>OOBP01000060.1_pt1 | contig 158219 bp, 131 predicted proteins | sample 1671681 | NCBI WGS metagenome assembly OOBP01 (sample SAMN06348181, study PRJEB24527) | human gut metagenome
GAGCAGCTGATTCGTAATCAGCAGGTCGCGTGTTCAAGTCACGTTTCCAGCTCCAAAAGCGGCAAGTCCCTTGGGGACTTGCCGCTTTTTCGTTGCTGTTCTGCGCCACGCGGCCAGGGACCATGGCCGGCAATTTCAGAGATTTGGAATGGAGGAGTCCTTGTGACAGCAGAGGAGAAGAAGCTGTGTGCCCACCGGGTGTTTACTCATTTTTATCAGATCTGTCAGATCCCCCACGGCAGCGGGGATGAGCAGGCCCTCAGCGATTTCCTGCGGGACTGGGCCCAGGGCCTGGGGCTGGAGGTGACCCAGGACGCCTGCCGGAATATCTGGGTCCGGAAACCGGCCTATCCCGGCTGGGAGTCCGTCCCCGGCGTCATGCTCCAGGCCCACATGGACATGGTGTGTGTCAAGGCCCCCGGAGTGGAGCACGATTTTCACAAGGACCCCATTGATTGGGTCATAGAGGGCAATGTGCTGTCCACCGGGGGAAAGACCACCCTGGGCGCCGACGACGGTATCGGGGTGGCCCTGGCCATGGCGGTTCTGGAGGACGCCCAGCTTCCCCACCCGGCGCTGGAAGTGCTGTTTACCACAAAGGAGGAGGACGACTTTTCCGGGGCGCTGGGGTTTGACGTCAGCAAGATGCGCGCCTCCTATTTGATCAATCTGGACCACACGGTGGCCGGGGAGCTGGTCTGCGGTAGCTGCGGCGGAATGCAGGTGGATGTGCGCATTCCGGTGCAGGAGCAGCCCATCCCCGAAGGGTGGCAGACCTGCGGCCTGTCCGTGGGCGGCCTGAGAGGGGGCCACTCCGGGGAGGATATTCACCGGGGCAGGGGCAACGCCAACGTGCTCCTGGGCCGCCTGCTCCTGGCCCTGGAGGCCTGCGGCCCCTTCCTCCTGGCCAAAATCCAGGGCGGCAGTCTTCGCACCGCCATCGCCCGGGAGGCCCAGGCGGTGGTGTGCCTGCCCCGAGCGGGCTTTTCTGAGGGGAAGGCGCGGCTGGACGAGCTGGCCCAGGAGATGGAGCGGGAGTTTGCCGAGAGCGGCAGCCAGCTCACGGTGACCTTCCAGGAGATTGCGCCGGTCCAACGGGCCTGGGACCCCGGCAAGGTGATCTCCGCCCTCACCCTGTTCCCCGACGGCATCTTCCAGATGAACGAGGTGCTCACCGGGCTGGTGGATACCTCGGTCAATATGGGCGAGGTGTATTTCCAGGAGGGCGAGCTGCACACGGTGCACGAGATCCGCTCCGCCCAGAACAGCCTGGGCATCTACCTGCGGCAGCGGCTGGAGCGGCTGGCCCAGCTGCTGGGGGGAGAAAGCCAGTGGAGCAACCCCTATCCCGGGTGGGCATTTGACCCCAAGTCCGACTTGACCGAGCTGTGCAGCCGGGTCCATGAGAGACTGTACGGCAAGAGGCCCCGCTGCTTTACCGTCCACGCGGGGCTGGAGGTAGGCTGCTTCCTCAGCCGCTGCCAGGGGGTCCAGGCGGTCTCTCTTGGCCCGGATTACTGGGATTACCACGCCCCCACCGAGTCGGCGGACATCCAATCGGTGAAAGAGACCTACCGCTACCTGACCGAGATCCTGGGGGCCTTCCGGGAGCTGTCCAAGGAGTAAGCCCCGTAAAGGCCGATCAGAAAACAGGATAGGCAGAGAGAACAGACACCCCGTTTGCAGAGCAGGACCACAGCCCTGTCCCGCAGGCGGGGTGTTTTTTGAAAATAAGAGGGGAAAATGGGGAAAGAAAAAGTAGAATCCAGCCGAAACCCTGGAAAAAGTGTGGAAAATAGGGAAAAACGTATTGTATTTTCGGGATTTTTCTTTATAATGAAGCCAGAGGAAATATTGTGCATTATTAGAGAACGCTGGAAAGGAGGGGATGATTTGGACACCTGCCAGGAGCCGAAGGTCAAGTCGTTGGCAAAGGCGCTGAAAATTCTCTCCTGCTTTACCACCCAGGAGCCGGTACTGGGTGTGACAGAACTGGCGGAACGCATCGGAGCCACCAAGTCCAACATCCACAGCATCTTATCCACCTTTACCGCCATGGGATATCTGGAGCGGCTGCACGATGGCCGGTATACCCTGGGGCTGAAAATGCTGGAGTATGCCTTTATTATCAATCAGAATCTGGGCTATCCCAGCGCGGTGTACGATATCCTGGTGGACGCGGCCAGTCAGACGGGGGAGATCGTCTACTTTGGCCTGCCCTACGGCACCAACGTGCTGTACCTCTATGTGGTCCACCCCACCAACCGTCTGGGCACCTTCCCGTACCGGGATATTCTGGGCGAAACGTCTCCCATGTACTGCACCGGCATTGGAAAGGCCATTCTGGCCCATATGCCCGAGGAGGAGTGGCAGGAGCATATCCCCCAGGAGCGGAAGGCGTACCAGCCCAACACCATGACGGACCTGAACGAGATCCTGCGGGAGCTGCGGCGGACCCGGGAGCGGGGCTACGCCATTGACAACAGCGAACGGGACCCCAATGTCCGGTGTGTGGGCGTGCCGGTATACAACGCCATGGGAAAGCTGGTGGCCGGCATGAGCACAGCCGGTCCGGTATCCGCCATGACCGACGAAAAACTGGTGGAATGCGCGGAGATTTTACGCAACGCATCCCTGAAAATGAAAAACCGGATCTATCGGTGAAATACCCGGTACTGACCGAAAAAACACTCGCAGTCTGAAGCAGACTGCGGGTGTTTTTTGTGCTCCCGTACAAAAAACGGCAGGGAGAAAAGGAGAAAACTACGCCGGAAAAATGTGAAAAAGCAGGAGGAAAGCCCTGACATTATGGCATATTGCCGGAAAAAGTCAGGGGCGGGGGAGAGAAAACGGGCCCTTTTAGCCGGGAAAAAGAAGGCGGGAGAACGGGTGTCAAAAAAGGAAGCACACAGTTCTCAAATAAAAAACAGGGGGGTTGTTTCAGGGTGTTTTCAGGAAAAAAGACAGCGATACGACGAAAATAAAATTAGATATTGCATTTGTTTTTTGCTATATGTATAATGTGGTTGTAATAAAGAATACCGTTCTTTAATAAAGAACACTGGAAAGTGAGAGGACATGGAAAGCAATAAAGAGCCCAAAGTAAAATCTTTGGCCAAGTCACTGAAAATTCTCTCCTGTTTTACCATTCAGGAGCCGGTGCTGGGTGTAACAGAACTGGCGGAGCGGATCGGTGTGACGAAATCCAATATTCACAATATCCTCTCTACCTTTACCTCCATGGGCTATCTGGAGCGCCTGCCCGACGGGCGGTACACCCTGGGCCTGAAAATTTTGGAGTATGCCTTTATTATCAACCAGCATCTGGGCTATCCCAACGCGGTGTACGACATTCTGGTGGACACCGCCGGGCGTACGGGAGAGATCGTCTACTTTGGCCTGCCCTACGGCACCAAGGTGCTCTACCTCTACGTGGCCCATCCCGCAGACCGTCTGGGCGTGCTGCCCTACCGGGACATCCTGGGAGAGACGGCCTACCTCTACTGCACGGGCATCGGAAAGGCCATCCTGGCCCACATGCCCCAGGAGGAGTGGCTGGAGCATATCCCCGAGGAGCCGGTGCGGTACCAGCCCAACACCATCACCGATGTGGAAGCCATTCTGGACGAGCTGGAGCGGACCCGAAAGCGGGGCTACGCCATCGACAACAGCGAGCGGGACCCCAACGTGCGCTGTGTGGGCGTGCCGGTGTACAACGCCAAGGGAAAGCTGGTGGCCGGGATCAGTACCTCGGGTCCGGCGGTCACCATGACCGATGAAAAGCTGCTGGAATGTGCCGGCATCCTGCAAAACGCATCCTTAAAAATGCGGGACCGCATTTACGGATGACCCAACTTTGTTTTTTATGCGCCCGGCGCAGGCCTGAGCCGGAGGCCTCACGGACGCGTAGAAATATGACCGAGCGCCGCACTCTCAACATTATCAAACATTTTGGAGGAGGATTTTACAATGAAAAATTGGAAGAAACTTCTTGCTGTTGGCCTGAGCGCTGCTATGATGCTTGGAACCCTGGCTGCCTGCGGCGGCGGCAATGGCTCCAACACCAACACCGGTTCCGGCTCCGGTTCTGGCGATACGAGCACCGGCTCCGAGTTCCCCGCTGCCAATAAGTCCATCAACATGATCATCCACGCCTCTCCCGGCGGCCTGTCCGACACCAACGCCCGCTTCATCGGCCAGCTGGTTCAGGACGAGCTGGGTGTGCCCGTGGTGGCTCAGAACAAGACCGGCGGCTCCGGCGTGGTGGCTATGACCTACGTCAAGGAGTCCGCTCCCGACGGCTACACCGTGGGCTATCTGCCCTGCGAGCTGGCCATGGTCAAGGCTCAGGGCCTGACCGAGATCATCGAGCCCTCCGCTTTTGATATGATCTACGCCTGCAACATCCAGCCCGCCGCCATCACCGTGCGCGCTGACTCCGAGTGGGACACCATCGAGGACCTGATCGAGTGGTGTAAGGAGCATCCCGGTGAGCTGCAGGTCGGTACCTCCGGCACCGGCTCCGTGTGGCACATCGCCGCTGACGCCTTCGCCAAGGCTGCCGGCATCGAGATCAACATGGTTCCCTTCGACGGCGCTGCTACCGCTGTGACCAACCTGATGGGCGGCCACGTGCAGATGGTTCCCGTTTCCGAGTCTGAGGTCGCCTCCGGCGTGGCTTCCGGCGAGCTGAAGATCCTGGCTGTTTGCTCCAGCGAGCGCAGCGAGTTCAACCCCGACGTGCCCACCCTGCAGGAAGTCGGCCTTGACGTGGACGTGACCGCTTGGGGCGGCTTCGGCGTTGCCAAGGACACTCCCGACGACGTGAAGGAAGTTCTGTACGCTGCCTTTGAGAAGGCCGTGAACTCCGAGGAGTTCAAGGAGCTGGCTGCTACCAAGCAGTACTCCCCCCTGCTGATGGACCACGAGGAGTTTGCTGCTTTCGCTCAGGAGCAGTATGAGTTCTACACCGAGTACTTTGCCGATGCTCAGTAAGCGCAATTCTGATTCAACCGCTTGAACATCTGTGGCACCGGGCCGGCCTGCCGGCCGGCCCGGTGCTGTTTTATGCCGATTTTACCATTGACACGCATCTATGATTGACACTCATGTATTAAGGAAAGGGTGAAAACGAGAGTGGAACCGAAGAAAGTGAATTCCATTTTTAACTCCGATACATTTTTGGGGATCGTAGGGTTCCTGCTGGGCCTTTGGTGGCTGGTCATGTCCATGCAGATGCCCAGCAGCACGGCGAAGGACGGCACCCCCGGTCCCGCCGCCTTCCCCATTGGGATTTCCATTCTTGTTATGGTCGTTTCCCTGGTCATCGTGGCCATGGGAGCCAAAAACAAGGTTACCTACTTTGATATGAAATCTATCACGACGGACAACCGCATCGCTATCCTGATCTCCCTGGTGCTGTTTGTCGTGTTCCTGGTTCTGTGGAATCTCATTCACTACATCGTGGCCAGCATGGTCCTTTCTCTGGGCCTGGCCCTGCTGTACAAGATCAAGCCCATCCCCGCCGCGATTCTGGCTGTGGTGTACTCGGTGAGCACCTACTATGTGTTCACCCTGGTACTCAAGGTGGGCCTGAACATGCTGTAAGGGAGGGAATCGTATGGATTTGTTAATCAATACCTTTCTGACCATCTTTACCACCGACGTATTCTTCTACTGTGTGTTGGGCGTGGTGGCCGGTATGGTCATCGGTACGCTGCCCGGACTGTCCGCCACCATGGGCATCGCCATTCTGACCCCGCTGACCTTCTGGCTGGAGCCCGCTCAGGGCATGGCCGTTCTGCTGGGTATCTATAACTCCGCCATTTGGGCCGGCGGTATTTCCGCCGTCCTCATCAACACCCCTGGTACTCCCGCATCCATCGCTCAGACCTTTGACGGCTACTACATGGTCACCCAGGGCAAGGTGAAAAAGGCCCTGAACATGAACACCATCTACTCCGTCATCGGCGGCCTGATCGGTTCCGTGGTGCTGATCCTCTTCGCCTTCCCCGTGGCCAACTTCGCGCTGCGCTTTGGTCCCCCGGAGATGTTCGCCATGGCTCTGTTCGGTCTGTCCATGATGATCGGCGTGTCCGGCGGCAACATCCTGAAGGGCCTGCTGGCCGGCGCCCTGGGCCTGATGGTCTCCACCATCGGCATGGACCCCATGACCGGCAGCCTGCGCTTCACCTTTGGCCAGATCAAGATGATGGACGGCATTGAGTTCGTGGTGGTCATGGTCGGTATGTTCGGCGTTGGCGAGGTGCTCTACCAGATCAGCAACCGCTCCGCCGCCGACAAGGAGGCCCGCAAGCAGGCTCAGCTGGTGAGCAACACCGCCGAGGCATTCCCCACCCCCAAGGAGGCCAAGGGCAGCGTGATCCCCACCCTGGTGTGCGGCCTGATCTCCGCCGTCATCGGCGCCGTGCCCGGCACCGGCGGCGACATCGCTGCCATCATCTGCTGGCAGCAGACCAAGAACTTCTCCAAGCACCCCGACGAGTTTGGTAAGGGTGCTGTCAACGGCCTGGCCGTTACCTCCTGCGCCAACAACGCGGTCATCGGCGGCGCTATGACCACCATGATGACCCTGGGCATCCCCGGCGACGGCGTGACCGCCGTGCTGATCGGCTCCCTGATGATGTACGGCATGCAGCCCGGCCCCATGATGTTCGTGGAGCAGCCCGAGTTCGTGTACAACGTCATGGGCCTGATGGTGGTGGGCTACATCATGATCCTCATTCTGGGCCTGCTGTCCACCAAGTTTGCCGCTCTGATCCTGAAGGTCCCCCAGGAGTTTATCTGGGTCGTCGTGGTCGGCTTCTGTATCCTGGGTTCCTATGCCGTCAACAACTCCATGTTTGACGTGTACGTGATGTTCGTGGCCGGCATCGTGGGCTTCATCTGCAAGCGCTGCGAGGTGCCTCTGGGTCCCTTCGTGCTGGCTCTGCTGCTGGGTAACCTGTGCGAGAGCAACTTCCGCCGTGCCCTGTCCATGTCCATGGGTGATTACAGCATCTTCGTGACCCGTCCCATCACTGTGGTCCTGCTGGTGCTGACCGTTCTGTCTCTGGTCCTGCCTGCCATCAGCCAGGCCCGCAAGAACAAGAAGGCTGCCCAGGCCAAGTAAGAACCCACATTAGCTGAGAGAATAAAAAGTGAGGTTGAGTAAAATGGCGTTTTCCATTCATCCCGGTGTCTGGCCTGTTATGATCACTCCTTTTACCGAGGACAACAAGCCTGACTTCAAGGCCATCGAGGCCCTGTGTAATTGGTACATCGAAAAGGGCTGCACCGGCATCTTTGCCGTGTGTCAGTCCAGCGAGATGGCGTTTCTCACCGAGCAGGAGAAGCTGGACATTGCCAAGGCGGTAGCCGAGGCGGTGGACGGCCGCATCCAGGTGGTGGCTTCCGGCCACACCGCCGACTCCAAGGCCGACCAGTACAAGCAGATCGAGGACATGATGAAGATCCCCGGCATCGGCGCCTATGTGCTGGTGTCCAACCGCCTGGACCAGAAGAACGAGGGCGAAGAGGTGTTCATGAAGAACGCCCAGGAGATCTTTGAGAAGTTCCCCGAGATCGACTTCGGCATCTACGAGTGCCCCATGCCCTGGAAGCGTCTGGTCTCCCTGGACTTCCTGCGCCAGGTGGCTCCTCAGGGCCGCATGGTGTTCCTGAAGGACACCTGCTGCGACTATGAGCTCATCCGCGAGCGGCTCAAGGCGGTGGAGGGCACTCCCCTGAAGATCTTCAACGCCAACGCCCAGTCCTGGTTTGACAGCTACTGCCACGGCTCCGCCGGCTACAACGGCGTCATGGCCAACTTCCATCCCGACCTGTACAAGTGGGCCTATGACCACAAGGACTCCGATCCTGAGAAGGCCCGCCTGGTGGCCGACTTCCTGACCACCGCCGCCATGATCGAGATGCGCGCCTATCCCGTGTCCGCCAAGTATCACCAGAATCTGGTGGACGTGCCCATGTCCCTGGTGACCCGCAGCGCCGACGTGGCCAAGCTGGACAAGAATGCCCGGGGCGAGGTGGAGAGCCTCATCGCCATGGAGAACTATGTCCGCAAGCAGCTGGGCATCCTGTAATCACAAGAAATAAATAATTAGAGTTCTGGCGCAGGATGGCTACAAGCGTATCGGTCCTGCGCCAAACTCATAAACAGAATGGGAGGAGTTCTGTTATGCTGAAAAAGCCGAAGATCCTGGTAGTTGGCAGCTTTATGATGGATTTGATCGCCTCCACCAAGCGCGCACCCAACTCGGGAGAGACTGTGGTGGGTCTGAAATTCCAGACCGCGCCCGGAGGAAAAGGAGCCAACCAGGCGGTGCAGTGCGCCCGTCTGGGCGCCCACGTGACCATGGTGGGCCAGGTGGGCGACGACGCCTTTGGCAAGATCATGACCGACACCGCCGCCGCCGCCGGGGTGGACGTCTCCCACGTATCGGTGGACAAGAATGAGTCCTCCGGCGTGGGCCATATCGTGCTGGAGGTCACCGAGCACGGGGCCCAGAACCGCATCACGGTGTGTCCCGGCGCCAACTTCACCCTGACCGTGGAGGATGTGGCCTGGCTGAAAGAGGAGATCGGCCAGTATGATTTGGTGATGATGCAGTTTGAGCTGCCCATGGAGGTCATCGAGGCGGTGGCCCAGTGGGCCCACGACGCCGGGGTCAAGGTGATGATCAACCCCGCCCCCGCCGCCCCCATGTCCGACAAGCTGCTGGCCTGCGCCACCTACCTCTCTCCCAACGAGCACGAGGCCGCCCTGCTGGCCGACCACGCCATCGACGTCTCCAACGGCATCAACATGGAGGACGTGGAGATCGTGTCCAAGGCCTTCCAGGCCCGGGGCGTGGAAAACCTCATCATCACCATGGGCGAAAACGGCTCCATCGTGGCGGGCAAGGACGGCATCCACCACACCCAGTGCGTGAAGATGCCCCATGTGGCCGACCCCACCGCCGCGGGCGACTCCTTTGTGGCGGCCTTCTGCACCGGCCTGTGCGCCGGTCTGCCCCAGGGCGAGGCCCTGGCCTTTGCCAGCCACACCGCCGCCATCACCGTCTCCCGCATGGGCGCCATGCCCAGCCTGCCCACCGTCTCCGAGGTCCAGACCCTCATGGAGGAGCGGGGCTACCACGGCTTTGATCTGTCCCAGCTGGACGCGCTGAAATAACACAGGCGGTACCATCCGCTGCAACGATTAGGAGGTCACTGTTATGCTGAAACCTGAAACCAACCAGGCGGTGGAGCAGTTCTTTGCCGCTGTCGATACGGAGTTTAACGCCTTTCTGAAGGCCCGCACCGCTCAGGAGTACCAGGCCGCCGCCCAGCTCATCCTGGACGCCCAGGCCAAGGGCAACCGCTTCCACATCACCGGCATCGGAAAGCCCGGCCATGTGTCCACTTACATGGCGTCCCTGTTCTCCTCCACCGGCAACCCCTGCTACTTCCTCCACGGCACCGAGGCCGTCCACGGCTCCTGCGGTCAGCTGGTGGCCGGGGATGTGGTCATCTGCATCTCCAACTCCGGCGAGACCGGAGAGTTGAAGGCCACCGTCCAGGCCATCAAGAACAACGGCTGCAAGGTGATCGGCGTGTCCGGCAACCCCGACAGCTGGCTGGCCCACGAGAGCGACGCCTTCCTCTTTGCCGGTATCGGCCAGGAGGGCGGCCCCCTGAACCGGGCTCCCCGCAACTCCATTCTGGCCGAGCTGCTCACCCTCCAGGCCCTGTCCGTGGCCCTGCAGGTGGAGAACGGCTGGACCCCCGAGCAGTATGTCCGCTGCCATCCCGGCGGAAAGCTGGGCCAGCTGCGGGAAGATGAGAAGAAGTAAGGGAGGAAAACGGAAATGCTGAAGGGAAAGCTGATCCACCCCGATATCATGGCGGCCCTGGCCCTGTGCGGCCACGGGGATAAGGTGCTCATTGCCGACGGCAACTACCCCCTGGACTCCAAGACCGGCGAGGCGGAGACCGTCTATCTGGGTCTGACCCCCGGCCTGCCCACCGTCACCGACGTGCTGGCGGCTATCCAGAGCGTGGTGAACATTGAGAAGGCGGAGGTCATGGACCCCGCCGACGGCACCACCCCCGAGATTTTCGGCCAGTTCCAGACCATGCTGGACGGCATGGAGCTGGACAAGCTGGGCCGGTACGAGTTCTATGACGCCTGCTGCAAGCCCGGCGTGCGTCTGGCCATTTCCACCGGCGAGCAGCGCACCTTTGCCAACCTGCTCATCACCATCGGCGTGGCCTGAATTCCATTGGAACGATCAAAAATCCCCAGAGCCGCAAGGCTCTGGGGATTTTTTCGGCATAAGAAAAGCCTCCTGACTGAGAGTCAGGAGGCTTTTGTTTGTTTGCAGGAAGATCGGATTACTGAGCCACGTCCTGGCAGAAGTGCATCAGCATCACGGCCGCCTGGGCGCGGGTGGCGGTGCCGGCGGGGGACAGGGTGTCCTGGCTGGTGCCGCTGATGAGCCCGGCGTCCACAGCCCAGGCCAGCGCCTCCACGGCGTAGTCAGAGACCTGAGCCTGGTCCTGGAAGCCATCCAGAGTGGCGTCCGCCTGGTCCTTCACCCATCCCTTGTACTGGGCGTAGGCGTAGAGGATGGCAGCGGTCTGCTCACGGGTGATGGCGTCGTTGGGGCCGAACTGGCCGTTTCCGTAGCCGGAGACCAGACCCAGCTGGGCGGCCCAGGCCACGGCGTCGGCGTAGTAGTCACCGGAGGACACGTCGCTGAAGGCGGCGCCGGACACGGCGGGCTTGCCTTCCAGCTGGTAGAGGATGGTGACGATCATGCCGCGGGTGGTGGTGGCGTTGGGGCTGAAGGAGTCCTCGCCGGTACCCTGCATCAGGCCCTCGCTGGCCACGAAGGACACAGCCTGGGCAAACCAGTCGTCCTCGGCCACGTCGGCAAAGTCAGGGGTGTTCTCCTCGGGAGGCGTGACAGGGTTGGAGCCGGAGGAGCTGCCGCCGGAGGAAGAACCGCCGGAGCTGTCCTTGGCAAAGCAGGCCACGATGTCGGTGTTCTCGGTGATGGTGAACTGGGCGGGGTTCTGGCTGCCCGCGTCCTGGCCGTTCACCTGCCAGCCGGTGAAGTGGTAGCCGCTGTCGGCCTGGGCGGTGAGGGTGACCAGGGCATTGCCGGTCACAGCGCTGCCGCTCTGGGTCTCAGAGGCGACGGAGCCGCCCTCCTGGGCAGAGTAGGTGACGGTGTAGGTGCCGTTGGCGGGGATCTCCGCATAGGAAGCGGTGGTGTCGATGGTGATGGAGTAGGTCTCGTCGTAGGAAGCCTGACCGGGATCATAGGGGAAGATCACCAGAGCCAGGTGGTGGCCCTCCTCCACGGTGTAGACGGTGGGCTGGAGGTAGAGGGTGTAGTCGTAGTAGGTGCCGTCGCCCAGCTCCACCATGTCGGTGCGGGCAGCAGAGGCGGAGTCATAACCGGCGTTGGGGTTGGCCAGATCCATCCAGCCCCGGGCAATGACCTTGTAGTCCACCTGGGACTGGGTCAGCTCAATGAGGTCGTAGTTGGTCACGCCGCCGCCGATCCAGGCGCCGCCCTCTTCCAGGGTGGTGGAGGTGACATAGCTGCCCTTGCGGACGAAGGCGTTAAAGGGCTCGTCGGCCATATCCACCAGCATGGCGCTCATCATCAGGGCGTCGTTCTGGCCGGAGGCGGGCAGGGTGGTGGCGGCCTTGATGTGGACGGCCACGGAACCCTGAATGGTGGTGTCCTCGGTCACGTCGTAAGTATACACAGCGCTGGAGTCGGAGGTGCCGGCGATAAAGGCGGCCTCCTTGCTGCCCTGCAGGTCGGAGTAGTCGCTGCTGAGGGTGACGGTGTTGTCCTCATCCTCGCAGGAGAGGGTGAAGGAGCCGTCAGCGGGCCACTGGTCGTAGGTGTCCCAGCTGCCGTCGGTGTTGTTCTGCACGGTGACCTCGGCCATATTCTCGATGCCGTTGTCCACGTTGTAGAGGTAGTGGCTGAACCACTGGTTCAGAATGCTGTTGTAGGACTCGCCGTTGATGTAGAACTCGGTCTTGTGGGAGTCATAGGCGGGGGTGACGTGGGCGTCCTGGTGGAGCATCAGCTTGGCCTCCTGACCGGCCTCCTGGAAGGCCTGGTACATGAGATCAAACTCCTTGGTGCGCACGTTCTCGTCGTTGAGACCGTGGACGATGAGGGCGGAGCAGTTGATGTTCTCGGCGTCCAGCGTGTAGTCCCGGTTGGCCCAATGCTCGCCGTAGTCGCCGTTGAGGGCCAGCTGATCCTGCCAGATCTGGCTGAGGTAGTTGGCGTAGGTCTCGGCAATGCCGTTCCAGTCCTCGGCGTCGATGTAGCGGCCGGCGCAGTAGAGGGCCAGGTCGTCGGAGTAGGCCACGCCGCCGGTGGCGATGCCCTGGGAGTTGGTGTACTCATACCAGCTGGCGATACCGGCCACGGGAACGATGGTCTTCAGACCCTCGACACCGGTGGCGGCCAGGCCGAACTGGGTGGTGCCGCCGTAGGAACGGCCGGTCATGCCCACATTGCCGTTGGACCACTCGGCCTCAATGGCGATGTTGCTGGTCTTGTCGGTGTAGGCCACCCGGTCGCCGGTGAGCCACTCGATGACGCACTTGAAGGCGTCGATCTCCACGTCAGCGCCGCAGGTCTCCAGACCCTCGGAGCCCCGGGTACCCAGACCGGCTACCTCGACCACGGCGTAGCCGCGGACCAGGAAGTAGTCGTACCAGTCCAGGTCCTCGTAGTCGTAGAAGTCACCCCAGGAACCGCTCTCGTAGGGGCTAACATAGTACCACTCGCTGGCCTTGGCGTCCAGGGCGGCGTCCCAGGTGGTGGCGGTGCCTTCGGGAGTACGGGCGTCAGGCTGGGCGTACAGGTTGTTCAGGTCGTAGCCCAGGGACTCGTCCTTATAGTTGAAGTCCCGGTCATAGCCGCCGTCGGTGCAGCCGGTGATGTAGGGCCGGGCCTCGAAGATGGTGGCAAACTTTCCGTCGCTGCCCACGGCGTCGTCGGGGATCTGCACCAGGGCCTTCACCAGGTCCAGCTTGCCGTCTCCGTCGGTGTCGTAGTTGGTCTCCACGTACACGCAGTAGCGGGTGATCTCGCTGGCGGCGTTGCTGTACTCGTCGTCGCTGGCCATGCCGCTGGTGTACTCAAAAATGGGCTGGGCCATGCCGTTCATGAACAGGGGCTCTTTCTTCTCCTTGGACATAGCCTCCTTCAGGGGCTGGGCGATCTGCTGCATCTCGGCCAGCTGCTCCTGGGTGCAGGGGGCCTGGGGATCAAAGTCCTCAGAAACCAGGCCCACGCTGATGGCCATGGCGTTGTAGTCGTCGGGGTAGGCGCCCAGCTGGGCGTCGGACATGCCGGACTGGCGCAGCACAAAGGCCGCGGCCTCCTGCATGGTGAGGGCGGTATCCTTGCTGCCCTCGTGGGGAATTTCAATGCTGCTGTCCAGCTCGGCCAGGTCGCTGAAAACCATGACCTGGTCGTCGGCGGTGGTGTCTAATCCAGCGGCTCCAACGGGGCAGGCCAGGGAGGCCGCCATGGCAAGAGCCAGACACAGTGAGGTCCATTTCTTCTTCACCGTTACGTTCCTTCTTTCATTCTATCTCCTTGCCGTCCGTATGCCGGGGTACCCATCCAAACCCGGTAAAATATACGAAAAGCAAGCATGATTATACAACCAAGAACAAATAAGGTCAATAGAGAACTGAAAATACTGTATAATTATTCTTATACAGAAGAAAAACGGCGGGCAATTTGTGGTTTATGACAAAAATCCCGCCGCTCCTGGGAAGAAGCGGCGGGATTTAATGAATATTCAGCTTTTTGACGCGGGACGGCAGTACGCCGTAAGGACCTGAAGCAGCTTTTGCAGGTCCACCGGCTTGGCCAGATGGGCGTTCATGCCCGCGGCCTTGGATTTTTCCACATCCTCGGCAAAGGCGTTGGCAGTCATGGCAATGATGGGGACGGTTTTGGCGTCGGGGCGGTCCAGGGCGCGGATGGCGGCGGTGGCCTCCAGGCCGTCCATCACCGGCATCATCACATCCATGAGGATACCGTCAAAGGTGCCCGCGGGGGAGGCGGCAAAGAGGTCCAGGGCCTGCTGGCCGTTTTCCGCGATGACCACGGTGACTCCTGCGTCCTCCAGCATATACTGGGCGATCTCCCGGTTGAGCTCGTTGTCCTCCACCAGCATCACGTGCAGGCCGGCCACGTCCACCGTCTCGGGAGCGGGCTCCTGGACGGGGGTGTAATTGCAGTCCACCGGGAAGGGAATCTCCACGGTGAAGGTGCTGCCCTCTCCCAGGACGCTGCGGGCGGTGATCTCGCCCCCCATGGCCTCCACCAGGCGCTTGGTGATGGCCATGCCCAGACCGGTGCCCGCATAGTGGGTGCGGGCGCTGCTGTGCTCCTGGGTAAAGGGCTCAAAGAGCCGGGTCTGGAACTCCTCGCTCATGCCAAGCCCCGTGTCCGAGATGGTGAAGCGGCAGCGCACGGTGTCCCCGTCCAGGGGGAGCTGCCGGGTCTCCACGGAAATGCTGCCCCCGGGGCGGTTATATTTCACCGCGTTGCCGATGATGTTAATGAGGATCTGCCGCAGGTGCAGCGGGCTGCCCAGCAGGCGGGGATATGCCAGGTCTATGCGGGTCTCGGTGAGGGATAACTGCTCCTCCTCGGCCTGGGGCCGCAGAATGGTCAGGCAGTTTTCCAGCACGTCGGGCAGGGAGAAGGACTCCCGGGCCAGGGTGGTGGAGCCGCTCTCCAGCTTGCTGATATCCAGCACGTCGTTGATGAGGGAGAGCAGATGCTGGGCCGCCGCCTGGATCTTATTGCGGCAGTCGGCCTGGCGTTCCAAATCCAGGGGGTTCTTTTCACTGATGGCCAGCATGCCCAGAATGCCGTTGATGGGGGTGCGGATGTCGTGGGACATGTGGGAGAGAAACTCCGTCTTGGCCCGGTTGGCCTGCTTGGCCTCCACCAGGGCTTCCAAAAGAGCCTTCTCCTGCTGCTTGCGGGTGACCATGGTCTCGGTGATGTCCTGGTGGTAGCCCTTCAGGCGCAGGCCGGGGCCGGTATATTTGTGGTCGGGGACGCCGCCGCAGCGGATGTAGATCTGTCCCAGGGTGGGGTGGTTCCAGGGGTAGATGACCTCTGCACGGCCGGAGTTGGCAATGGCCTGCACGCCCTCCTGAACCATCTCTACATACTCCGGGTCGATGCGGGAGAACCAGATGTGATAGCATTCCTCGGGGGAGACGGACTGGTCCGTGCCCAGCAGCATGCACATGGTGCGGTCGGCATACATCCGGGAGGGGCGGCCCTCCTCCATCTCCATGGTCCACAGGCCGGTGCGGGAGCCCTCCAGGGTCTCCTCGATGTCGTGGCGGGTCTCCAGCTTGTAGGCCTCCTCCCGACGGATGTCGGCGTCTACGTTGCGGAAGCCCACCACGGCCACCTGCTCCTCCGGCCACTTGCCCGCCCGGGCAAAGTGGACCTCAAAGTGCTCCATGTGCTGGGAATTTTCCTTCACATGGTAGCGCAGGAAAAAGGTCTGTTCCCGGCTGAGCCGCTCCAGCACTGCCTGGGGGTGGGTGGCGGCCAGAAAGGCGGACTGATCCTCCGGGGAGACAAAGGTGCTGCAATAGCCCGCCATGGTGGCGGCGTAGCCGGCCTGACGGCGGACAAGGCGGATGACGTCCGGGCGCAGGCGCTGGGAGAGGCGGTAGATCTCGTAGGCCTCTGTGCTGAGGTTGACCCGGTAGACGGCCAGGTAGTCGGAGCAGAGGGCAGTCAAAATGTCGTTTTGGTTTTCCAGCTCCGCCTGGAAGCCCGCCGCCTGGCGCTCGGCGGCCAGCTTCTCCTGCTCCAGGCGCTGGGCCTGCTTCTGCTGCGAGATATCCACAAAGATGCCCAGAAACAGGCTGGGAGAGCCGTCCTCCCGGCGCAGCACCCGGCCCGTGGCCCGGAACCACTTGTACTGCCCGCTGTGGGTCATAAGGCGGTACTCCACATTGTACTCCCCCCGCCCGGCCACGGCATCCCAAAAGGCGGTGAGGGTGCTCTCCCGGTCCTGGGGGTGGAGGCGGTCGGACCAGGTGTCCAGGGTGTTGGGGAACTCCTCCACATTCTGAAAGCCCACCATGATGCGGAAGGCCTGGCTCCAGGTGACCTTGGTCATCTGGCCGGAGGGGTCAAATTCCATGCTCCACATGCCGGAGTGGATGATGCCGTTGATGACGTCCAGGTTCCGCTGGACCTGCCGGACCTTCTCCTGGCTGATCTGAAGGGCGCGGTTGATCTCCTGCACCAGGGGCTGGCACTGGGGAGAAAAGTCCTGGGCCTGGAGCAGCTGAGGAGAGAGCTCGGATTGATTTATTTCATTCAGGGCCCGCAGCTGCTCGGCCAGTTGCTGGTAGTCCATCTCGGTCACCTCACAATGGGAGTTAAAAAGTTCATGAAAAAAGGGAAAATGGCATACGCATCACAGTTTACCTGGAAAGATGCGTTCCGTCAAGGGGCTGGGTATAAGAAAACCGCCGGTCCGTGGACCGGCGGTCGAAAAATCAAGAAACAGGGGGGAACCAGCGGGAGAGAATAGCGGCCACGCCGTCCTGGGTGTTGGCCGGGGCGATGAGGTCGGCATGCTCCCGCACCAGGGGAGCGCCGTTCTCCATGGCCACGCCCACGCCAGCCCGCTGGATCATGGTCAGGTCGTTGGTGCCGTCCCCGAAGGCGGCGGCGTCCAGCAGATCCAGTCCCAGATGGCGGCACAGGGCCTCCAGGGCGTGTCCCTTGGTGGCGCCGGCGGCGTTGAGCTCCAGGTTGTTGGGCAGGGAGATGGTCTGCACCAGCTCCGGGAATTCCCGCTCCAGCAGCTCCATCACCTGGGGACGCAGGGACAGGTCGGCAAAGAAGGCCTGCATCTTCTGCACCGTGTCCCCGTTGGCCTCCAGGGTGGCCAGCAGGTCGTCCACCGGCTGGCGGTTGGGCTGGACCAGCATGCGGATCACCGGGTCGGGAATATAGTGGTCCAGCCGGTCATAGTAGGCGCGGGGCATGATCCCCCGGTCGTTCTGGTAGCAGTCGATGGTGCAGTCCAGATGGGAGAGGAGATGGAACACGCCCTTGGCGGTTTCCATGGGAATTTCCGAGCGGTAGAGGATCTGGTCGGTTTCCCGGTCATAGACCTTGGCGCCGTTCATCAAAATGAAGTAGCGCAGGAAAGGCAGCTCCTTCAAAAAGGCAGGCACGCCTCCGAAGAAACGGCCGGTGGCGATGACCACGTGGCACCCCGCGGCGGCAGCCCGCTCCAGGGCGGCCCGGTTGGCGGGGGAGAGCTGCTTCTGGTCGTCCAGCAGGGTACCGTCCAGGTCGGTGAGAATGAGTTTTGGCGTCATGATAGATACCTCTTAAAACTTGGCGCCGCCGAACTCGGCCAGCTGAAGCCCCTTGTTCCGGTCCTGGACCCACTGGATGGACCACTGAGAGGCGAACAGCAGCAACTGGTTGCCCTTGTAGTCCTCCACCAGCTTGGCGTCGTTGGGCAGGAGCAGGTCCTCCTCCTTCAGGGCGGGGGCGTCCTCGTCCTCCTTCACGATCCAGCGCAGGTACTCGTAGGGCAGGCCCTCCTTGTACAGCTCCACGTTGTACTCGCTGCGCAGGCGGTACTCCAGCACGTCGAACTGCAGGGTGCCCACCACGCCCACGATGACCTCCTCCATGCCGGTGTAGGGGGTCTTGAAGATCTGGATGGCGCCCTCCTGGGCGATCTGCTCCACGCCCTTCAAAAACTGCTTGCGCTTCATGGTGTCCACAGAGCGGATGCGCTCAAAGTGCTCGGGGGCGAAGGTGGGGATGGGGTCAAACTTGAACTTCTTGCTGGGGGCGCACAGGGTGTCGCCGATGGAGAAGATGCCGGGGTCGAACACGCCGATGATGTCGCCGGCGTAGGCCTCCTCGATGATCTCGCGCTCGGCGGCCATGAGCTGCTGGGGCCGGGACAGGCGCAGCTTCTTGCCGCCCTGGACGTGGTAGACCTCCTTGTCCGCCTGGAACTTGCCGGACACCACCCGCATGAAGGCGATGCGGTCCCGGTGGGCCTTGTTCATGTTGGCCTGGATCTTAAAGACGAAGGCGGAGAAGTCCTCGTCAAAGGAGTCGATGATGTCGTCTCCCGCCTTCCGGGGCAGGGGAGCGGTGGTCATACGCAGAAACTCCTCCAGGAAGGGCTCCACGCCGAAGTTGGTGAGGGCGGAGCCGAAGAACACGGGGGACAGCTTGCCGTGGCGCACCCGCTCCAGGTCGAAGTCGCAGCTGGCGCCGTCCAGCAGGTCGATCTCGTCCACCAGCTGGTCCCGCTTGCTCTGTCCGATGAGGTCGGCCAGGGCGGGATCGTCGGGCTCGATGACGGTGGCGGTGGCTGCCTTGGCGTTGGTGTTGGAGGTGAAGTGGATGACCTTGCGGTTCTGGCGGTCATACACGCCCTTGAACTCCTTGCCGCAGCCGATGGGCCAGTTCATGGCGTAGGTGTCGATGCCCAGCTCCTTCTCCAGCTCCTCGCACAGCTCAAAGGGGTCCCGGGCCTCCCGGTCCATCTTGTTGATGAAGGTGAAGATGGGGATGTCCCGCATGGCGCAGACCTTGAACAGCTTCCGGGTCTGGGCCTCCACGCCCTTGGCGGCGTCGATGACCATGACGGCGGAGTCGGCGGCCATGAGGGTGCGATAGGTGTCCTCGGAGAAGTCCTGGTGGCCGGGGGTGTCCAGAATGTTGATGCAGAATCCCTCGTACTGGAACTGCATCACCGAGGAGGTGACGGAGATTCCGCGCTGCTTTTCGATCTCCATCCAGTCGGAGGTGGCGGCACGGGTGTTCTTCTTGCCCTTGACCTGGCCGGCCTGGGCGATGGCGCCTCCGTACAGGAGGAATTTCTCGGTGAGGGTGGTCTTACCGGCGTCGGGGTGGGAGATGATGGCAAAGGTCCTTCTGCGTTTGATTTCCGATTCGTACTGAGACATATACTGACCTCCAAAGGAAGGATTGTGGAATAAAACAGGAATATAAGCAAACTATTTTATCATATTCCGCCCCGGCGCACAAGGGGTAGAAAAAGCCCGGAGCAGAGAATCTGCTCCGGGCATGTCGCCGGAATTGGTTATTTTTCCGCCCAGTTGCCCGTGGCCTCGGCGGTGAGGTAGGCGTTGATGAAGCCGTCCAGGTCGCCGTCCATGACAGAGCCGATGTTGCTGGTCTCAAAGGCGGTGCGGTTGTCCTTCACCAGCTGATAGGGCATAAAGACGTAGGAGCGGATCTGGCTGCCCCACTCGATCTTCAGCTGCACGCCCTTCAGGTCGGAGATCTTATCCGCCTTCTCCTGCATCTGCAGCTCCACCAGCTTGGCGCGCAGCATCTTCATACAGTTGTCCTTGTTCTGGAACTGGCTGCGCTCCTGCTGAGAGGCCACCACAATGCCGGTGGGCTTGTGGATCAGACGCACGGCGGAGGAAGTCTTGTTCACGTGCTGGCCGCCGGCGCCGCTGGCGCGGTAGACCTGCATCTCGATGTCCTCGGGGCGGATCTCCACCTCCACGTCCTCGGGCAGGTCTGGCATGACCTCCACGGAAGCGAAGGAGGTCTGGCGGCGGGCGTTGGCGTCAAAGGGGGAGACGCGCACCAGACGGTGCACGCCGTGCTCGCCCCGGAGATAGCCGTAGGCGTTCTCGCCCTCGATCATGATGGTGGCAGACTTGATGCCGGCCTCGTCGCCGTCCTGATAGTCCATGATCTGGTAGGTGAAGCCGTGGCGCTCGGTCCAGCGGGTGTACATGCGGTAGAGCATCTGGGCCCAGTCCTGCGCCTCGGTGCCGCCGGCGCCGGGGTGGATGGTGAGAATGACGTTGGAGCTGTCATACTCGCCGGTGAGCAGGGTCTGGAGCCGGGCCTGCTCCATGTCTTCCTCCAGGTGGGCGTAGCCCTCTTCCAGCTCGGGGATCAGGGATTCGTCCTCAAACTCGTTGCCCATCTCGCACAGAGCCATCAGATCGTCCCACTGCTGCTTGCGCTTGCGCTGACTGTCTACCTTGGTCTGCAGGACTTTGATACGCTGCTGCACCTTCTGGGCCTTGGCCAGGTTGTTCCAAAAGCCGTCGGCGGCGGACTCGGCCTGAAGCATATCCAATTCCCGTTCCGCGCTCTCCAGGTCCAGGGCGCGGCCCAGCTCCTCCAAGGTGGGGGCCAGGTTGTTCAGCTTGACTTTGTACTCGTCGAATTGAAGCATAGGGTCCTCACTCTCTCTACATCTTAAATAAACTCCCGAAAGGGGATATGGAGACTTAACCTAATTATTATATCCGAATTCGGAAGAAAAGTAAAGGGTAGGCGGGGATTTCCTGCTTAGAATCGCGATTCTGGGGTTCAGCGGTCGCTGACCAGCCAGGGCTCGCCCTGGAAGATCAGTTCGTCCAGATCCCGGGGCGGCGCGCTGGGGCTGACCGCGGCGGGGGTGGTATTGGTATCGTCCATTGTTGTCCCTCCTTGCGCATTGGATCATTGGCGGCATACAGACCAGTATATGCCGCAAGGGCCGAGATATGTGCCGAAGGAAGGGGAGGGACAAGATTTTTTTCCCGCCGGGTTGACAGAGAAAAACGGGTGTGCTATGTTGAAGGGGCAAACAGAATCTATGCCCCCGCCCCTCCACCGGGTGGAGCGGGGTGTGCGCTTGAATCCATCCCGTAGGTCTTGGAAGGGATGGGTCCAAGCTTTTTTTTGACCTTTAACACGGAGGAGGAGTTTTCATGGATGCGGGTCTGCGGAGAGAATTTTTCCGGTACATCTCCCTGAACACCATGGGTATGATCGGCCTGTCCTGCTACATTCTGGCCGATACCTTTTTTGTGGCCAACCGCCTGGGGGCCCAGGGTCTGGCGGCGCTGAACATCGCCATTTCCATTTTCGGCCTGGTCAACGGCCTGGGGCTCATGCTGGGTATGGGCGGCGGCATCCGCTATACCCTGATGCTGGCCCAGGGCCGGGACCGGGAAGGGGGAAAGGCCTTTTTTGCCGCCGCCTCCTTCGGCCTGGCTTTGGGGCTGTTCTTTCTCATTTTGGGACAGGCGGCCGCCGCGCCCCTGGCCCAGCTGCTGGGGGCCAAGGGGGAGATCCTGCCCCTGTGCGCGGGCTATCTGCGGGTGCTGCTGTCCTTCTCCCCCTTCTTTATTTTAAATCAGGTGTGCATCGCCTTTGTGCGCAACGACGGCTCCCCCCGGCTGGCCATGTGCTCCATGCTCATGGGCAGCCTGGCCAACATCGTGCTGGATTATGTGTTCCTCTACCCCCTGAACCTGGGCATGGGGGGCGCGGCCCTGGCTACGGGTGTGGCTCCCGTGCTGGGGCTGTGCATCTCCAGCACCCACCTGCTGGGCCGCCGAGGACGGCTGCGTCCGGTGCCCCACGTGCCCTCCCCACGTCTGCTGGGCAACCTGTCCGCCCTGGGGGTGTCCGCCCTGCTCAACGAGGTGTCCAGCAGCGTCATTCTGGTCACCTTTAACCTGATCATTCTCTCCCTCACCGGGGATACCGGGGTGGCGGCCTACGGCGTGGTGGCCAACCTGGCCCTGGTGGTCACGGCGGTGTTTACCGGCATCTCCCAGGGCGTGCAGCCCCTGCTCAGCCGCACCTGCGGGCAGGGAAATGCCCCCCAGACCCGGAGCCTGCTGAAGCTGGCCCTGGGGGTGGCCGGGGGGCTGAGTATCCTGTTGGTATTGGGCGTGCTGGTGTGGGCCGACCCGCTGGCCGCCATCTTTAATGAGAGCGGGGACACCCTGCTCCAGACCATGGCCCGGGAGGGGCTGCGGCTGTATTTCCCCGCCTACCTCTTTGCCGGGTGCAACATCGTGCTGGCCAGCGCCTTCAGCGCCACGGGCCGGCCCGGGCCCGCCTTCGGCCTGTCCCTGTTCCGGGGCTGTGTGGGGGTGCTGCTGGTGGTGTTCCCCCTGTCCGCCCTGGGCGGCATGACCGGGGTATGGCTGACGGTGCCCGTGGTGGAGCTGCTGGCCCTGCTGGGCGGCGGATTTTTGGCGGTGCGGACGGGACTTACGGCCGGGGGCAGGTAAGGACTGCCGTCTGGGCGGGGGTGTCCGGGGTGAGCTCCAGGACATTGCCGGGATAGTACACACAGTCCCCGCACAGAGAGAGGAAATCCTCCACGCCGGAGATCACGTCGTAGCCGAAGCCCTCGCCCCGGTAGTGCATGGGGACGGTGACCCGGGGGCGCAGCTCCTCCACAATGGACTTGGCCTGGGCGGCGTCAATGGTGTAGTAGCCGCCCACGGGGATGAGCAGGGCGTCCAGGCCGGTGAGCCGGGCCTTCTGCTCCGGGGTGAGGGGACAGCCCAGGTCGCCCAGGTGGGCCACCCGCATGCCCTCGGCGGAGAAGATGCGCATAACGTTCTCCCCCCGCAGGGCGCCCTTCTGGTCGTCGTGGAAGGTGGGCAGCTCCTCCACCGAGACGGTGAAGTCCTTGCCCGTGAGGGTCACCAGCTGGGCGGCGTTGTGGTCGCTGTGTCCGTGGCTGCAGTACACGGCGTCGGCGGTGAGACGCACCGGGGACAGGCCGGGGACGCTGCCGTCCCCGTAGGGGTCGGTGACCAGAGTTCCCTGAGCGGTCTCCAGAGTGAAGCAGGCGTGTCCATTCCAAATAAGGCGCATGTAAAATCCATCCTTTCGTTTTTTTGTGGATATTATACCATAGACAAGGCAAAATGAGCAGGACAGTTTCGAGCTTTCTGGAACACCTGCTCATATTTTTACGTAAAATTCACATTGGAAGGTGCTGATTGCCCCGGAAGGACGGTATAAAAAACCTGAGGATTCTCCCAAGTTCGGCACAATGCTGGATTCTTCCCGCATAAGGAGGGGGTTAATTTCTTAAATTCACAAAACCTTCTTGCTACCCTATCTTTTTCCCTGGTTTTTTGATTTTTTTATAATTTTTCGACCATTTTATAGTTGAATTTCTCCGGCATTTGGAATACAATGATACCCGACGTCTAGCGTTGTCACGCTGCGGATTGAACACGCGGCCGGAACGATAACTTCGCCGACTCCGCCGCCAAACAGAAGCCGCTTGCGGCTTCTTGGTTTGCCGGCATTCGCTCTGGCGTTATCGCTCCTGCGTGTCTATCCTACGCGCTTCTATATAGGAGGGGTGGATGTGCTCAATATCGTACTGGTGGAACCGGAAATTCCCCAAAACTGCGGGAATATCGCCCGTACCTGTGCCGCCACCCGAAGCCGTCTGCATCTGATCAAGCCCCTGGGATTCGACATCAGCGAAAAAGCGGTGCGCCGGGCCGGGCTTGACTACTGGCCCATGGTGGACCTGCGGGTCTATGAAAACCTGGACCACTTTTTTATGGAAACCCACGCACAGGACCTGTGGCTTGCCACCACCAAGGCCCCTCAGGATTATACCCAGGCCAGCTTTCAGGATGGATGTTGGCTGTTTTTCGGCAAGGAGACAGCGGGCCTGCCCGAGGCATTCCGCCAGGCGCACTACGACCGCTGCATCCGCATCCCCATGCGGGAGGACGCCAGAAGCCTGAACCTGGCCAACTCCGTGGCCATCCTCACCTATGAAGCCCTGCGCCAGCAGGGATTCCCCGGCCTCAGCGGCCAGGGAGAAATGGCCGGTATGGCCCCTTGAACCAGCGGGAATTTTCCCCCGGCATCCCCAGCCGCCGCGGGTGATTTCGAAATAAAACCCATCCCTGTTCCATTTACTTGCGAAGAGAGGAGACTTTTTTATGAATTACAACAAGAAGACCGTGAAGGACATCGACGTAGCCGGTAAGAAGGTTCTGCTGCGCTGCGACTTTAACGTGCCCATGGCCAAGGACGGCAGCGGCGTCATCACCGACGACAAGCGCATCCGTGCCGCTCTGCCCACCATCCAGTATCTGCTGGACCAGAACGCCGCCGTCATTGCCTGCTCTCACATGGGCAAGCCCAAGGGCGAGGTGAAGCCTGAGCTGAGCCTGAAGCCTGTGGCCAAGCGTCTGAGCGAGCTGCTGGGCAAGGATGTTATCATGGCTGACGACGTGGTGGGCCCCGACGCCCAGGCCAAGGCCGCTGCCCTGCAGCCCGGCCAGATCATGCTGCTGGAGAACACCCGCTTTGAGAAGGGTGAGACCAAGAACGATCCCGAGCTGGCCAAGGTCATGGCTTCCATGGCTGAGGTGTATGTGTCCGACGCCTTCGGCGCCGTGCACCGCGCTCACGCCTCCACCGCCGGCGTGGCCGACTACCTGCCCGCTGTCAGCGGCTTCCTGATCCAGAAGGAGCTGGAGATCATCGGCGGCGCTCTGGCCAACCCCAAGCGTCCTCTGGTGGCCATCCTGGGCGGCAGCAAGGTCTCCTCCAAGATCGGCGTCATCAACAACCTGCTGGAGATCGCCGACACCATCATCATCGGCGGCGGCATGACCTACACCTTCCTGAAGGCCCAGGGCGGCTCCATCGGCAAGTCCCTGCTGGAGGAGGATTGGCTGGACTACTGCAACGACATGATGAAGAAGGCCCAGGAGAAGGGCGTGAAGCTCCTGCTGCCTGAGGACACCATCTGCGCCAAGGAGTTCTCCGCCGACGCCGAGCCCATCCTGGTGGACAGCATGAACATCCCCGAGGACTGCCTGGGCATGGACATCGGCCCCAAGGCCATCGCTGCCTACGCTGAGGCTGTGAAGGACGCCGGCACCGTGATCTGGAACGGCCCCATGGGCGTGTTTGAGTTCCCCGCCTTCGCCAAGGGCACCCAGGCTGTGGCCGAGGCCCTGAGCAAGAGCAACGCCATCACCATCATCGGCGGCGGCGACAGCGCGGCCGCTGTGCAGCAGCTGGGCTATGCCGACAAGATGACCCACATCTCCACCGGCGGCGGCGCCAGCCTGGAGTTCATGGAGGGCAAGGAGCTGCCCGGCGTGGCTTGCCTCCTCGATGCCTAATTCCCGGAGCTATTTTGGTTGATTATTCCGAACTCCCGCCCGCCCCGGCCTGAGGGCCGGGACGGCGGGCGGTCCGGTTCTGTATCATCATCCCCGTGCACTTGTATAAAGGAAAGGAAGAAAAAGAACATGAATCGTCGTTACCGCAAGACTATCATCGCCGGCAACTGGAAGATGAACAACACCCTGTCCCAGACCAAGGCTTTCGCCGAGGAGCTCAAGCCCATCATGCCCCGGGGCAAGTGGTGCAACGTGGTGCTGTGTGTGCCCGCCACCAACATCCAGTCCGCCGTTCGTCTGTTCAAGGACTGCCACATCGCCATCGGCGCTGAGACCTGCCACTACGAGGACCACGGCGCTTACACCGGCGAGATCACCGCTGAGATGATCAAGGAGGCCGGCGCCAAGTACGTCATCATCGGCCACTCCGAGCGCCGTCAGTACTACAACGAGACCGACTTCACCGTCAACAAGAAGGTCCACGCCGCCATCAACGCCGGCCTGTTTCCCATCATCTGCGTGGGCGAGAGCCTGGAGCAGCGTGAGCTGGGCGTGACCATGGAGCTGATCGCTTACCAGGTCAAGTGCGCCCTGGCCGGCGTGCCCGCCGACAAGATGCGTCACGTGGTCATCGCCTACGAGCCCCTGTGGGCCATCGGCACCGGCAAGACCGCCACTGCCGAGCAGGCCGGCGAGGTCTGCCAGGCCATCCGCGCTGTCATCCGCAAGCTGTACGGCGCTCACGTGGCTCGCTCCGTCACCATCCAGTACGGTGGTTCCATGAACGCCAAGAACGCCGCTGAGCTGCTGGCTCAGCCCGACGTGGACGGCGGCCTGATCGGCGGCGCCAGCCTGAAGCCCGCCGACTTCGTGCAGATCATCAACGCTGCCAACCAGGAGTAAGAAGCGCGAAGGCGTGCGTAGCAGCGCGGATGGACCGGAGCGAGGGCGAGCGCGGGGCCGCGAAGCGGCCCAAGACCAGCCCGAGTCGTAGGGAAGCCGCGCGTTGCGCAGCCGCCGCAGCGTGACAATGAAGAAGCGCATAGGGCAGGCGCATAGGGGCGACAGACTCCGAAGCGGATGGGCAGAGCCCAGGGGCAGCCAAAGGCTGAACCGGGTCTGCCCGGAGTCGGAGGAGTTGTCAACCCGGCCATGCGCCCAGCCCGCAGCGTGACAGTCCGCTGCCGCGCACCGCGGGTGGGAACCAGTTCTCCCCGCGTGCCCCCCTCCGCTCTCCGAGGGGAATATGGTGTCCTCCGGACCTATTGCTAAGGAGAATTTGTTTTTATGAAAACACCTACCACTTTGATCATTATGGACGGCTTTGGCCTGACCAGCCCCGACGCGGGCAATGCGGTGGCCAACGCCTCCACCCCTAACCTGGATCACATTTTCCGGGATTGCCCGGGCTGCAAGCTGTCCGCCTCCGGCCTTGACGTGGGTCTGCCCGAGGGCCAGATGGGCAACAGCGAGGTGGGCCACACCAACATGGGCGCTGGCCGCGTGGTGTTCCAGGATCTGCCCCGGATCACCCGGGACATCCAGACCGGGGACTTTTTCAAGAACAGCGCCTTCCTGGAGGCCATGGGCAACTGCCGTGAGTGGGGCTCCGCCCTGCACCTCATGGGCCTGCTGTCCGACGGCGGTGTGCACAGCCACATCACCCACCTCTTCGCGCTGCTGAAGATGGCCAAGGAGCAGGGCATCCAGAAGGTCTATGTCCACTGCTTCCTGGACGGCCGTGACGTGCCCCCCTCCTCCGGCAAGAGCTACGTGGAGCAGCTCCAGGCCAAGATGGAGGAGCTGGGCGTGGGCCAGATCGCCACTGTCATGGGCCGTTACTACGCCATGGACCGCGACAAGCGCTGGGACCGCCTGCAGCGGGCCTACGACGCCATCGCCTGCGGCATCGGCCCCTTCGAGAGCGACGCTGCCAAGGCGGTGCAGGCTTCCTATGACGCCGGTGTCACCGACGAGTTCATGGAGCCTGTGGTGTGCGTTAAGGACGCCCAGGTGAAGGACAACGACTCCTTCATTTTCTTCAACTTCCGTCCCGACCGCGCCCGTGAGATCACCCGCTGCTTTGTGGACGAGGACTTCACCGACGTGGAGCGCAAGACCGGCTTCATCCCCGTGGACTTTATCTGCACCACCGAGTATGACGCCACCATGCCCAACGTCACCGTGGCCTATCCCCGTCAGAAGCTGGAGAACATTTTCGGCGAGTACATCTCCAAGCAGGGCATGACCCAGCTGCGCATCGCCGAGACCGAGAAGTACGCTCATGTCACCTTCTTCTTCAACGGCGGCGTGGAGCAGGTGTTCCCCGGGGAGGACCGGGTGCTGATCCCCTCTCCCAAGGTGGCCACCTACGACCTGCAGCCCGAGATGTCCGCTTACGCGGTCACCGAGGAGGCCGTGCGCCGGATCGAGAGCGGCAACTATGACGTGATCATCCTGAACTTTGCCAACTGCGACATGGTGGGCCACACCGGCGTGTACGAGGCCGCTCTGAAGGCCGTGTCCACCGTGGACGAGTGCGTGGGCAAGGTGGTGGAGGCTACCTCCAAGATGGGCGGCGTGTCCCTCATCACCGCCGATCACGGCAACGCCGAGCACATGGTGGACGAGAAGGGCGCTCCCTTCACCGCTCACACCACCAATCTGGTTCCCTTCTACATCGTGGGCGCCAGCGTGAAGCTGCGTGACGGCCGTCTGGCTGATATCGCTCCCACCATGCTGGACCTCATGGGCCTGGAAAAGCCCAAGGAGATGGATGGAGAGACCCTGATTCTCAACTGAGCATAATCACGCTATGCTTTGGGCTCATGGCCGGGTCGCTTTCACTGCGTCTCGGGTAAAAACCAGTCCCGCATACGGGCCTTGGGTTTTCACCCTCGCTACGCTCCAAGCTCCCCTATGAGCCTAAGCTCCGCGCTTTGTTACCCCTTAGCGGGGATACGCCCCGCGTTTTGATAATCCATTTTCCCCCTTGGCGGACAAGCTTTTGTACCGCCTCATTTTGGAAAGGAGATTGATCCCTATGAAGCAGATGATCGAAATCGTAGACGTAGTCGGCCGTGAAATTCTGGACAGCCGCGGCAACCCCACCGTTGAGGTCGAGGTTTACCTGGAAGACGGCACCATGGGCCGTGCCGCTGTTCCCTCCGGCGCTTCTACCGGTATCTACGAGGCTTGCGAGCTCCGTGACGGCGACAAGAGCCGCTACATGGGCAAGGGCGTGGAGAACGCTGTGAAGAACGTCAACGGCGAGATCGCTGAGTGCCTGATCGGCATGAACGTGCTGGACCAGGTGGCCATCGATAAGGCCATGATCGAGCTGGACGGCACCCCCAACAAGGGCCGTCTGGGCGCCAACGCCATTCTGGGCGCTTCCCTGGCCTGCGCCAAGGCTGCCGCTGAGTCCCTGGGCGTTGCTCTGTACAACTATATCGGCGGCGTCAACGCCAAGCAGCTGCCCGTGCCCATGATGAACATCCTGAACGGCGGCGCTCACGCCACCAACAACGTGGAGATCCAGGAGTTCATGATCATGCCTGTCTCCGCCCCCTCCTTCCGCGAGGCTCTGCGCCGCTGCGCCGAGGTCTTCCACACCCTGAAGACCGTCCTGAAGGAGAACGGCACTCCCGCCGCCGGTGTTGGCGACGAGGGCGGCTACGCTCCCAACCTGAAGAAGGACGAGGACGCTCTGAAGGTCATCGTGGAGGCCATCGAGAAGGCCGGCTACAAGCCCGGCGAGGACTTCAAGATCGCCATCGACGCCGCTTCTTCCGAGTGGTGGGATGAGGAGCAGAAGTGCTATATCCAGCCCAAGTCCGGCAAGAAGCTGACCCAGCAGCAGCTGGTCAACATGTGGAAGAAGTTTGCCGACACCTACCCCATCGTCTCCCTGGAGGACGGCATGGCCGAGACCGACTGGGAGGGCTGGGCCATGCTCACCAAGGCCATCGGCGACCGCGTCCAGCTGGTGGGCGACGACCTGTTCGTCACCAACACCGAGCGGCTCAAGACCGGCATTGAGAAGAAGGTGGGCAACGCCATCCTCATCAAGGTCAACCAGATCGGCACCCTGACCGAGACCCTGGACGCCATCCAGATGGCCAACCGCGCTGGCTACACCGCCATCGTCTCTCACCGTTCCGGCGAGACCGAGGACGCCACCATCGCCGACATCGCTGTGGCCCTGAACGCTGGCCAGATCAAGACCGGCGCTCCCAGCCGCACCGACCGCGTGGCCAAGTACAACCAGCTGCTCCGCATCGAGGAGGAGCTGGACGACATCGCCGAGTATCCCGGCATGAAGGCCTTCTTCAACCTGCGCTAAGTTTAACGCTTTTCAGACAAAGCCGCCCTTCGGGGCGGCTTTGTCTGTTTAGGAGCCTATTTAATCAAAATGCGCAGGCAGAGCCGCCCATTGGGCGGCTCTTTTTTTGTGTCGATATGTTGTGGCAAAGCAGTGGGGGAGGGGAAGTCGGTGCACCGAACCCCTGGAATTTCAGCCCGGAACAAGCCACGAAAATTGGAAATTCCAATAGGAACAGGCGGGATGTTATATTTCCAAATTTTACTTGAAAGGGAATGAAAATTAATTTCAGTTTTCCGCGAAAATCTTGACTTAACAGGTTTGGGGAAAGGATCGCTCAAGGCAGGGGATTGGCGAAAATTACAAAAAACCGGGAGAAAGGTTACAAAGAACAGTGCAATATGACGTCAAATTTGTGCCGAAAACACTGGAACTAGTCATTATAACCAGAAAAAATGAAAAAATTTTGAACAAAAATACGAATTGAAAATAATTTTCACAAGTGCTATGATGGACACAACGAAAGAGAAAAAGCGGCAGCGAATTTTCGATAAACTTTACAAAAACAGCAGAAAGGCTGGGTGTGGGAAATGGAAAAGGAAAAACTGCTGAAAGCCCGTGAATGGGTGCAGAAGGAACTGGCCAGCAGCGCGGAGTTCTGGCTGAAGTACGGCATGGACAAGGAGCACGGCGGCGTGTACACCTGCATTGACCGGACTGGCCGGCTGTTCTCCACCGACAAGAGCGTGTGGATGCAGGGCCGGTGCGGCTGGACCTACGCTTACCTGTGCCACGTGTACGGCAAGCGGGACGAGTGGATGCAGGCCAGCAAGAACTGCCTGGACTTCATGGAGAAGTACTGCATCAACCGCGAGGCGGGGGATCGGATGTACTTCACCGTCACCGCCGACGGCAAGCCTCTGCGTCAGCGCCGTTACTGCTTCTCCGAGGGTTTTTACGCCCTGGCCAACGCCGAGTACTACGGCCTGACCGGCGAGCGGGAGTACCTGGAGCGTGCCCGCCGGGCCTATGAGCTCATCTGGAACCTGAACAACGGCCTTATTAAGGACCCCACCGGCATGGGCCCCAAGACCATCCCCGAGACCCGCACCGGCCGGGCTCTGGCTGACCCCATGATCTACCTGAACATCACCTCCGTGCTGCGCCGCTGCGACCCTGAGCAGGAGGCGCTGTACAACGAGCGGGCCAAGCAGTGCGTGGACACCATCTTCAAGTACCACCACAAGCCCGAACTGAAGTGCACTCTGGAGACTGTGGGTCCCAACGGCGAGTTCTGGAGCGACATCTCCGCCGGCCGTTTCGTGAACCCCGGCCACGACATCGAGTGCTCCTGGTTCCTCATGGAGCAGGCCAAGTACACCAACGACAAGGAGCTGCAGAAGAAGGCCATGGAGGTCTTTGACATGGCCATCGCCAACGGCTGGGACAAGGAGTACGGCGGCATCCTGTACTTTGTGGACTGCATGGGCTTCCCCCCCGAGGCCTATGAGCACGACATGAAGCTGTGGTGGCCCCACAACGAGACCCTCATCGCCAGCCTGATGATGTACCGGGACAGCGGCGAGGAGAAGTACCTGGATTGGTTCTTCAAGGTGCTGGACTACTGCAAGACCTACTTTGCCGACGAGGAGTACGGCGAGTGGTACGGCTATCTCCGCCGCGACGGCAAGCCCACCATGCCCGCCTGCAAGGGCTGCACCTTCAAGGGTCCCTTCCACGTGCCCCGCTGCCTGATCATGGTGGACACCATGCTGGGCGAGATCCTGGCGCGGTAAATTTGGTACTCTTTCGCGCACTGGGCGCGAGCATATATAAGTTCGTAGAGTAAATGAGAATAAGGAGGAACTAAAAATGAGCAATCTGGACAAGTATAAGGGCATTATTCCTGCCTTCTACGCCTGCTACGACGCAGAGGGCAACGTCAGCCCCGAGGCGGTACGGGCGCTGACCCAGCACTTCATCGACAAGGGCGTCAAGGGCGTGTACGTCAACGGCTCTTCCGGCGAGTGCATCTACCAGGGCGTTGCCGAGCGGAAGATCATCATCGAGAACGTGATGGCCGTCGCTAAGGGCAAGCTCACCGTCATCAACCACGTGGCCTGCAACAACACCCGGGACAGCGTGGAGCTGGCCCGCCACTCCGAGGAGGTGGGCGTGGACGCCATCGCTTCCATCCCCCCCATCTACTTCCGTCTGCCTGAGTATTCCATCGCTGCCTACTGGAATGCCATCAGCGCTGCCGCTCCCAACACCGACTTTGTCATCTACAACATCCCCCAGCTGGCCGGCACCGCTCTGACCATAAGCCTGTTTGCCGAGATGATGAAGAACCCCAAGGTTGTGGCCGTGAAGAACTCCTCCATGCCCACCCAGGACATCCAGATGTTCAAGGCCGCCGGCATGGCTGCCAAGGGCGAGTTCATCGTGTTCAACGGTCCCGACGAGCAGTTTGTGGCTGGCCGCGCTATCGGCGCTGACGGCGGCATCGGCGGCACCTACGGCGTGATGCCCGAGCTGTTCCTGAAGCTCAACGAGCTGATCGCGGCCGGCGAGCGCGACAAGGCCACCGAGCTGCAGTATGCCATCAACGAGATCATCTACAAGATGTGCTCCAGCCACGCCAACATGTACGCCGTGGCCAAGGAGATCCTGCGCATCAACGAGAACCTGGATCTGGGCGGCGTGCGCGAGCCTCTGGAGAACCTGCAGGAGGCCGACAAGGCCATCGCCAAGCAGGCTGCCGAGATGATCGTGGCTGCCAAGGCCAAGTACTGCTAAGTCAAAGCAAAGCCAAATCCCCCGCAAAGCCAATCGCGCCGGACGGGGGGCGGGGAGCCCCCTGTCCGGAAGAATTTAAGATAAGGGAGATAACAACATGCCTAACATGCAAGGTTTTACTTACATTGACCTGGCAGTTCTGATCGTCTATCTGTTGGCGGTTCTGCTGGCCGGTCTGCACTTTGCCAAGAAAGAGATGAAGGGCAAAGAGTACTTCAAGGGCGACGGCACTGTGCCCTGGTGGGTCACCTCCGTGTCCATCTTCGCTACCCTGCTCAGCCCCATTTCCTTCCTGTCCCTGGCCGGTAACTCCTACGCCGGCACTTGGATCATGTGGTTTGCCCAGCTGGGTATGCTGCTGGCCATTCCTCTGACCATCAAGTTCTTCCTGCCCATTTACAGCAAGCTGGACATTGATACCGCCTACCACTATCTGGAGCTGCGCTTTAACAGCAAGTTCCTGCGCGTGCTGGGCGCTGTGATGTTCATCATCTATCAGGTGGGCCGTATGTCCATCATCATGTACCTGCCCTGCATGGTGCTGTCCTCTCTCATGGGCATCAACGTGAACATCCTGATCATCATCATGGGCATCATCGCCATCATCTACTCCTACACCGGCGGCTTGAAGAGCGTGCTGTGGACCGACTTCATCCAAGGCTCCGTGCTGCTCATCGGCGTCACCTTCGGCCTGATCTTCCTGATTGCCCACCTGGACGGCGGTTTCGGCGCCATCATCAACGAGTTCACCAACAACCACAAGTTCCTGGCTGAGAATCAGCCCATCTTTGACGCCAACATCCTGAAGGACAGCGTGTTCCTGCTGATCGTGGGCGCCGGCTTCAACACCATGGGCTCCTATGTCTCCTCTCAGGACATCGTGCAGCGCTTCACCACCACCACCGACACCAAGAAGCTCAACAAGATGATGCTGGCCAACGGCTGCCTGTCCATCTTCATTGCCACTGTCTTCTACCTCATCGGCACCGGCCTGTACGCCTTCTATCAGACCCAGGGCAACCCCCTGCCCCCCGCTGCTCAGCAGGACCAGATCTTCGCTTCCTGGATCGCCTTTGAGCTGCCTGTGGGTGTCACCGGCCTGCTGCTGGCTGCCATCTACGCCGCTGCTCAGTCCACCCTGTCCACCGGCCTGAACTCCGTGGCCTCCAGCTGGACCCTGGACATCCAGGAGCGTCTGTCCAAGAAGCAGCTGAGCTTTGAGACTCAGACCAAGATCGGTCAGTGGGTGTCCCTGCTGGTTGGTATCTTCTCCATCGTGGTGGCCATGGTTCTGGCCAACGGCGGCGTCAAGTCCGCTTACGAGTGGTTCAACGGCTTCATGGGCCTGGTTCTGGGCATCCTGATCGGCAGCTTCATCCTGGGCGCCTTCACCAAGGTGGCCAACACCTTCGGTACCACCCTGGCCTTCATCGCCGCTTCCGCTGTGATGGTCTTCATCAAGTACGGTCCCTATTCCGCTGATGTGTCCATCTGGTCCTACTCCATCATCTCCATCGCCGTGTCCCTGGTCGTGGGCATCCCCGCTTCCATGATCTGGCGCGCTGTGAAGGGTGACAAGAGCGTTCCCGCTCCCAACACCACCATCTATAAGAACTAAGCGTTCATCTTCTGCGCCTCCCGGCCTTCCGGGAGGCGCATTCAAAAAAGGAGGAAATTTCCATGGTATTCGGAAACGTCCGCGACCTGAAGGACTTCTCCTGGCTGGAGTCCCAGGTGCTCAAGTGCTTTGAGTATGCCAAGAATCACGACCTCATCTCCTACGAGAAGGGCAGCCACCCCATTGAGGGGGACGACCTGTTCGTCAACATCGTGGAGTATGAGACCACCACTCCCGAGAACCGCTTCTGGGAGGCCCACCGCCAGTATCTGGACCTGCACTTCATGCTGCGGGGCCCCGAGCAGATCGACGTGAACTTCATCGACAACATGGAGCAGAAGGAGTTCGTGGAGAAGGACGACTTCCTGCCCCTGGAGGGCGAGCCCAACAGCCACGTGGTCCTCAACGAGGGGGACTTCCTGCTGTGCTATCCCGCCGACGCCCACCGCACCGCGGTCCAGGTGGGTGAGCCTGCTGTCATCAAGAAGGCCATCTTCAAGATCCGCATCGCTTAAGTGGAAAAAAGCGCGCCCGGAGAGATCCGGGCGCGCTTTCCTTATGCAAATTCCCATGCTTTTTCCCAGAGAGACCGGGGAAAAAGGTGCTGTTTTGAGAAAAATGTGAATTTTTTTCCCCGGGACTGGACACAGAGGTTTTTCACGATGTATGATATAACTTGTATGAAAATGGGGATTACAGCTCCCCTTCTCAAATCCACAGGCGGACTTTCCACAGGAAAGCCCTGGGAGGTTATACATGCGTTTACGGTTTTTGGGCGGGGTACACCCCACGCCAAATAAAGAGAGTACCCGGCGCAAGCCCATCGTCCCCCTGGACAAGGCGCCGGAGCGGGTGGTCATCCCGCTGACCATGTGCAGCGGGGGCGGAGCCACCCCCGTGGTGAAGCCGGGGGACCAGGTGACGGTGGGCCAGGTCATTGCCACCCCTCTGGAGGACGGCGTGTACATCCACGCCAGCGTCTCGGGCAAGGTGGAGGCCATCCAGCCCATGCCCCACCCCTGGGGAGGCAAGTGGGACGCCATCGTCATCCGCAACGACGGAAAGGACACCCCCTGTCCCGACCCCATGCCCCCGCTGGACTGGAGCCGGATGAACCGGGAGGAGGTGCTGGAGCGCCTGTGCCGGGCCGGTGTGACCAGCATGGGCGGCGGCGCCAGTCCCACCCATGTGCGTCTGCGCCAGGCGGTGGGCAAGGTGGACACCCTCATCGTCAACGCCGCCGAGTGCGAGCCCTACCTCACCGCCGACCACCGTCTCCTGCTGGAGCACGGCGACCAGGTGCTCCAGGGCTGCCAGATGCTCACCCGCCTGCTGCGGGCCCAGCGCACCGTGTTGGTGGTGGCGGGAGACAAGCTCAACGCCGTGGAATTTTTGGAGCGGCGTCTGCGCCGGAAAAAGCGGGAGGTGGAGATCTGCACCGTCCAGACCCGCTATCCCCTGGGCATGGAGAAGCAGATCATCCGCACTGTCACCGGGCGGGAGGTCCCCCCGGGCCAGACGGCTCTGGATGTGAAGTGCGCTGTGTTCAACGTGGCCACGGTGTTTACCGCCCGGGCCGCCATTCTGGAGGGCACTCCGCTGACCCACCGGGCAGTGACGGTGAGCGGCGGGGCGGTGAAGCGGCCCCGCAACCTGTGGGTGCCCATCGGCACCCCCCTGCGCTGCCTGCTGGAGTCGGCGGGCGGCCTGCGGGAGAGCGCCGCCGTCACCCTCACCGGCGGCCCCATGGCCGGACAGGTCCAGGAGGACCTGGAGGCCCCCGTGGTGAAGAACACCAACGGGCTCATCTGCCTGACGGAGCAGGAGCACAACACCGCCGCCCAGCCTGAGATGGTCTGCGTGCGCTGCGGACACTGCGTGTCCTCCTGCCCCATGAACCTGAATCCTGTGCTGGTCTACCGGGCCATGCGCATGGGGGAGACGGAGCGTCTGCCCCAGCTTAACCTGGAGGACTGCCTGGAGTGCGGCTGCTGTACCTACATCTGCCCCTCCCGCATCCCTCTGCTGGACCTGGTGCGCCAGGCCAAAGACCTGCTGAAGGAAGGAGGAGAGAACCATGGCTGATCGTCCTGTGATGCGCCGCCAGCCCCCTCAGATCGCGCAGGTGGCCAGTATCTCCTCCATTATGATGGATGTCATCGTGGCCCTCATCCCCGCGCTGGGCGTGGCCACCTACCTCTTTGGCCTGCGGGTGCTGGCCCTGACCGCGGTGAGCGTGGCCGCCTGCGTGGCGGCGGAGTATGTGTGCTGCCGCCTGCGGAAGTTGGAGAACACCGTGGGTGACCTGTCCGCCTGCGTCACCGGTCTGCTGCTGGCCATGAGTCTGCCCGTCACCGCCCCCTACTGGGCGCCTGTGCTGGGCGGCGTGTTCGGCATCGTGGTGGTCAAGCAGTTTTACGGCGGCCTGGGCCGCAACTTTCTCAACCCCGCCCTGGCGGGACGGATGCTGCTGGCCACCTTTCCCGGCCTGATGACCACCTGGGTGGAGGCCTTCCAGCGCCCCGGCCTGCTGAGCACGGCGGATGCGGTGTCCTCCGCCACCCCCATGGCTCACCTGCACCAGGGGGAGCTGCCAGGCCTGACGGTGGGGCAGATGCTCATGGGCCAGCACGGCGGCGCCATGGGCGCGGGCGCGGTGCTGATGCTCATGTTGGGCGGCCTGTATCTGCTGGCCCGGCGGGTCATCTCCCCTCGTGCCCCTCTGGCCTACCTGGGCACGGTGGCCCTGCTGACCCTGCTCTTTCCCCGGGGAGGGGGCGGGGCGGTGGCCTGGATGCTGGCCCAGCTGTTCAGCGGCGGCCTGATGCTGGGGGCCATTTTCATGGCCTCTGACTACACCACCACCCCGGTCACCCCCCGCGGCCAGCTGATGTTCGGCGTGGGCTGCGGCCTGCTCACCGTGCTGCTGCGCTATTTTGGCTCCTACCCCGACGGCGTGGGCTGGGCCATCCTCACCATGAACTGCTGCGTGTGGCTGCTGGACCGGGCCTCTCTGCCCCGGCGCTTCGGTGTGAACTACTTTGCCGTGACCCGGGACTTTTTGAACCGCCTGCGCGCCAGCGCGGCCCAGATCAAATTCGTCAAGCCCCAGCTGCGCTTCCTCTCCCGGGCGGGAGCGGGCACCATGCCCGGCGAGGGCTACCTGGATGAGCTGCGCCTGAAGACCCGCCAGGCGGGGGTGCTGGCCGCCTTTATTGTGGTGGTGGCCGGTATGATTTTTGGCGTGCACCGGATCACCGATTTTGCCACCGTGCGCACCGAGACCCGGCTGCAGCAGGAGCTCCTCTCCCAGGTCATGCCCCAGGCAACCATGCGCACCGAGACCCCCTACCGGGCCAAGGGCGCCCTGAGCATCACCGCAGGCTATAACGACCAGGGCCTGGTGGGCTACTGCGTGGAGGTCCAGGCCCACGGCTTTGGCGGCCTGCTCACCGCCGTGGTGGGCGTCAACACCAACGGCGAGGTCACCGGTGTGGCCGTCACCGACCACAAGGAGACCCTGGACGTGGGCACCAAGGCCATGGAAGAGAGCTATCTCAGCCAGTTTATTGGAAAATCGGGCACCATCCGCACCTCGGGCAGCAATGCCGTGGACGCGGTGTCGGGAGCCACCGCCACCTCTGAGGCGGTGACCTCCTGCGTCAATCAGGCCCTGGCCATTGTGGCCAATCTGGATACGGAGGGAGAAGTGGATTATGCAGATGGAGAAGTGTAAGCTCCCCTCCGGGAGACAGGAGGTGGCGGTATGCTGACGGTATTGCAGCTGATGGGGGTGACCCTCACCGCCCTGCTGGCGGAAAACTTTATCCTGGTCAATTGCCTGGGTATCGGTACCCGGACCCAGGCCTTCTGCAACCCCCTGGACGCCTGGCGCACCGGCTTTTCCCTCACCGTAGTCATGACGTTGACGGCGGTGCTGGGCTGGGGTCTCAACCTGCTGCTGCGCCACTTTGCCCTGAGCTATTACCAGACCCTGGTCTTTGCCCTGCTGGGGCCTGCGGTGGTGGGCGCGCTGCGCTATACGCTGAAAAACTGCGTGCCCGAGCTGTCCCGGCGCATGGACGCAAACCTGGCTTCCATCACCAGCAACTGTGCCGCCATGGGCACCGCCCTGCTGGTGGCCCAGCGCAGCTATGGCATCGGGGAGGCCTTCCTCTACGGCCTGTTCGGCGGTCTGGGCGCCACCATCGCCCTGATGAGCTTTGCCGGACTGCGGGGCGAGGTCAGCCTGAACCACTGCCCCAAGTGCTTTCAGGGCATGCCCATCGAGCTGATCACCGCGGGGCTCATGGCCCTGTCCCTGGTGGGCTTTTACGGGCTGCATCTGGTATAAACGGACATAAAAAATGGCCGCCTGTTGGCGGCCATTTTTTTGCTTATTTCAGCCGGAAGGAGGCACACTCGGTGCCCTTGCAGCTGGTGGGGGAGTTGTCGCAGCAGCCCACAGTGATCTGGTTCAGGGAGCAGCAGTTCTGGTTGGCGTGGTGGGCGCAGCTGTCGACGGTGCAGTGAATATTGGTGTTACAAGTTTTCTGATCCATTGTTCAAAACCTCCTCACAGTGGATGAGGGTAGTATGGACCGGAAACGCGAGGTTTATTCCTGGGAAGGGGAAGAGGAGGATTCATCCTCTACAGGCAGCACCTGGGGAATGAAATTTTTGGCAAACCAGCCCTTGCCCCGGTTCTTCACATAGAAGTAGCCCACGAAGGAAAAGACCACGGCGCCGATGAAGTTCACCCACAGGTCCTTCATGGTGTCCAGAATGCCGATGTCCAGATAGCCGCCCACCCCCAGGGGGATCTGCTGGTCGCCGCACACCACGATCACGTCGGTGATGCCCTTAATGGCCACAGGGGTGTTGCCTCCGGTGGGGTCCAGCATGACGGAGGAGATGGAGTGGACCACCGTGTCCTTCTGCATATCCAGCAGGAAGAACTGGTCCATGGTGCACTCAAAGAACTCCCACAGCACCCCGATGGTCATGGAGAAGCAGAAGGCCACAATGGCCATGTACACGGGGGACAGGGACAGGGAGACCCGCTCGTGGCGGTTGCACATGTCTACCAGGGAGAAGCCGATGGCGGCGCACAGGAAGCCGTTGAGGGTGTGAAGCATGGTGTCCCAGTAGGCGAAGGTGGTGTAAAAGGCCCGAATCTCGCCTAAAATCTCAGCGGCGAAGATGAAGAGCAGAATGATGATCTCCAGGGCGTTGGGCAGGTCGATCTGAAGCTGCTTTTCAAAAATGGTGGGTAGCAGGAAGAGGACCAGCGTCAGGCCGCAGAGGAACACGTTTTCAAAGTTGCCGTTGAAGAACTGGGCGATCATCACCGTGATGACCATGAGGCGCAGTACCACGTATACCGTGGCCACCACGCTCTTTTTCCGCAGGGTGGTATGGGCGGAGATGAGGAAATTGGGCTTTTTATGAGAAGTGTTGCGTTTCATGGAGAACGACTCCTTTTCCAGTTGGGCGGGAGGGTACGAAGAGAGAGGGGCGGCATATAGTGGAGCGAGGTGATATGGTATGGATCTGAAACAGGAACGGATCACACTGGGGGAGCTGCTGGGCGACCCCAAGGCGCGCCAGGTACTCCAGCGGCGCTTTGGCCCCTATCTCAAGCATCCCATGGCCAAAGCGGCCCACTCTCTCACACTGAAGCAGCTCAAGGAGATGGCGGGGGTGTATCTGCCCGCCAAAACCATTCAGGATACCATCCAGGAGCTGCGGCAGCTGTAACGGCTCAGGCCTGGTAGAAGGGCTCCACGTCCTGGGTAGCGGCCTGGGCGAAGGGGGTGCCGTAGGGCACCATGTCCACAGGACGCTGGGTGGCATAGGGAGCGGCAGCCTGAGCGATGGCGTGGAAGACCTCCTCCTGGATGCCGGTGTGGTCCACCACGATCATGTAGCGGTGGTCGTTGTCCTGGCGGATGAACAGGCGCAGCCACAGGCGCTTGACCTCCTCCATGGAAGCGGCAGCCTGGCAGACCGCCTGAAGGAGCTCCGTGGGCTCCTCCTCGGGGTCACCCACCATGACCTGGGTGTCCTTCTCCACCTGCTCCCGGCCGTAGCCCCGGGCGATCTCCTTCTTCCGCTGGGCCAGCTTGGCCACGGTGTCCCGGTCCAGGGTGAGGCTCACACCCATGGGGTTGATGACCAGGCCAGCAGCCTGGCCGCCCTGGGCCAGCATGGAGGCGTAGTTGTCAAAGCGGAGGATCAGCACCTGCTGGGGGTTCTCACCGGTGAACTTGCGCAGCTCGTCCAGGTCGGTAAAGGCGGGCAGGAAGGTGCGCCCGTCCTTGGCGGCGATGAGCCGGAACTGCACGGGGTTTTTGCCCTTCAGGTTCACCGGCCCCACGGGGTGCTGGCTGTTGGGGCCTGCCACGATGACAGGGGCCAGAAAGCTGGCCTTCTCCACGGTGTAGGCCAGGACCACGCCCTGGTTCTGGGGAGTGTTCTCCTGGTGCAGCTTGGCCAGAGCCTGGACCAGCTCGGGGTTGGTAACGGTTTTGGGATTGATGGGAGTGGGCATACGAACGCCTCCTAAAAAATCTATGGTAGTGTTCCGGGCCGGAGCGGCTTGTCCCCGGCGGGGAAATAGGGTATACTGGGTCCCGTCCAGCTGCGGAACGGCGCAGCGGACGCTTCCTATATCATACCAGAAAACCCGGGAGGAACACAAGATGCAGTATGGGAAAATCCACCCCGCCCGATTCCTGGCCCGACCCAATCGCTTTGTGGCCCGGGTGGAAATGGAACAACAAGAAGTAATTTGCCATGTAAGAAATACGGGACGTTGTCGCGAGCTGCTGGTGCCCGGGGCTACGGTGTGGCTGGAGGAGGGGACCAACCCCAACCGCAAGACGGCCTATGACCTCATCGCCGTGGAAAAAGGAGACCGGCTCATCAACATGGATTCCCAGGCCCCCAACAAGGTGTTTGAGGAGTGGGCCGGGGCGGGCCACTTCCAGCCCGGGCTGACCAAGCTGCGCCGGGAGATTACATATGGGAGTTCCAGATTTGATTTCTACTGGGAGTCATCAGAAAAGCGGGGATTTGTGGAGGTGAAGGGGGTCACCCTGGAGGAGGACGGCGTGGTCCGTTTCCCCGACGCCCCCACCCTGCGGGGGATCAAGCACCTGGAGGAGCTGGTGGCCGCCCGGCAGGCGGGGTATGAGGCCGCAGTGTGCTTTGTCATCCAGATGGAGGGGGTGCGCTGGTTCAGCCCCAACGACGCCACCCACCCGGAATTTGGCCAGGCCCTGCGCCGGGCCGCCGGGGCGGGGGTGGACATCCTGGCCCTGGACTGCAACGTTACTCCGGGCACCCTGACCATCCGCCAGCCGGTCCCCGTGCGGCTGTGAGCCATGGATAAATGGGAGAAAGTAGAAAAACGGAGCGGGCAGGATTTCATGGCTTTCTCCAAAATTGCCCTTGGCCCCTTGACAGACGGGGGGCGGGGGCGTAAACTGCCACACAAGCAAGGGCGCTGCCGGAAAGGACCGGCGGCGCCCGTTGTGTTTTTTCAGAGGGAGCGATGGCTCCGGCATGCAAAGGCGCATGTCCCCAAGGTGTGTGGGGGGCATGCGCCCATTCTTTTTCCGGATAGGAGTGACGAGTATGGATCTGTCGGTATGGTATCTGGTGGGCGCTGTGTTGGTGTTTTTCATGCAGTGCGGCTTTGCCATGGTGGAGACCGGGTTTACCCGGGCGAAAAACGCGGGCAATATCATCATGAAGAACCTGATGGATTTCTGCATCGGAACGGTGGTGTTTGTGGCCCTGGGCTACGGGATCATGAACAGTGAGAACTACTTGTTTGGTCTCATCGGCAGACCGGAGTACCAGATGTTCACCGATTTCGCCCACTTCAACTGGTCCAATTTCTTCTTCCAGCTGGTGTTCTGTGCCACGGCGGCCACCATCGTCTCGGGGGCCATGGCGGAGCGGACCAAGTTTCTGGCCTACTGCATCTACTCCGGCTTTATCAGCGCCATCGTCTACCCCATCGAGGCGGGCTGGGTGTGGAACAGCCAGGGCTGGCTGGTGGACTTTGGCTATGTGGACTTTGCCGGCTCCTCGGTGATCCACATGGTGGGCGGCCTGTCCGCCCTGCTGGGGGCCTGGATTCTGGGCCCGCGGCTGGGGAAGTACACCAGCCGGGAGGACGGCAGCCTCCAGGTCAACGCCATTCCCGGCCACTCCCTGACCCTGGGAGCTCTGGGCTGCTTCATCCTGTGGTTCTGCTGGTACGGCTTTAACGGCGCCGCCGCATCGGACAGCGTGCAGCTGGCCCAGATCCTGGGGGTCACCACCCTGGCGCCCGCCATGGCCACGGTGACCTGTATGCTCTACACCTGGCTGAAAAACGGAAAGCCCGACGTGTCCATGTGCCTCAACGCCTCCCTGGCCGGTCTGGTGGCCATCACCGCCCCCTGCGCCACGGTGGATGGGCTGGGCGCCCTGATCATTGGCGGGGTGGCCGGCGTGCTGGTGGTCGTGGTGGTGGAGGTTCTGGACCAGAAGCTCCACATTGACGACCCCGTGGGTGCGGTGGCGGTGCACTGTGCCAACGGCATCTGGGGCACGGTGGCTGACGGCCTGTTCAACACCCAGTATGGCCTGTTCTACGGCGGCGGCCTAAGACACCTGGGGGTACAGTGCATGGGTGTGGCAGCCATTGCCGCCTATACCCTGGTGGCCATGTTCCTGGTTTACCGCTTTATTGACGCCACGGTGGGCCTGCGGGTCAGCGCCGAGGAGGAGATCATGGGCCTGGACGTGACCGAGCACGGTCTGGCCTCGGCCTATGCCGATTTTCTCCCCGTGGCCCCGGGCTACGGCGGCGGCACCCCCGCCTGCGGGCCTGTGGACCTCTCCGACCTGGAGCCTGTGGAGCTGACTGTCAAAGAAAAAACTGACGCCTCCGCGCCCCAGCATAAGCTGACCCGGGTGAGCATCATCTGCAAGGAGGAGCGCTTCCCCTTGCTGCGGGACGCCATGGCGGCCATCGGGGTCACCGGCATGACGGTGTCCAGCGTCATGGGCTGCGGGGCCCAGATGGGAAAGGTGGGCCAGTACCGGGGCGTCAAGCTGAGCATGAACCTGCTGCCCTACGTCCAGGTGGATATCGTGGTCTCCAAGGTGGACCCGGCCCTGGTGGTGGCCGCGGCGGAAAAATGCCTGCGCACCGGCAGTGCGGGAGACGGCAAGATCTTCCTGTACGATGTGGAGCACGTGGTCAAGGTGCGCACCGGCGAGATGGACTACGACGCGCTCCAGGATGACAATTAGTCCTCCTGTTTCCAAATATACATTCTCCTTATTTCTCTTTCTCTGTAGGAGGAAGGCCCGGGCTGGCAACCCGGGCCTTTTTCCTGCAAAAAAAACACGATCAGGCGGAAGCCTGATCGTGTTTTGACTCTTGGGAAGGATGGGGGCGGGCCAGCTTATAGCGGCATAGCTGCTCCTGACAGTGGGCGCACTGGAGGTTCCGGTTGGAGCCCATCCAGAAGCGCTCGGGATGGCGGTGCAGGCGGATCTCCCAGCACAAAAGCACCACCACACCGGCCCAAACCAGAGTCTGGGCGTACCAGTGGACCACGCACATCAGCGGGGCGGCCATCATCCAGGAGCCCCAGGCGAAGATGCGGCAGTTGACGCAGCAGCGGTTGTGCATCAAAAACATCTGGAAGGGGCAGTAGAACAGCACGCAGATCAGGTCACACAGGTAGTAGAAGGCGCACAGCAGTACCAGGGTGGACACCCGCAGCAGGCCCCGCTGATAGAGGGCGCCGATGATCAGGTTGACCCCCAGCCACAGGGCTGCCACCTTGGCCGCTCCCCGGTTTTGCACCCGCACCGCCTGGTCCAGCTGGGCCTGGTCATAGTTGGGCACCGGGTCAAAGCGGCTGGGATACTGTTTAAGGCAGCCGGTGGTAAGGCGGCTGTTGGGGTTGAGCTGAATGAGTATGGAGCACAAAACGGCCACCCACAGCACCAGCAGGGGGAGGGATGGAAGGCCCGGACGGGTAAAATCCAGCCGCTGGGGGGCCAGAAGATAGACTGCGCCGATGAAGAGAAAGACAGCCAGCCGGAAGGAGAAGTCCAGCAGGTAGTGCTTGGTGACCGAGGTCAGTTTTTTCATATTCACCGGTCCTTGTCCTAGAAATGAGGTTGGGAGAATCACATCTCCCGGCGGCCCTCCAGGGCCCGCATGAGGGTGGCGTCGTCGGCGTACTCCAGGTGGCTGCCCACGGGGATGCCGTAGGCCAGGCGGGTCACCTTCACCGCAAAGGGCTTCAGCAGCCGGGAGAGGTACATGGCGGTGGCCTCGCCCTCAGTGTCGGGGTTGGTGGCCATGATGACCTCCTCCACGCCGCCGGCGGCTACCCGCTCTACCAGGGATTTGATGTGCAGGTCGTCGGGGCCCACGTGGTTCATGGGGGAGATGACCCCGTGGAGCACGTGGTACAATCCCAGGTACTCCCGGGAGCGCTCCATGGCCACCACGTCCTTGGGGTCGGCCACCACGCAGATCACCGAGCTGTCCCGCCGGGGGCTGGAGCAGATGGAGCAGGGTCCGTCCCCCTCGGTGAGATTCTGGCACACAGGGCAGCAGTGGATGGCGGATTTGGCCGTGAGGATGGCCTGGGCAAAGGCCGCGGCCTGTTCCTCGGGCATGTCCAGCACGTGGAAGGCCAGGCGCTGGGCGGATTTAACGCCCACCCCGGGCAGCCGGGCAAACTGCTCCACCAGGTTTTCCAGGGCGGGGGGGAAGTATTGCATGGTCTTAATCCTCCAGGGAAATTAGGAATTAGGAATTAGAAGTTAGAAATTGGGGGGCGCTCCTCTTATACGCGAAGGGCGGCGATGGCGGCAGGGATGTCCTCCTTACCGTACACGGCGGAACCGGCCACCAGCACGTTGGCGCCAGCCTCCACCACCAGGGGAGCGGTCTTGGGAGCGATGCCGCCGTCCACCTCCAACTCGCAGGCGGGGTTATACTGTTCGATGATGGCGCGCACCTGGCGGATGGTGTCCAGCTGGGACTCCATAAAGGCCTGGCCGCCGAAGCCGGGCTCCACCGTCATCACCAGCACCATGTCCAGCTCCTCGATGTAGGGCAGGATGGCATTGGCCGAGGTGATGGGCCGCAGGGCCACCGCCTTCTTCACGCCGCACTCTCCCATGACCTTCAGGGCCTGGGCGATGCGGGTGGGGTGGTCGGCCTCCAGGTGGATGGACAGCAGGTCGGCCCCCGCCTTGGCGAAGTCCTCGATGTAGCGCAGGGGCTTGTCGATCATCAGGTGCACGTCCAGGAACATGTCGGTGCACTTGCGGATGGACTTGACCACCGGGATGCCGATGGTGATGTTGGGCACAAAGCAGCCGTCCATCACGTCCACGTGGAGGTAGTCGGCGGAGGACACCTTGTGGATGTCCCGTTCCAGGTTGACAAAGTCGGCGGAGAGAATAGAGGGGGCGATTTTTACCATGATAGATTCCTCGCTTTCTTCTGGCAGAGTGGGAAGGGACGGGGACATGCCGGGGCGCATAGGATAGCAGGCGGAGAGGGGAAGGCCCGGGCCTTTCCGGAAGGCGCCGGGGTGTGGCGGACGCTCCAGGCCGGACCCACGGCCCAATGCCGCCGCCCTCCCGGCTGCCCGCCGCTTGAGATAGCCGCCCGCCGGCGGAGAGATGCCGTCGGCGGGCGGCAGAGGATACATCTTTAATTATAGAAGTCGGCGGTGTCCACTTCCCGGACCTGGTAGCCCGCCTGACGCAGGTGCTCCAGGATCTGGGTCTTGTGGTCCAGGCCGAAGGCCTCCAGGGTGACCTTCAGCTCCACCCCGTTTTGCCGGTTGATGTTGACAAACTGGTTGTGCTCCAGCTTGATGATGTTGCCGTTGTCCTGGGCCAGCAGGCCGGACACCCGCATGAGCTCGCCGGGGCGGTCGGGCAGCAGCACCGAGAAGGTGAAGATTCTTCCCCGGTTGATGAGCCCGTGCTGCACCAGAGAGGCCATGGTAATGACATCCATGTTGCCGCCGGAGAGGACGGCCACCACGTTTTTGCCCTTCACGTCCAGGTGCTTCAGAGCGGCCACGGGCAGCAGGCCCGCGTTTTCCACCACCATCTTGTGCTTTTCCATGATGTCCAGGAAGGCGTCCACCAATTCGGTGTCGGGGATGGTGATGATCTGGTCCACATTCTGCTGTACATAGGGGAAGACCAGGTCGCCGGGGGTTTTGACGGCCACGCCGTCGGCGATGGTGTTGGCGGTGGGCAGGGTGACCACATGGCCGGCCTCCAGACTGGCCTTCATAGAGGCGGCCCCCTCGGGCTCCACGCCGATGACGGTGACGTTGGGATTCAGCAGCTTTGCCAGGGTGGACACACCGGCGGCCAGACCGCCGCCCCCGATGGGCACCAGGATCACGTCTACGTCGGGCAGGTCCTGGAAGATCTCATAGGCAATGGTGCCCTGGCCGGTGGCCACGCCCAGGTCGTTGAAGGGGTGGACGTAGGTGAGGCCCTGCTCCTCGGCCAGCTGGGCGGCCAGAGCGGCGGCCTCGTCAAAGACCTCGCCGTGGAGGATGACCTTGGCCCCGTAGTCCTTGGTGTTGTTCACCTTTACCAGGGGGGTGGTAGTGGGCATGACGATGGTGGCGGGGACACCGGCGGCCTGGGCGGCGTAGGCCAGACCCTGGGCGTGGTTGCCCGCCGAGGCGGTAATGAGCCCCCGCTCTTTCTCCTCCTGGCTCAGAGTGCTGATCTTGTAGTAAGCGCCCCGAATCTTATAAGCGCCGGTGACCTGCATGTTTTCCGGTTTCAGGTAGACCTGGTTGCCCAGGGCCTTGGACAGAGCGACGGAGTGGATGAGACTGGTGTCTCGAATGACCCCCCGCAGGGTGGACCGGGCGGCCTTGAATTGTTCCAGAGTGAGCATGGGGACTCTCCTTTAACGAAATGATCTGATAAAAGCAATCATACTCAATTTACCCGATAAAGTCAATGGAAAGGGCGGATTGCGGGAAAATAGAAGGGGGGAATCTCCCTTGACACTATTCCTTGGGAAGGGTAAAATGACCACAACAGGCCCAATCCTTTTTCCTTCTATGGAGGTTTCAAATGGCAAAGCATGTCAAGCGTTCCGTGGTGCCCATCTATCTTGTGGGCGTGGTATGGCTGGTGTTCGCCCTGTTCTTCTCCCTGCATGAACCGGCGGACTATCTGGTGTGTGTTGCGGTGTCGGTGGCCGCCTTTGTGGTAGGTAAGGCCATCTTCCCGGACAAGCCCTATCAGATGCCCGGCGAGGAGCAACCCAAGCAGGAGAAGAAGCAGGAAGAGGAAAAGAAGAAGCAGGAGCCCCCCAAGTCCACCGGCAACCCAGAGGTGGACAAGCTCATCAAGGAGCGGGACCGGGCCATTGGAGAGATGCGCCGCCTCAACGACAGCATTGAGGACGAGACCATCTCCGCCCAAATCGACCACCTGGAGGAGGTCACCCGGAAGATCATCGACCAGGTGGTGGCCCAGCCTCAGAAGCTGCCCCAGATCCGCCGCTTCCTGGACTACTACCTGCCCACCACCCTGAAGATCCTCAACGCCTACGACCGCATGGACGCGGTGGGCGTGGCGGGAGACAACATCTCCTCCACCAAGGAGCGGGTGGAGCGGATGATGGGCACCATCGTCAAGGCCTTTGACAAGCAGCTGGACGCCCTGTTCGGCGCGGAGGCCATGGACATCTCCACCGATATTACCGTCATGGAAAACCTGCTGGCCCAGGAGGGCCTGGCGGGCGACGGCAAAAAGACCACCAAGAGCCAGGACAGCGACGTGACCCTGGAGCTGTAAGGAGGTCCCGAAGGAGGTTCCGCTATGAAGAATGAAAAGCGCCGCCGCCTTATGTGGAGCTTACTCTGGTTTTTGGGCTCGGCCCTGACCGGAGGACTGGCAGTCTACGCCTATTGGTATCCCCAGATATCAGGACTTTCCTGGGGCATTTACGCCCTTCTTTCCGGCGCATATCTCCTCAATGCCATTCTCTGGTTGAGATACTGGCTGAGGTATGACAAACAACATAAGGACTCACAAGATTAAGACAGGAGGCACCTGCTATGAGCGATGAATTGAACCTGACTCCCCAGCTGACCCTGACCCCTGATATGGGGGCCGCCGCGGCCCAGGCCCCTGCCGCCCCTGAGGCGCCCACCCTGACCCTGGAGCCCAACGCCGCCGAGGCCCAGGCTCAGAGCCAGCAGGCCGAGCTGGAGCTGCAGAAGCAGCGGGACGCCAACGCCGTGAAGCTGGACGAGTCCATGCTCTCCGAGGCGGAGCGGAAAATGGTGGACGAGTTTGCCCAGAAGATCGACGTCACCGACTCCAACGTGGTGCTGCAGTACGGCGCCGCCGCCCAGAAGAACATCGCCTCCTTCTCGGAAAACGCCCTGAACAGCGTGCGTACCAAGGATCTGGGCGAGGTGGGCCAGGCCCTGTCCGCCCTGGTGGTGGAGCTGAAGGGCTTTGGTCAGGAGGAGGACGAAGGTGGTATCTTCGGCTTCTTCAAGAAGAAGCGGGACAAGCTGGAGGCCATGAAGGCCAGCTACGCCAAGGCCGAGACCAACGTGGAGAAGATCGTGCGTATGCTGGAAAACCACCAGGTGGTGCTCATGAAGGACATCGCCATGCTGGACCAGATGTACGAGCTGAATACCAAGTACTATAAAGAACTGACCATGTATATCATCGCGGGCAAAAAGCGCCTGGAATATTTACGCACCCACGATCTGGAGGATCTTAAGAAGAAAGCAGCGCAGTCGGGCAGCCAGGAGGACGCCCAGGCCTACAACGATTTTGCCAACCTGTGCAACCGCTTTGAGAAGAAGATCCACGACCTGGAGCTCACCCGCATGATCTCCGTGCAGATGGGCCCCCAGACCCGCCTGCTGCAGAACAACGACACCCTGATGCTGGAGAAGATCCAGTCCTCTCTGGTAAACACCATCCCCCTGTGGAAGAGCCAGATGGTGCTGGCCCTGGGTCTGGAGCACTCCCGCCAGGCCACCCAGGCTCAGTCCGCCGTCACCGACATGACCAACCAGCTGCTGCAGAAGAACGCGGATATGCTGAAGATGGGCACCGTGGAGACCGCCCGGGAGGCCGAGCGCTCCATCGTCTCCATTGAGACCCTGCAGCACACCAACCAGCAGCTCATCTCCACCCTGGACGAGGTCATGAAGATCCAGACCGAGGGCAGCCAGAAGCGCAAGGAGGCCGAGGCCGAGCTGGGCCGCATCGAGGGCGAGCTGAAGCAGAAGCTGCTGGAACTCCGTGGTTAAAGCACGCATACAGACCAAGCGCACAGCGTAAGCCCATATGGGAAAGGAATCCAATATGAAATTTTTTCAAAAGACTTGGGTCGCGGTGGTGCTGACCCTGGTGATGATCGCCGCCGCGGTGGGCATCGGCCAGTGGCGGGCCCAGGGATCGGACACGGTAGAGGGCACCGCCCAGTCCACCGGACTGGACGCCTCCCTGTCCACGGCGGCCTACACCAAGTGGATCGACGACCAGGCCGGAGTGCTCACCGACCAGCAGGAGGAACAGATCTGCCTGTTCAACGCCAACTGGGTCAAGCGGTATGACAGCCTCATCGCCGTGGCCACCCGTTCCTCCATTGACGGAAATATCGACGACTACGCCTACGATTTGGGGATCCAGATCGAGCTGGCCGGCTCCGACGGTATCCTGGTCATCGACGCTGGCACGGGAAACTGCTATCTGGCCGTGGGCCCCGACTACCCCATGACCGACAGCCAGGTGTCCGCCTACATGGACCAGTACCTCTATGAGGACGCCATGTCCGGCCAGTTCGGCAGCGGCGTGGTGAAGCTCTTTACCGGCATCAACGACTTCTATGTGGACAACTACGGCCTGGGCTATCTGGGCAACGGCGGCTCCTCCGCGGAGCGCACCAACACCCTGGTGGCCGTGATCGTCCTGGTGGTGATCCTGGTGGTCATCGCCAGCGTGCTGGACTCCCTGCGCTACACCAGCTACCGCCAGCGCTACTACGGCGTGGTCAATCCCCCCTATGTCTTCCGGCCCATCCTGTTCTGGCATGGGCCCGGCTGGGGCTGGTACCGCCGGCGTTGGCACCAGCCGCCTCCCCCGCCTCCCAGAGGGCCCAGAGGCCCCGGCGGTCCCGGCGGACCGGGCGGATTCAGCGGCTTCCATGGTCCCAACGGCTCTTCCCGCGGGGGCGGCTTCGGCAGCGGCCCCAGAGGGGGCGGTTTCGGCGGCCGCGGCGGAGGGTTCTCCGGCGGCCGTGGCGGTGGCTTCGGCGGCAGCCGTGGCGGCGGCTTCTCCGGTGGGAGAGGCGGCGGCTTTGGCGGTGGCCGCGGCGGCGGATTTGGACGCTGACAAAACAGAAAAAAGGCCCCGGAGCTATGGCTCCGGGGCCTTTTCGCTGTCTGGGACATACCCGGGGGAACGGGCTCATATACTTCTGAGGAACAAACGAATCAGGAGTGTGATTGGCCATGAAGCAGACCCAGGCGGACGAAAACCGCGTTTTTCTCCATGGACGGGTGGAGCAGCCTCCCCAGCGCTCCCACAGCAACCACGGCGTGGAATTTTTCACCTTTCCCCTGGTGGTCAGCCGCCTGTCGGGCACGGCGGACCGGCTGAATGTGGTGGCCTCCCGGGAGCTGCTGGAGCGGGACATCTGGCCAGAGCGGGGGGAGGAGATCTCGGTGTCCGGGGAGGTGCGCACCTTCAATAACCGCACCGGCACGGGCAGCAGGCTGGTCATCAGCGTCTTTGCCCGGGAGATCCAGGCCAGCCAGGGGGAGGATGAGAACCGCCTGACCCTGTCCGGCGCCCTGTGCAAGCCCCCCAGCCTGCGCTCCACCCCTCTGGGACGGACCATCTGCGATATGATCCTGGCGGTGAACCGGCGGTATGGGCGGGCGGACTACCTGCCCTGCATCGCCTGGGGCAGTCTGGCCCACCGCTGCGGCCATATGGAGGTGGGTCAGCGCCTGGAGCTGGAGGGCAGGCTGCAAAGCCGTACTTACACCAAGGTCCTGGGGGACCATACGGAGGAGCGCACCGCCTTCGAGGTGTCGGTGATGACCTTGCTGGGGGAACCGGCGGAATAGGGAAAACCAAAAGCGGGACGGAGCCAGGCTCCGTCCCGCTTTTGGTTGTGAGATAAGAGAAAGGGGGGATGGGGCCCCCGGGGAAGCAACGAAAACATCACCAGGCCGGTCGCTTGGCCTGCATAGCCAGATACTGCCGGGTCATTTGTGCGCATCGCTCCTGATGAAATTGGAGATAACGCTTTTTGGCCTGGCGCTGAAGGGCTTGTTCCTGCTGAAAGACCTGCCAGCTCTCACAGGTTTTGTGACAGCCGCAGTGGTAGTTGGGACAACCGGATTGACAGGGCAGCATAGCGGGTTCCCTCCGTTTCTGAAGCTGATTGGATGTTCTGGTCCTATCATACGCCGCAGCTTCGCCTGTTACCACCGGGATTGTGTAAAAAGAGGGTTAAACCTATTTGCGTGACCGCAGCCGGGCAAAAAATCCACCGCCATTTTCCATGCAGAAATAGGAAGCGGGCCTTTGGGTATAGATTGGCGGATCGGGGCAATGATAGGGTTGGATGTTCCATCCTGGACCAACATCCAAACAAAAAAGAGATTAGAAAAGGAGAGACAGAATATGTCCAGTAACAAGAGCACTATGGTTCCCAACGCCCGCGAAGCCATGAACAAGTTCAAGATGGAGGCCGCCAGCGAGGTGGGCGTCAACCTGAAGCAGGGCTACAACGGCGACCTGACCAGCAAGCAGGCCGGTTCTGTGGGCGGCCAGATGGTCAAGAAGATGATCGAGTCTTACGAGAACAACATGAAGTAAGACCCGGACCGTGATCTGAGTCTCTGGGCATAGCGGGCGGCCGCGCCCCCTGGGAGGGCTGTCATGGAGCAGGAACCCCGTTCCTTCCGGTGACAGTTTTCCCGCAAAGGGGGTGGCGGCGCCCGCTTTTTTCTGGTAAAATAACACTCGGTCCTGTTTTCCAGGTCCACCGGAAAAAATTAGATAAACTGACAAAAGACAGAGAGCGGTTTTGTGCAAAAGAGAAAAAACCGAAAAGAACGGTGGGTTCCTCTTTACAATAGTACATTAGCGTGCTAAAATGCGAAAGTACCAGGACACCAGTCCTGGCCCTGATCTGAAAAATGGGAGGATACATACCATGAAAAAGTTTCTGTCTTTTGCTCTGGCCCTGACCCTTTGCGCCAGTTTGGCTGCCTGCGGAAACGGCGGCAATACCTCCGGTTCTGACAATACCAGCTCCTCCGGCTCCGGCAGCTCCAGCCAGAACCAGACCAGCGATATGCAGTACGTGAAGGACAAGGGCACCCTGGTGGTGGGCATCACCGAGTTTGAGCCCATGGACTACCAGGACGAGAACGGCAACTGGATCGGCTTTGACGCCGACCTGGCCTCCGCCTTTGCCCAGTATCTGGGCGTGGAGGTCCAGTTCCAGGTCATTGACTGGGACAACAAGGCCATGGAGCTGGACGGCAAGACCATCGACGTGGTCTGGAACGGCATGACCCTCAACGACGAGGTGAAGGCCGCTATGGAGTGCTCCAACCCCTACTTTGACAACGCTCAGGTGGTCATCGTCCCCGCGGACAAGGCCGCTGAGTACCAGACCGTGGAGAGCGTGCAGGATCTGGCCTTCTCCGTGGAGGTAGGCTCCGCCGCCAAGGCCCAGGCTGAGGAGTACGGCTTCAACTACACCGAGGCCGCCGACCAGGCCACCGCTCTGCTGGAGGTCTCCTCCGGCACCGCCGACGCCGCCATCATCGACTATCTGATGTCCGTGGCCATGACCGGCGAGGGCACCAGCTACGCCGACCTCACCTCCACCGTCAGCCTGAACACCGAGCAGTACGGCGTGGGCTTCCGCAAGGGCTCCGACCTGGCGGAGGAGCTCAACAAGTTCTTCGCTGAGAAGTACGCTGACGGCACCATGGAGCAGATCGCCGACCAGTACGGCATCGCCGACAAGCTGGTGGAGCAGTAATCAAACCAAACCAACTATATCGTCCCAAGGCAGAGGGCGTTTTCGCCCTCTGCTTTTGGACTGTAATCGGCCTTGGGCCAGAATGATACATAAGGTGGAATGACCATGTTTCTTACCGTCATCGGAGCGCTGAACGAGGGTTTCCTTCAGACGCTGAAGCTGTTTTTTGTCACCCTCGTGGGCGCTCTGCCCCTGGGCCTGATTATTTCCTTCGGCTCCATGAGCCGTCTGGCGCCCCTGTCCCGCCCGGTCCACTGGTACCTGGAGCGGAAAAAGCGCGCCCCCGGCAAGATCGCCCGGCTGCTTCTGGGCTTCCAGCCCATCCGGCTCATCTGCCGCCTGATGGTGTGGATCATCCGTGGCACCCCGCTGATGCTCCAGCTCATCATTATCTTCTACATTCCCGGCAAGGTGCTGGACGCCAGCCCCTGGCCCAGCGGTGAGGCCGGACGCTTTCTGGCCTGCGCGGTGGCCTTCATCATCAACTATGCCTGCTATTTCTCCGAGATCTACCGGGGCGGCATCCAGGGTGTGCCCAAGGGCCAGCAGGAGGCCGGCCAGGTGCTGGGCATGACCAAGAGCCAGATCTTCTTCCATGTCACCCTCCTGCAGATGATCAAGCGCATCGTGCCCCCCATGTCCAATGAGATCATTACTCTGGTGAAGGATACCTCCATCGCCCGCATCATCTCCCTGCAGGAGCTCATCTGGGCGGGCTATGCCTTCCTGAAGACCTCCCACGGCTACTCCGGCCTGCTGTGGCCCCTGTTCTTCACCGGCGTGTACTACCTGATTTTCAACGGCGTGCTCACCCTGCTCTTTGGCTGGGTGGAGAAGAAGCTGAGCTACTTTGGTTAAGGAGGCGTGGAAATGTCTATCTTAGAGGTACAGAACATCGAAAAGCATTTCGGCGCCACCCGGGTGCTGGAGGACATCAGCTTCTCCCTGGAGAAGGGACAGGCCCTGGCCATCATCGGCTCCTCGGGCAGCGGCAAGACCACCCTGCTGCGCTGTCTCAACTTTTTGGAGACCCCCGACCAGGGCGTCATCTCGGTGGGCGGCAATGTGATCTTTGACGCCGCCGACCCGGCCACCCAGCGGGAGAACGAGGTGCGGAAAAAGCGTCTCCACTTTGGTCTGGTGTTCCAGTCCTTCAACCTGTTTCCCCAGTATACGGCGCTGAAAAACGTGACCCTGGCCAAGGAGCTCCTCAGCCAGGAGCTGCCCGAGTACAAGCAGAACAAGAAGGCGATTTTGGAGGAGATCCAGGCCGAGGGCCGGGAGCTGCTGGCCAAGATGGGCCTTTCCGAGCGGGCCAACCACTACCCCAGCCAGCTCTCCGGCGGCCAGCAGCAGCGTGTGGCCATCGCCCGGGCTCTGGCCTTGAAGCCGGATATCCTGTGCTTTGACGAGCCCACCTCCGCCCTGGACCCTGAGCTGACCGGGGAAGTGTTGAAGGTCATCCGGGGCCTGGCCGAGCAGAAGACCACCATGATCATCGTGACCCACGAGATGGCCTTTGCCCGGGACGTGGCCGACGAGGTCATGTTTATGGACGGGGGCGTCATTGTGGAGAAGGGCCCGGCCCGGCAGGTCATCGAGCATCCCCGGGAGGAGCGCACCCGTCAGTTCCTGTCCCGTTACGCTGAGAACTAACCCGCTTTCTTGAAAGAAAGCGGGGCAAAGAACTTCCTGCGAAACTTCGTTTCGCTTCTATTTTCGCAAGAAACGCACCTTTGTGGGAGTGACCTGATCCGTCGCTCCCACTTTCCCTATGTTCAGAAAATGGAGGGATTTCCCATGCGCAGGCTTTGGTATCACGGAAAAGTAGACACCATGGTGCCCGGTCAGGCCCGCCAGCAGGCGGTGGGCATTCAGGATGGGACCATTGTCTTTGTGGGCAGCGACCAGGAGGCTCTGGCCCGGTCCTGGGACGAGAAGACCGATCTCGAGGGGCGGCAGGTGCTGCCCGGTTTCAACGACACCCACATGCACCTGCTCCACTTTGCCCTCTTCCAGCAGGGGCTGCCCCTGTGGGGGGTGGACTCCATCGAGACCATGGTACATCAGGGGCGGGCGCATCTGGAGAAGGGGGACGCAAACTACCTGCTGGGCATGGGCTGGAACCAGGAGACCATGGCCGAGGGCCGCATGCCCAACCGCCAGGATATGGACCGCATCTCCACAGAAGTGCCGGTGTGCCTGCTGCGCACCTGCGCCCATGTGGCCTGCTGCAACAGCGTCATGCTGGAGCAGCTGCAGGCCCTCACCGGGGAGGAGCGGGCCCTCCTGGACCAGGTGGATTTGGAAGCGGGCCTTCTCCGGGAGGAGGCCATGCGCCTTTACATGAAGGTGGTGCCCTCCTTGACGGACGAGGACGTCAAGCAGCTCATCCGCCGGGGCCAGCAGGCGGCCAACGCCGCCGGGCTCACCTGCGTCCACTCCGACGACCTCCAGACCCTGCCCGGGGTGGACCCCATCCGTCTGGTGGAGATTTTCCGGGAGATGGAGAAGAACGGGGAGCTGACCCTGCGGGTCTACGAGCAGTGCCTGGTGTCCCAGGAGAATTTCCCCCGGCTTCTGGAAGTGCGCTCTGCCCTGGAGGACCGGGAGAGCCTGTTCCGCACCGGTCCCCGGAAGCTACTCCAGGACGGATCTCTTGGGGCACGCACCGCCCTGCTGGCCCAGGGGTACTGGGACCAGAAGGACTGGAAGGGCATCCCCATCTACAGCCAGGAGGAGCTGGACGCCCTGGTGGGGGCGGCCCACCGGGCGCGCATTGACGCGGCGGTCCACGCCATCGGCGACGGCGCCCTGGAGCAGGTGTGCCGGGCGGTGGAGCGGGCCCAGGAGGAGGACCCCTGGCCCCAGGCCCGCCACGGGGTGGTCCACGCCCAGATCACCAGTCCCGCCCTGCTGGAGCGCATGAAAGCCCTGGGGCTCCAGGCCTATATCCAGCCCATCTTCATCGAGGCGGACATGGGCATTATCGCTCAGCGGGTAGGGGAGGACCGGGCCAAGGAGTGCTACAACTGGAAGGCCATGGAGGAGCTGGACATCCCAGTGAGCGGCGGCTCCGACTGCCCTGTGGAGCCCTTTGACGTGGTGGACAACATCCGCGCCGCTGTGACCCGCCAGGACCGGGCGGGCAAACGCACCTATCTCCCTGAGCAGGCCCTGTCCCCGGAGGAAGGGGTGGCCCTCTTTACCCGCCGGGCCGCCTGGGCCAGCCGGGACGAGGATGTGCGGGGTGTGCTGAAGCCCGGCTTCCAGGGCGACCTGGTGGTGCTGGAGGGAGATTTATTGGCCCCCGGACCGGACTATCAAGCCGTGAAGATTTGGGAAACGGTGGTCAATGGGCGTACCGTGTACGCCCGGTAAGAAAGGAGCAAACAATGTCACGTTATCTGGCTGCGGCCATTCAAATGGATACCCAGGACGATCGGGAAGAGAATTTCCGCACCCTGGAAAAACTCATCGCCCAGGCGGCGGAGCAGGGGGCCAAGCTCATCTGCATGCCTGAGTGCGTCACCTATCTGGGGCGGAACATCGCCGACGCGGCGGAAGAGGTGCCCGGCGGCCCCAGCTTCCGGTTTTTTTCCGCCCAGGCCAAACGGCACGGGGTGTGGCTCCACTGCGGCAGTATTTATGAAAAGAGCGGGGACCAGCGGCCCTACAACTGCACCATGCTCCTGAACCCCCAGGGGGAGCTGGTGGCCCGGTACCGCAAGCTCCACCCCTTTGATGTGGTGCTGCCCAACGGCACCTCGGTGCGGGAGTCGGACACCATCCGCCCCGGCGACAGCATCGTCACCGCCCAGGCGGGACGGCTGGGGCGGCTGGGCTTTGCCATCTGCTACGACATGCGCTTTGGGGAGCTGTTTCGCCTCATGGCCCTGGAGGGGGCCCAGATCTTTGTGGTGCCCGCCAACTTTACCCTGGCCACGGGCAAGGACCACTGGCTGCCTCTCCTGCGGGCCCGGGCCATTGAAAACGGCTGTTACGTCATTGCCCCGGGGCAGATCGGAAAGAAGCCCCAGTTTGAGGCCTTCGGCCACTCCCTCATCATCGACCCCTGGGGTACGGTGACTGCCTGCGCCTCCCACCGGCCCGGCGTGGTGCTGGCCGAGATCGACCTGGATCTGGAGCAGCAGGTGCGCCGGCAGCTCTTCACCCTGGAGAACCGCCGGGAGGACCTGTACACCCTGGCGCGGAAGGTGCCCGGAGAAGGGAGCCAGGGATGAAGCGGAACAAGCTCTATCTGGTCAGCGCGGTGCTGTTCCTCATCGCCGGGGCCTGCTTCTGCGTGGCGGCCGCCTTTCAGGCGCAGGCCATGGCAAAGGGCCTGTGCGGCGCGGCGGCGGTCTGCATGGTCTTTGCGGGCCTTGGCTTTTTCGACGCCTTTATGAAGGGAAAATAAAAAACCGCCCCCGACTTGGTCGGGGGCGGTTTTTTAGAGTCCGTTGACGATGTTGGCGGGACGGCTGCCAGCCTTCAGAGTCCGCACGGCGTTCCACAGGATGCTGTGGGAGCGGCGGAAGGAGCCGCTGGTGATGCCGCCCAGATGTGGGGCGTAGACCACCCGGTCCCGCAGCTCCTGGGGCAGGTCCACCAGGGGGTGGTCGGCGGGGACGGGCTCCGGGGTCAGCACGTCAAATCCGGCGCCTGCCAGCTTCCCGGACTCCAGGGCCCGGCGCACCGCCCAGTCATCAATGAGGTCGCCCCGGGCGGTGTTGATGAGGATGGTGCCCGGCTGGACCCGGGAGAGAAGGTCGTCATTTACCATGCCCCGGGTCTCGGGGGTGACGGCGCAGTGGAGGGAGATAAGGTCGCAGGAAGCGAAAAGCTCCTCCAGAGGCAGATAGGTGACCCCCAGCTCCTCCTCCAGGGCCTGGGGACGGCGGTGGGGGGCGTAGTAGCAGACCTTGCATCCGAAGGGGCCCAGACGCCGGGCCACCGCCTGGGCGATGTCCCCAAAGCCCACCAGGCCCACGGTGCGCTCGCCCAGCTCGGGGGAGCCGCTGGCCATGATGCCCTCCTTGAACTGGATCTGGCGGCCCTCCCGCACGGCCCGGTCCCCGGGAATGCCGAAGCGCAGGGACATGAGCATGAGCATCACCGCCATCTCGGCGGTGGGGGCGGCGTTGCACCCCTTGCAGTTGCACACGAAGATGCCCCGCTTCCGGGCGGCCTCCAGGTCGATGGCGTTATAGGCCACCCCCTCGGAGTGGATGAGCTTCAGGTTGGGCAGGGCCTGCATCAGCTGGTCGGTGACGGGGGTGATGGCGTCTACAAATAAATAGGAGGCGTCACTGTGTTGGGGAAGCAGCGTGGTGATGGGGGTGCTGCGGGGGCAGAAGATGGGCTGGAGCTCCAGCTCCCCCAGAAAATCGGGCAGATCCCGGCGGTAGCGGGTCTCGTCGCCCCAGATCAAAACTTTTTCCATGATGTTGCGGCCTCCTATAGGATAGAATCAAATGAATACTTTATCAGTATACCACGCGAAAGTCCCGGGGTGCAAGCGGGCGGAGGAGAAAAGTTATTAGCACTCTATATATGAGAGTGCTAGAATTTACAATTTGGACATAAAGTTTGCAAGAAGTGTTCATAATTGGAGACTATACTAAGGCCAAAGTTTGAAAGAAGCCCGGAGGCAGCCGGAAGGGCGGTCTCCCAAGGGTTGAAAGGAGTTTTCAATATGTATAGCATGATTCCCTTTGGTCGTATGAGCAGCGATTGGAATGATTTCTTTAACGATGTGGAGCGCACCATGTTCCCTGCCAGCCACCGTCAGGTGCCCGCCTTCCGGACCGACATCCGGGACCAGGGCGACTCCTATCTGCTGGAAGCCGATCTCCCCGGCTTCACCAAGGAGGACATTGACCTGCACCTCCAGGACGGGGTGTTGACCATCACCGCCAAGCACCAGGAGGAGACCCAGGAGGGCGAGGGCGGCAAGTACATCTGCAGAGAGCGCCGCACCGGCAGCTTCGCCCGTTCCTTTGACGTCAGCGGCATCCGGGAGGAGGCCATCTCCGCCTCCTATGACAACGGTGTGCTGAAGCTGGTCCTGCCCAAGCAGGGTGAGGAGCAGCCCCAGAGCCGCAAGATCGCCATTCAGTGATCTCCAGGGAGGCAGGCCCCGCGCCTGCCTCCTTTTGTGAGCAACGGCCGGAAGCAGGGAAAAATTTCTCTTGCATTTTCCGGCCGTTTCGTTTACCATATTTTTAGCACTTGAGAATAGAGAGTGCTAAAACCAAAGAAATTATAACCCCATATAAAGGAGGGTTTGACTTATGAATATGAATCAGTTTACCCAGAAATCTCTTGCCGCCATCCAGGGGGCCCAGGACCTGGCCCGGGAGTACGGCAACCAGCAGATCGAGCAGGAGCACCTGCTCCTGGCCCTGGTCAGCGACGGGGAGGGCTTTATTCCCCAGCTGCTCACCGCCATGGGTATGACGGTGCCCAGCTTCCAGGCTGCCGCAGCTTCTCTGGTGGAGAAGCTGCCCAAGGTCTCCGGCTCCGGCCGGGAGGCCGACAAGGTCTACGTCTCCCAGGATGTGGACCGCGCCCTCAAGGGGGCCGAGCAGACTGCCCAGTCCATGAAGGACGAGTATATCTCCGTGGAGCACATCCTCCTGGGCCTGCTGGACCACCCCAACAGCGCCCTGAAGGAGCTCTTCCGCACCTATAACGTCACCAAGGAAAAGGTGATGCAGGCCCTGGCCGCCGTGCGCGGTAACCAGCGGGTCACCAGCGACAACCCCGAGGAGACCTATGACGCTCTGAAGAAGTACGGCACCGACCTGGTGGAGCGGGCCCGCCAGAACAAGCTGGACCCCGTTATCGGCCGGGATGAGGAGATCCGCAACGTCATCCGCATCCTGTCCCGTAAGAGCAAGAATAACCCCGTCCTCATCGGCGAGCCCGGTGTCGGCAAGACCGCCATCGCCGAGGGCCTGGCCCAGCGGATCGTCAAGGGAGACGTGCCCGCCAGCCTGAAGGACAAGACCATTTTCTCCCTGGACATGGGCGCTCTGATCGCAGGCGCCAAGTACCGCGGCGAGTTTGAGGAGCGGTTGAAGGCCGTCCTCAACGAGGTGCGCAAGTCCGAGGGCCGCATCATCCTCTTCATCGACGAGCTGCACACCATTGTGGGCGCCGGCAAGACCGAGGGCTCCATGGACGCGGGCAACCTGCTGAAGCCCATGCTGGCCCGCGGCGAGCTGCACTGCATCGGCGCCACCACCCTCAACGAGTACCGCCAGTATATTGAGAAGGACGCCGCCCTGGAGCGCCGTTTCCAGCCCGTCATGGTCAATGAGCCTACGGTGGAGGACGCCATCGCCATCCTCCGTGGCCTGAAGGAGCGCTACGAGGTTTATCACGGCGTGAAGATCACCGACGGCGCCATCATCGCCGCCGCCACCCTGAGTAACCGGTACATCACCGACCGGTTCCTCCCCGACAAGGCCATCGACCTGGTGGACGAGGCCTGCGCCCTCATCCGTACCGAGATGGACTCCATGCCCACCGAGCTGGATATCATCCAGCGCAAGATCATCCAGCATGAGATCGAGGAGGCCGCCCTGAAGAAGGAGACCGACAAGCTGTCCCAGGAGCACCTGGCTGAAATTCAGAAGGAGCTCTCCGACATGCGGGAGGAGTTCAAGGCCAAGAAGGCCCAGTGGGACAACGAGAAAAACGCCATCGGCAAGGTCCAGAAGCTGCGTGAGGACCTGGAGGCCGCCAACGCCCAGCTGGAGAAGGCCCAGCGGGAGTACGACCTCAACAAGGCCGCCGAGCTCCAGTACGGCAAGATCCCCGAGCTGAAGAAGGCCCTGGAGGCCGAGGAGCAGATCGCCAATGAGAGCAAGCAGCGCTCTCTCCTGCGGGACAAGGTCACCGAGGAGGAGATCGCCCGCATCGTGGAGCGCTGGACCGGCATCCCTGTTTCCAGACTGATGGAAGGGGAGCGGGAGAAGCTGCTGCACCTGGAGGACATCCTTCATCAGCGTGTGGTAGGCCAGGACGAGGCCGTGCGCCTGGTCAGCGAGTCCATCCTGAGAAGCCGGGCGGGCATCGCCGACCCGGATAAGCCCATCGGCTCCTTCCTGTTCCTGGGCCCCACCGGCGTGGGCAAGACCGAGCTGGCCAAGACTCTGGCCGAGGCTCTGTTTGACAGCGAGAAGAACCTGGTGCGTATCGATATGAGCGAGTACATGGAGAAGTTCTCTGTTTCTCGTCTGATTGGCGCCCCTCCGGGATATGTGGGCTACGAGGAGGGCGGCCAGCTCACCGAGGCGGTGAGAAGGAAGCCTTACTCCGTCATCCTCTTTGATGAGGTAGAAAAGGCCCATCCCGACGTGTTCAATATTCTACTGCAAGTATTGGATGACGGCCGTATTACGGATAGTCAAGGCCGCACCGTGGACTTTAAGAACACCATCATCATTCTGACCTCCAACCTGGGCTCTCAGTATCTGCTGGATGGCATTGGGGAGGACGGCGAGATCAGCCAGCAGGCCCGGGATCAGGTGAATGAGCTCTTGAAGCGCTCCTTCCGTCCTGAGTTCCTCAACCGCCTGGACGAGATCGTGTTCTACAAGCCTCTGACCAAGGACAACGTCACCCACATCATCGACCTGATGCTGGAGGGCCTGAACCGCCGTCTGGCCGACCAGCAGCTGCGGGTGAAGCTCACCGACGCCGCCAAGGACCACATCATCGACAGCGCCTACGATCCCATCTACGGCGCCCGGCCCCTGCGCCGCTATCTGCAGCACACCGTGGAGACCCTCATCAGCCGGAAGATCATCGCCGGCCAGGTGGAGAGCGGTCAGACCCTGGTGGTGGACTGCCAGAACGGCGAGCTGACGGTGGACGGTCGTGAGGTCCTCTCCGGTGAAGTCATTACGCTTTCTTGAAAGAAAGCCCTACTTTTTTCGAGAAAAAAGTAGGCAAAAAAGCTTCCTGCGAAACTTCGTTTCGCCTCTGGGTGGGAGCGGCTATAACGGCCGCGCCCACCTGTTTTTTCACAATCAGGCTGGGAAACTGGCAGCAAAAAAGGAAGCCCGCACTGCGGGCTTCCTTTTTTGTTGAACAGATAGTATTTTTAGAATTAAAAATTACACATTGTTGACGATTCCCACCAGCAGAGGCATGCCCTGGCACCGCAGCACGAACAGGAAGGGGCGGTTCAGGTTCATCACGCAGGTCTGTCCCTCAGCGGGGGCCGATTCCTGGGGCAGCGAGAGGACGGTGGCGGCGGCGGCCTCCATGCCCTCCTCGTCCACCCGGACCCGGGCGGTCTGCCGCACCGAGGAGAGGTAGGCGTCCAGGTCGGTGAGCCCGCTCAGATTGGCCTTCTCCGGGGAGAGCAGATCGGTAAGGCCCATGGACGCCAGGGTGTCATTCAGGTTCAGGTAGCCGGTCACGTCAAACTTGGGGATGGACCACTCCACCCGGCACTCCACCGCATCCCCGGCGGACAGGGTGAGGCTGGACAGGAAGGAGGGGTCCTGCAGTAGGGACTCCGGGGTGGTCCCCTCCTGGGGCAGGACAAAGAACAGGTCGCCCAGCTGGGTCTCCAAAGCGGCGGCTTGATAGGTCTCCCGCATCAGCGCGGTGCCCTGGAAGGTGTCGTGCATAAACTGGGCGGGAAGCGCCTGCCCTCCGGCGGCGGTGAATTCCCCGTCCTGGGTGTTTTCCGGGGAGAAGGGGGTCATCCAGGCTGCCTTGTAGTACAGGGAGGAGATGAGCAGGGCCAGGGTTTCCTCTTCGGTGCCCACCGGGGCGGCCTTCTGGTCGATGAGTCCACGGGTCTGCTGTCCGATCCACTCGCCCACCGCCTGGTCGGCTCCCGGCGTCCCCATAGGGGCGGAGTAGACCCCGGCATAGTAGTGCTGGGTCAGGGCGTCCAGAGTGGTCTGCTCATAGCTGGCCTTTTGGGCATCATTGAGCCAGATGGAGTTGGCCAGCACCAGGGCGCTGACCCCGTCGTCGGTGTACAGGCCCCGCCAAAGAGCCTGGGCCTGGGTGTCCAGATCCTGGACTTGGGAGACGCCCAGCACCTGGAGGGCCTGGCTCTGGCTGTCCCCCTGGGCGCACCGGGCGGCCATGGCCAAGGCGGACCACAGGGACACGGGGGAGTAGACAACGTTCTGCCCCTCCTGCCCCTTCAGGGCCAGCGGGGCGCTGGCGGCGGCAAACTGGCTCATGGCGAGCCGGGTCTGTTCCATGACGCCTCCCCCGCGAAAGGCGGTCACGGCGCTGTAGTAGCTGTCGAAGGCATCATAATAGGCCTGCCAGTCGGCCTCGGAGCTATCCTCCGAAGGCTGCTGGGGGAACTGAGGAAACTCCGGGTAGGTGGGCTCCTGGACCACAGTAAAGTCCGCCTCATGGGTAGAGGTGCTTTGGGAGCCTGGGGCAGTCTCCTTTGGGCCGCAGCCTGCAAGACCGAGGGCCAGGGCGGCGGCGAGAAGCATGGCAAGGGTCCGTTTCATCGCGACACGCTCCTTTCCAATAAAACATTGGTTAGTATGCATAAAATATGAGATGGGAATTTGCTCCTCTACCGCTATTATAACGGATTTTTCCCGCCGTGAGAAGAGTTAAGCCAAAGAATACGCCCACAAGTTTCGAATCTGGGGAGCCAGAGTGTCGTAATCCCACAGCTGCTGGCTGGTGGAGTGGCGGTTGGGGTCGTTGACCTTGTATTTGCCGTCCTCCATGCCGGTGAGGAGGATAAAGTGGCCGCTGGTGGTGAAGTCTCCCGGGCTCACGCTGCAAATCACCGGCTGCCCCTTGTTCAGGGCGGCATTCAGCACCCACTTGTCCAGGGGCAGCTCCCGGGCGGTCAGGCCGAAGTGCTCGCAGCCGGTGCGCATCAGGTCCCAGCTGGAGCCCGCGCCGTCCACATAGTAGCCCTGCTGGTCGGCGTACTGGGCCACCGTCCAAGGAGTGACGGTGTCATCTCCCGTCAGGCCGCAGATGACCATGGACAGGGCGGTGGGGCCGCAGCCGTTGAGGGCCATCAGTCCGTCGCCATAGGTCTGGTACCCCCAGCGGGAGTCCCACTGCATCAGCAGAGGGAAGGTCCCCTTGGTCACCTGGCCCACTGTCTCCCCGGGGGGATCGTCCTTCACCTCGGGGTAGTCCAGCACGAACTGAGCCGTCTCCGGATTGCGGGCCACCAGCTCCAGCAGCTGGGTGGGGTAGCGGTCCAGGTGGTCCATGATTTTGGACACCCGGGAGTCGCTCCGGGCCAGCTGGGCCAACTCCTCCCGGGTCTGCTGGGGCAGATCCGCCGGGGCGGAGAACAGGGAGGAGAACAGCACGAACCGCCCCAGCAGGGCCAGGGCGATGAGCAGAAGCAGGAAGAATGGGAGCAGGGGAGCACGCTTTCTTCTGCGGCGGGTACGGCGGGGTTGGGAAGAAGCATTCATGAGCGGGGCCTCTTTTCTGTCTTTGGAAGGGAAATCTTCCGGAATAGTTTCTTCATTCTACCCCCTATTTTTTAAAAACCTTGGTAGAAAATCTTAAAATTTTGTAAGGGAGCGAAGTCTTGTAAGAAAACGGGATTTTTGTTATGCTGTTTGAGAGAGAACTGAGGACGAAAGCGGGAAAGGAGATCAAAATGGGCAAGCGCCTGCGCACAGCGGGAGAGCTGCTGCTGCAATTTATGAAATTTGGCCTGTTCACCTTTGGCGGAGGGTGGAGCATCGTGGCCCAGATGCAGCAGCTGTATGTGGAAGAAAAGAAAACCCTGACCAGCGAGCAGCTGCTGGATATGACCAGCGTGGGCCGCAGTTTGCCGGGGACCATGATCGGCAATGTGGCCATGCTGTATGGCTACCACGCCGCCGGGGTTCTGGGGGGCGTGGCCTGCGTGGTGGGCATGGTGCTGCCCCCCATGGCGGTGCTCACCCTGCTGACCTACTGCTACACCGCCATTCGGGACAACCCCTGGGTGGTGGCCGCCATGACGGGGGTGCGGGCCGCCATCGTGCCCATTATGGCCAGCGCCGCCCTGTCTCTGGTCAAGGGGGCCTTCCGCTTTCCGCCCTGCATCCTGGTGGCGGTGGGGTGCTTTGCCCTGTACCTGTTCTGGAATGTGAGCTGCGTGTGGCTGGTGGTGCTGGGCGCCCTGGCAGGCTTGGCCATGGGCAGCTATTACGATAGGAGGGACCAGAGCCATGGTGCTGCTTGAACTGTTTTGGAGCTTTGTAAAAATCGGCTTTACCAGCTTTGGCGGCCTGTCCATGATCCCCCTCATCAACAGCGAGGTCCTCTCCCACCAGTGGATGACGCCCGAGGAGGTCTCCGACATCGTGGCCATCGCCGAGATGACCCCGGGGCCCTTAGGGCTCAATTGCGCCACCTTTGCAGGCATCCGGGCGGCGGGGATTCCGGGGGCCATCGTGGCCTGCCTGGGGGTGCTGGCCCCCACCTTTACCCTGTGCGCCGTGGCAGCCATCTGCTTTGAGCGGTTTAAGGAGAACAAGGTGATGGGCCGCATCCTGGTGGGGGTGCGTCCCGGCTGCGTGGGCATGATCGCCGGGGTGATGGTGTCCCTCAGCCTGAGCAACTACGCCACCGCCCAGGGGGGCGTCAATCCCGCCGCGGTGGCCATCGGCTGCCTGGACCTGGCGCTGCTGCTGAAATGGAAGCTGAGCATTCCCAAGGTCATCGTCCTCAGCGCCCTGCTGGGGCTGCTGTGCTTTGGCGTGCTGGGCTGGTGAAAGGAGAAGGGTATGGTACCAAGCTATGACACCATGGGGGACTGGCTGGAGGAGATCGCCCAGGAGTTTCCCGAGGCTTTTTTTGAAGAGCTGGACGGAGGCATCCAGCTGGAGGAGCAGGCTCTGCCCGACCCGGAGTTTCCCCCGGGAGAGATGTACATCATGGGGGAGTATTGCAGCGACATGCTGGGGCGGTACATCCTGCTGTACTATGGCTCCTTTGCCGCTCTGCTGGCGGAGGAGGACGAGGAGACCTGGAAGGACGAGATCTTTGCCACCGTGGCCCACGAATTTACCCACCACCTGGAGGAGACGGCGGGGCTCCATGCCCTGGACGACAAGGACGCGGAGTTTCTGCGCCGGGCCAGGGAAGAATACGAGATGCCATAAAAAAGGGACGGCCCTGTGGGCCGTCCCTTTTCTTATAAGTTACTGGTCGATCTCGTAGTCCAGGATGGTGCCGCTGGCGGCGTCGATGGTGTACTCATACTCCTTGCCGCCGGACTTGAACTCCACCTCATACTCCAGGCGGCCGTCGTCCCGGTCCTGCTGGACCTTCATCTCGGTGGTCTGGCTCTCGCTGACCCCCGCGTGGCTCAGGGCGATGGACTTGGCCTTGGCAGAGCCGATGTCGCCGCTGGAAGAGGAGGAAGTGTTGGAGGAGCCGCTGTTGGAGGAGGCGTGGGTCTCCTTGTCGGCGCCCAGCACGGTGCCGTCGGCGGCGTTGATGGTGTAGTCATACTCGGTGGAGCCGGACCAGAACTCGATCTCGTACTCCAGGCGGCCGTCGTCCCGGTCCCGCTGGACCTTCATACCGGTGACCTGGCTCTCGCTGAGCCCAGCGTGCTTCAGGGCGGCGGCCTTGGCGGCGCTCTCCCCGATGTCGGCGGAGCTGGAGCCGGAAGTGGTGCCGGAGGAAGTGGAGGTGCCGGTGGTGCTGCTGCTGTTGGAGTAGGTCTCCTGCTCAGACTCCAGCACCGTGGCGCTGGTGAGGGCGATCTTGTACTCGTAGCGGGTGTTGTTCACCATGAACTCCACCTCGTAGCACTCGGGACGGCCATCGTCCCACTCCAGCCAGGCGTTGCAGTACTTGGTGCTGCTCTCCTTGACCCCGGCGTGGTTCAGGGCGGCGGTCTTGGCGGCGCTCTCCCCAATGTAGGCGCTGGTGTCGGCGGAGGAGGAGCTGCTGCCGCTGGTGTTGGTGCCGTTCTTCTCGCTCTGGTACTTCACCACCGCGCCGGTGAGGGCGTCGATGTCGTAGTCATACTCGGTGCCGTTGACGTGGAACTCTACCTCGTAGATCATGCGGCCGTCGTCGTAGTCGTACTCGGCGTCCAGGAAGGTGACCTGGGAGGCGGAGAAACCCGCGTGCTTCAAAGCGGCGGTCTTGGCGGCCTCCGCGCCGATGTAGGCATTCTGGCTGGCGGAGCCGGAGGCCAGGATGGTGCTGTCGGTGGTGTAGATGGCGGTGGGGCCGTCCGCGCCGCCGATGATACCCAGATCGTCGTCGTTGGTGGGCAGGGAGGTCTGGGCGGTGTAGAGGAGGTTCAGCTCGTTGATGGACAGGCCCACCAGGTCCTCAAAGGTCTTGGTGTTGTTGCTGCCCTCCACCACGGCCTGGATGAGGGCGGCCTTGCCGGCGGAGATGCCGTACTCCTGGGCCTTCTGGCTCAGCTCGTCGCTGTGGACCATGACCTGGGAGAGGATGGCGCCGTTCACCTGGGCGCTGGCCAGGGCGGCGTCGGCCTGCTGGGTGAGGGCCTGCTGGAGCTTTTCGCCCCGGGCCTGGTCGTCGTCCTCCACGGTGATGAGGATGGAGTTTGCCAGCTCATCCACATAGCCGTGCTGCAGCAGGGAGCCGATGATGGCATTCATGGCCACGTCGGCCTGGGTGCCCTTCAGGTTCATGCCGTCCAGGATCTCCTTGGCGTCGTCGTTCATGGGGGTGGCGGAGAGGACCTTTTCGTTCTTGTTGACCTTCAGTTCCATGCTGGGGTTCACGTCCAGGGAGACGATGCTGGCCACCCCGTTGACGCTCTGATAGTAGTAACCGGCGCCTCCGCCTACCAGCAGAAGAGCGAGACAGGCGGCCACGGCCATGGGGGCCCACTTTTTGGCGTTGGTCTTCTTGTTCTCGTTGGTATTTGTCATTTGGATCACAGTTCCTTTCCCCGATTCACAGCGGGAGAGCACCCCATTGACATCGTTGGGTGCGGCGTGGTCCAAAGCGGTGTGCAGCCGCTGTTCCAATTCGCGGTCCGTCATGGGGCGTCAACTCCTTCCAGTTTTTTCTTCAGCTTGGACAGGGAACGGCGGTATTTGGACAATACCGTGGGCAAGGGCATCTCCAGCAGCTTTGCGATCTCCCGGTGCTTCAGGCCCGAGACTGCGTGGAGCAGTACCACCTGGCGTTCTTCCACCGTGAGGGTGTTGAGGGCCGCCTCCAGCACCGTTTGATCCTCGGTGGTCACCTGGGGGTTCCAGGCGGGCAGGGCTTCCCACTCCTCCTGAGGGAGGTCCCGGGTGCGGCCCCGTTCCCGAAGTTTCATCAGGGCCAGATTCCGGGTGATGGTGAGCAGCCAGGCCATTGGGGTGCCCTGGGGGCGGTAGAGCTGCGCCTTTTCCCAAGCGCGGACAAAGGTGTCCTGGGTCACGTCATCGGCGTCATGTCCGCTGCCCAGCATGGACAGGGCCAGGCCGTACACCGCCGTCCGGGTACGGTGGTATAACTGGGCCAGAGAGTCCCGGTCTCCGGCGGCCAGTCCGGCCATCAGCTCCTCCAGCTCAGAGGGGGACACAGCGCCATATTCGCTTTGCAGAACGGCCAGAATCATCATGGCTTTGTTCTCCTGTCATCAATAGAATGGGGAAGGAACGTGTTTTATTGCAGGGAACGAAAAATTTTTTTGAAAAATTTTTGGCGGCGGTTTCCGCTCTTTCATTATAGCGGGCTGGCTGAGGGCTGGCAAGTGACGGTTGCGGGAAAGAAGGAAAATATGGTATGCTGTGGAAAAGAATTGGAGAGGAGAGAGACGCATGGAGTCTGCCGCCCACATCCCCACGGGCCGCTTCGCCCCCAGCCCCAGCGGGCGGATGCATTTGGGGAATATCTGGTCGGGGCTGCTGGCCTGGCTGTCGGCGCGCAGCCAGGGGGGACGCATGGTGCTGCGGCTGGAGGACCTGGACCCCGACCGGTGTACCCGGGCCTGGTGCGATCAGGTGATGCGGGACCTGGAGTGGTTGGGGCTCACCTGGGACAATGAACCGGTGTATCAAAGTGAGCGCACCGACCTCTATGCCCAGGCCTTCCGCAAGCTGGAGGAGCAGGGGCTTATCTATCCCTGCTACTGCACCCGGGCCGAGCGGCTGGCCGCCTCCGCCCCCCACCGCAGCGACGGGCAGGCCATCTACGACGGCCGCTGCCGCCGCAGAAGCCCCCAGGAGCTGGAGGAGCTGTCCCACAGCCGCCGCCCCGCCTGGCGGGTAGCGGTGCCTGAGGAGGAGTACGCCTTCCGGGACCTGCTCCAGGGAGAGGTGCGGGAAAACCTGGCCCGGGACTGCGGGGACTTTATTCTCCGCCGCTCCGACGGGGTGTACGCCTACCAGCTGGCGGTGGTGGTGGATGACGGCGACATGGGGGTTACCCAGGTGGTGCGGGGCAGCGACCTGCTCTCCTCCACCCCCAGGCAGATGTATTTGCAGGACCTGCTGGGCCTGCCCCGGCCGGAATACGGCCATGTCCCCCTGCTGCTGGCCGCCGACGGACGGAGACTGGCCAAGCGGGACCGGGACCGGGAGCTGGGGGAGCTGCAGCAGCAGTACACCGCCCCGGAAATTCTGGGACGTCTGGCCTTTATGGCGGGGCTGATTCCGGAATATGCCCCCATGACCGCCCAGGCCCTGGTGTCCTGCTTCTCCTGGGACAAGCTGCCCCGGGAGGACTTGGCGGTGCAGTGGTAAATTGGAATTCAACAAAAAACGCCGCCCGGCATGCCGGGCGGCGTTTTCGTTATCAGGGAAAATCAGAAGGGCAGACCCAGTCCGCCGGTGAGCTTCTGCATGGTGTTGGCGGCGTCGCTGTCAGCGGCCCGCATGGCCTCGTTCACCGCGGCCACGATGAGGTCCTGGAGCATCTCCACGTCGTCGGGGTCCACGGCCTCGGGGTCGATGACCAGGTTCTTCAGCTCGTGCTTGCCGTTCACCGTGGCGCTGACCACACCGCCGCCGGCGGCGGCCTCGTACTCCTTCTCCTGCAGCTCCTGCTGCATTCTCATCATATCCTGCTGCATTTTCTGGGCCTGCTTGATCATGTTCATATTCATACCGCCGCCCATGCCGCCCATACCGCGGCTGCCAAATCCTTTTGCCATAGCGCACATTCCTTTCTGTTTTCTCCGGATCACCGGATGGTAATGTTGTCAAACTGTTCGCCAAAGGCCAGCAGGGCATCCAGCGCGTCGCCGCTGGGGCTGGCCGAAGGGGCGCTCTGGGGGGGAGCGGTCTCCTCCTGGGGCGCCTTGCCCACCACCACGGATACCCGGGGGTTACTGACCGCGAAGCACTGGGCCGCAGCCTGGCCCAGGCCCTGGAGGACCGGGGGCTTATTCAGCATGGCCCGGGTAAACTCGGTGTCCACCCACAGGGTGAGGGTGTTGTTTTTCCACACGCCGGTCACCTTAGCCGGGTTGTTCAGGTAGGGGAGGACCGCGCCGGGCACCTTGCCCCGCAGTCCCGCCGCAAAGGAGGGCCAGAAGGCCCGGGTTCCGGCGCCGCTGTCCTGGGCCACAGGGGCGGGGGCTACCGGAGCGGGTGCGGGTGTAGGAGCCTGCGTCTGGACCGGGGGCATCTCGGGATAAGAGGGTTCCTCCTCCGGCTCGGGGGGCAGGGGGGGACGTTCCTCCTCCCAGGGAGGTGTGTCGTCCTGCTGGCGGGGGGGAGCGGAGGGGGCGGAACGCACGGGAGCCGCCGCGGGCGCGGGGGCCGCCTGAACCACCGGCTGAGCCGGGGCGGCGGAAGCTGCGGCGGGAATGCCCTGGGCCAGACGCTCCTCCAGCCGGGCAATGCGGGCGGCCAGTCCGGCCATGGAGTCATCCAGTCGCTCGTCGCACAGGCGGATGAGACACAGCTCAGCGTCGGTGCGGCGGTTGGCGCTGCGGGCCAGGTCGGGCAGGGTGGACTGGAGGGTCCGCAAAATCTGAAGCAGGCGCTGAGGGGTGAATTTTTCCCCCAGAGCCCGCATGGTGGTCTCGTCATAGCCGCCGGTGAGCAGGGCCGCGCCCCCCTGGGGGGCCGTCTTGCGCAGCAGCAGATCCCGGGCCAGGGAGGACAGCTCCTCCAGCACGGAGCCCACATCCTTCCCGTTGGCGTAGAGCCGGGACAGGGTGTCCAGGGCGGCGCCGGTGTCGTGGAGGGCGATCTTCTCCATGAGGGCGGCGGTCTCCAGATTGCCCGCCAGACCCAGTGTGTCCAGAATGGTCTGCTCATCCACCGTGGCCTGTCCGCCGGAGCACTGGTCCAGCAGAGACAGGGCGTCCCGCAGGCCGCCGTCAGCCAGGCGGGCCAGCAGGGCGGCGCCCTGGTCGGTGAGATCAATGCCCTCCTGCTGGGCCACATAGCTCAGCCGCTGGGAGATCTGACCGGGGAGGATGCGCTTGAAGGAGAACTGCTGGCACCGGCTTTTGATGGTGGCCGGCACCTTGTGCAGCTCGGTGGTAGCCAGAATGAACATGAGGTGGGCGGGGGGCTCCTCCAGGATCTTCAGCAGGGCGTTGAAGGCCGGGGTGGAGAGCATATGCACCTCGTCCACGATATAGACCCGCTTGCGCACGGCGGCGGGGGTGTACACCGCCTCGTCCCGCAGGGCGCGGACCTGGTCCACGCCGTTGTTGGAGGCGGCGTCCAGCTCCAGCACGTCCAGAATGGAGCCGTTTTCAATGCCCAGACAGGCGGGGCACTGGTTGCAGGGGTTGCCGTTCTGGGGATTCTGGCAGTTCACCGCCCGGGAGAGGATCTTGGCGCAGGTGGTCTTGCCCGTGCCCCGGGTACCGGTGAAGAGGTAGGCGTGGGACAGACGGTCCGACGCCACCTGCTGCTTCAGGGTGTCCGTGATATGAGACTGGCCCACCACATCGTCAAAGGTGCGGGGGCGCCACTTGCGGTATAGAGCCTGATACATCCAATCTCACCTCGGACTGAAAAAATAAAAATCGGTGCAAAGCAAGGCCGCACACCGGCCTTTGAAGCGCGCGGTATGTCCGTTACCTGGACAGCCGGCTCAAGAACAGTAACCCCACGGCACACGCAGCTTACCGCTTAGTGCTGCTCGGTTCCCCGCCTGACACGGTTCACGGGGCCACGTTGCGCGGGACCGGTCTATCATCACTGCTTATCCAGGTCAGACGACACATCACACGTCCGGGGGCCGGGATTCATCCCTGCTGTAGCGGGTTGCAGGTACAGGGCACCGCTATCTCCCCAACTAGTGCGGCCTTGCTTCGCACCGAAGGCGAACAAAGCTAGCATATATTTTACTACAGCTTTGCCCATTTCGCAACCTATTTTTCCAAAACAAAAGAATTCCGGGAATATCTTCAAAAATGGACTTTACAATTTTTAAAAATCTGGTATAATACAAAAGCTAGCTTCCTAGGTGGGAAGAGGCAAAAATCAGAACATATGGGCCTGTAGCTCAGCTGGGAGCGCAAAGGGTTCGGTTTTCTGCCACATCTATAATTTCATATTGTTTCTTCTTCTGTTCCGCTTTTGGAACTGTTGATTTGGGCCCGTAGCTCAGTCTGGGAGAGCGTACGGTTCGCATCCATATGAAACCTCATCCCACGGCTCTGGTTCCCTTCCAATTCAGCAGTCCGATTTTCCGGACTTACCCCTCAAAATTGAATATCTCAAAAATCCGTTTTTCATAACTTTTTTGATTGAAAAATGGCCAATATGGGCCTGTAGCGCAGTTGGGAGCGCATCACATTCGCATTGTGGGGGTCGTCGGTTCGAATCCGATCAGGTCCACCAAAACTGGAAATCGCCGCAGTGAAAACTGTGGCGATTTCTCATTTGACCACAGAAATACCACAGACGGATTTCTGCTTTGACCACTTGGCGGGCACCCCCTCTCGGGAGTGCCCGCCTTTTTGTATAAAGAAAACCACTCGCTGGGCGAGTGGTATAAAAGAAGCCTTATGGCGATGATGAAGGAAAAAAACTCCCTTTGCTATAATAAAAGTGCGGTCTGCCAACTGCACAAGAAAAGCAAAGGGAGGTCATCCAGATGAATGACGTAAATAGTTTATCTCATACCCGGTGGAATTGTAAATATCATATTGTGTTTGCCCCCAAATATAGGAGAAAAGTATTTTATGGGGAAAAGCGGCGTGAGATAGGAGAAATACTGCGTACGCTATGTAATTGGAAGAAAATCCGGATTGTTGAAGCAGAGGTGTGTCCAGATCATGTGCATATGCTGGTAGAGATACCACCGAAAGTAGCAATCTCAAGCTTTATGGGATATTTAAAAGGGAAAAGCAGCTTAATGATCTACGAAAAATATCCGGAACTGCGATACAAATACCGGAATAGAGAGTTTTGGTGCCGAGGCTATTATGTAGATACAGCGGGAAAGAATGCAAAGAAGATAGAAGAGTACATCCGGCGCCAATTAGATGAGGATAAGGCTGGAGAACAGCTGACGATAGGAAATTTTTAAACCCGTTTACGGGTAGCAAGTAGTAAAACTCTCGCGGCTGACAGATCGTACTTGCACGACGTGACGTGCAGGCTAGTAACAAAGGGTTTTACCCGTCTATGAAAAACCCCCGGCTTGGCCGGGGGATTTTTATTTGTTTTCTACGGCGCAGAATTTGAGGGGCTTCTTCCCTCAAAACAGCTGCCCTGGTAGCTTCAATTTTTCCTTGGGTGGGAAGCTGCAGTCAAATTCCTCCGCCGCGGACTCGTCCACATAGTAGCCCTTTGGCGTGTGGTAGACGCCAGTGATACCGTCCAGAAAACCGGGCTGGAGTTCTTTCAGCAGAACATAGGGGACAATCTCCTGTTCTGGTTCCCCGTGGTAGCGGATGCCTTTCGTCCCAGCCACCACAAAGCCGGACTTCCCGTAGAAGTCGATGTTGCCCTCAATGCACAGAGCCCCGGCACCCAGTTCCTCGGCTAACTCCATGGAGTAGTCCAGCAGATACTTGCCCAGGCCTTGCCGCTGCAGGTCGGGACGGATGCTTATGGGGCCAAAGGTCATCATGGGGATCTCCCGGCCGTCGTCGGCCACGATCTTAGCCCGCATATATAGCACATGGCCGATGAGCTCCCCGTCCCGTTCCATGACCAGGTCCAGCTCCGGTACAAAGTCCGGATCCTCACGCAGCACATGGACCACATAGTGCTCCAGGCAGCCAGGGCGGTACACATTCCAAAAGGCTTCCCGGGTCAAATGTTCTACGGCAGCGTGGTCTATCTGCGTTTCCCGGCGGATGATGATGTTCTCTTGCTTCATACGTTTATCCTCCTTACATCTCTCCGCCGGGGAATTTGCCATGCTTGCGCTGATTGTGTTCTTTAGCAAACCGCCTGGCCTGTTTTATGCCGCCCACTTCCTTGAACATACGCTCCGCCTTTTTGACCTCAACTTCCTTACTGCTGAGGCCCTCGTAACTGCTCTCATGCTCCAGTTTGCGATAGCTGTCCAGCCGTCTCTGATCCAATCGTCCCTGTTCCACCGCTGCCAGGACAGCACACCCAGGTTCGTTGGTATGGGTGCAGTCCCGGAACCTGCAATGTCGGGCCAAGTCCTCGATCTCCCCAAAGGTCTGGAAGAGGTCTGCGCTCTCAGCCCCCATCTCCCGCATACCAGGAGTGTCGATCACCACGCCGCCTAACGGACAGGGAAACATTTCCCGCCCGGTAGTGGTGTGCCTTCCTTTGTCCCCCTTGCCGATCTCCTGAGTGGAAATGGCTTGTGTGCCCAGCAGGCAGTTGATCAGGGTGGATTTTCCCACACCGGAGGAGCCGATAAACGCGCAGGTCTGCCCCTTGGCAAAATAGGGCGCAAATTTGTCGCGGATATCCTCATCAAACATGGACAGCGACAGAATATCCGAAAAACAGGAGATGGCCTCCACCTGAGAAACCGCCTGTGCAATGTCCTCACACAAATCCGCCTTGGTCAATACAATGACCGGCGTCGCCCCACTGTCCCACGCAATGGATAGATAGCGCTCCATGCGGTTCAGGCTGAAATTCTGGTTGAGGGACATGCACAAAAAGACCACATCCACATTGGATGCCACAGGCTGAGCCTGACCGGACACGCCAACCGCTCTTCGGACAAACAGGCTCTTTCTCCGCAGCACCCGATGGATGACTGCCAGCTCCCCTTCCACAGTCACCATGACATAGTCGCCAACGGTGGGATATTGGGCCAGTTCCTCTGTCTCATACCGAAGTTTGCCGGACACCTCCGCCAAGAGCGCCGCCTGTTCCGTGACAATCCTATACTTCCCACGGTATTGGGCGGTCACTCTGGCCAGTGTCCCTTCCGGATATAAAGTAGCTTCTGCCCAAAAGCGTTCGGAAACGCCATACCTTTTCAGTTGATGCAATGTAATAACCTCCACTTTGATCGTCTTCTGTGGTTTCGACGGAAGGAGGTCTGTACCGATTACTTCGTCACACCTCCTTCCATTCTTACAATCTCCATTTTCTTTGTGTTCATCATAAAAACACACACCTTTCTGCTATAATCGCTTGATTATAGCATAGATTTGTTCCAGCGGGAAGATACCGTCTGCCAAACAGGCTTTTCACGTCTGCCAAACAGGCTTTTCATGTACATTCCGTATGAGCTCTGCTATACTTATTGCGTATTTAGATACTTCCACCGAAAGGGATACAGCGATGAAAACACAACAGTTTCTGATCGGCCAGATTCCGGCCGTTTTATATGGCGAACACGCGGAGCGGCTGTGGCTGTTTCTCCATGGGCAGATGGGGCACAAGGAGGAGGCAGAGGCCTTTGCCAAAATTGTCTGCCCGAAAGGCGCTCAGGTTCTGAGCATGGATCTTCCAGGACACGGAGCCCGTCAGGGGCGAAACGAGGAACTGAACCCCTGGACGGTAGTACCGGAACTGCAGGCGGTGATGGATTGGGCCCGAGTCCGCTGGGACTCCATCTCCCTCCGTGCCAACAGCATCGGCACTTACTTTGCCATGCTCGCTTTTGACGCACCCGATAAGGCCTTGCTGGTGTCTCCCATTCTGGACATGGAGCGCCTGATCCTGGATATGATGGGCTGGGCCAATGTGACGGAGCGGGAGCTTTCAGAGAAGGGAGAAATTGCCACCTCTTTTGGACAGACGCTGTCATGGGCGTATCTCTGCTATGTGCGGAAGCATCCTGTCCATGACTGGCAGTGCCCTATCTGTATTCTGTATGCCGGTCAGGACAACATGACTTCCCGACAAACCGTGGAGGAATTTACCCTGCAACATGGGGCGCAGCTTACGATCATGGACAACGTGGAGCATTGGTTCCATACGCCGGAGCAGCGAAAGGTTCTGCAAGCATGGGAATCTTCCCACACTTGAACATGCCTTGTCTACCATCTATCGTCACCAAATAAGAATTACCCGCCCCAGGTTTTGAGAGGTGTGATTTAACCTGTGGTTTCTTTTTCTATCCTTTTGTTTAACAACCACGCCATTGCTCCGTTTCCCTCGTTCTGTTATCATGGAGGCACCAGAACCGGAGGTGGCGTATGAAAATCGGTACAATCATTCGCGAAAAACGCAAGGAGCTCTCCCTGACTCAGGAGCAGCTGGCAGACCTGCTGGGGGTGTCGGCTCCGGCAGTCCACAAGTGGGAGAAAGGAACCACATACCCAGACATCACCACCCTGCCCGCTCTGGCCCGGGTGCTGCATACCGACCTTAACACCCTGCTGTCCTTTCAGGAGGACCTGACTGCCGAGGAGATTGCCCATTTCACAGACGATTTGGACCGGTTGGTCCGTGAGGAGGGGTATGAAGCCGCCTTTCAGAGAGGGATGGATGAGATCCATCAGTACCCCAACTGTGAGGCTTTGATTTATTCGGTAGTTTTCTATCTGGACGGGGCCCGCTTTCTCTACGGCCTTCCAAACCCGGACGACTATACTGATCGGCTGATGCCCTTTTATGACACCATGTCCCACAGTCAGACGCCGGAGATCCGGGATGCCGCTCTGTCCATGTGCATCGCCTATCACCGCAACCGGAAAGACTTTGTCCGGGCGGAGGAACTCATCAACACGATTCCATCCACACACATTGATAAGGAGGAACAGCTGGCCTCGCTCTACACCCAGCAGGAAAAGCGGGAGGATGCCCAGCGACTCTGGGAGCATCGAATTTTATAGAGCGCCACGGAGCTTCAGACGGCGTTGATTCATCTGATGGAGATTGCGGAAAAAGAGGACCGCCCGCAGGACGCCCAGTTCTGCGCGGACACCTATCAGCAGGTCTCAAGCCTGCTCCATGTGACGAAGTGGATCCCCTACACCGCCAAATTCCAGTTGGCCTCCCTCCGTCAGGACAGGGCCGCTTGTCTGTCCGCTCTCCGCAACATTCTGCCCGTGCTGAAGGAACCCTGGACTCCGCAGACATGCCCCCTTTACCGCCACATGGGAGACGGGGACCTGACCGCCCTGGCTCAATCCCTCTACGACCGGATCATAGAGGACCTGGAGCACAGCGAGGAATTTGCCTTCTTCCGGGGTAGCCCGGAATATGAACAGCTGCGCCCCATCTTAAAGGAGATGTCCAACGCAGATAAATAGATTTCATACCAGTCCCATTAAAAACCGAGAGGGCTACGCTTGTTTCAGGCGCAGCTCTCTCGGTTTTCTTCCATGTCATCCTTGCCGTTGCAATTCCTCCCGGATCTCGTCATAATACCGCTGCACCGTGGAGCGGTCCATCTGCAATTCCCTGGCAATCAAGGACTTGCTGGACACGCCGGGGTGCTCCCGCAGGTAGGCAGCGATAGCCTTCTTCTTGGGGCTCACCCCGTCAGGATATTCCGTACTCGCTCCGGAGCGGAGGGCGGCAATCTCCGCTTTCATCTCCAGGATCAGCACTTTGAGTTTCTCCTCGCACTCCTCACGGGTCTTGGCGTAGACGTTCCGAGAGTGCTTTTTCCCGTCCGGCCACACTGGGGAGTAGCGCCCCTCCCAGAGATGTTCCCGCAGCTGGCTGACGCACCCAGCTCCCGGCCTGCGCCGGGGCGGTTCCACCGGCACAAAGTCCTGCTTTGGGGGTTCGTCTGTCTGTTCCGGCATGTGGTCATGGTTCCCCTGGTGGCATGATGTTCGGCAATGTCATCGGCGGCGTGACCAGCTATCTGGCCTACAAATATGAAATGACCCAGGCCCTGTCCTCCTGGCTGGTGGGCCACTTCTCCCTGGTGCTGAAGGGGCGGTACGAGATCGTTTGGCTGACGGTGCCGCTGGTGATTCTGGCCTTTGTCTTTGCCAATCACTTCAACATTGTGGGCCTGGGAAAGGATTTTTCCAAGAATCTGGGCGTTCCCTATAACCTGGTTTTGTTCTCCGGGCTCACCATCGCCGCCATGATCACTGCCAGCATCGTGGTTGTGGTGGGTTCCATCTCCTACATCGGCCTCATTGTGCCCAATGTGGTGGCCATGTACAAGGGGGACAAGATCCGGGGGACCCTGGTGGACACCGCCCTGTTCGGCGCCATCTTTGTGCTGGTGTGCGACATGATTGGCCGGGTGGTGATCGCCCCCTATGAGCTGCCCATTGAGCTGATCGTGGGCATTCTGGGCAGCGTCATCTTCATTGCCCTGCTGTTCTATCGGCTCAAGCACGGCCGCAAGGCCATCCGCCTGGGCAGCGGCGGCACTGGCTGCTGCTCCGCCATGCCCAACCTGAAAGGAGGTGCGGATTCATGAATACCGCTGCCATGCGCGCCAATCAGCGCAAGCTCCTGATCCTGGCTGCCATTGTGCTTCTCTGCGCGGCAGGGTATCTGCTGGTGGAGGTGAATTTCTCCAACCCCAAGCTGTTTGCCTACGCCATGAAGATCCGCACGCCCAAGCTCATCGTCATGCTCATTACCGCCTTTTCCATCGGCGGCGCCTCGCTGGTGTTTCAGTCCATCATCAACAACACCATCGTGACCCCCTGTCTGCTGGGAATGAATTCCTTATATACCCTCATTCACACGGCGGTGGTGTTCTTTTTGGGCTCGGACAGCGTGGTGGCCTCCAACGCCAACCTGTCCTTTGCGGTGGATGTGGTGCTCATGGGCATTGCCGCCACGGTGATCTACAGCTGGATGTTTAAAAAAACCAATCACAATGTGCTGTATGTGCTGCTGGTGGGTACGGTGCTGACCTCCCTGTTCGGCAGCATCCAGACCACGCTGACCCGGGTCATGGACCCCAATGAGTATGACAGCCTGCTGAATACCCTGGTGGCCAGCTTCAGCAACATCAACTCCCAGATCATCGTATTTTCTGTAATCCTTCTGGCCGCCGTCATCTTCGCCCTGCGCAAGGAGCTGGCCCTGCTGGATGTGCTGACCCTGGGCAAGGCCCAGGCCATCAATCTGGGAGTGGACTACGACCGCTGCATCCGCCGCCTGCTGCTGGGGGTGACCCTCTGCATCGCTGTGGCCACCGCCATGGTGGGGCCCATCTCCTTTTTGGGGCTCATTATCGCCAACCTGTCCCGGCAGCTGCTGAAAACCTTCCGCCACAGCCAGTTGATTCTGGGCTCGGCGCTGTTCGGCATGATCGTGCTGGTGGGCGGACAGCTTATTGTGGAGCATGTGTATTCCTACTCCGTTCCGGTGAGCGTATTTATCACCGTGGGCGGCGGCCTGTATTTTCTCTATCTCCTGTTGACAAGAAAGAAGGTGTGACCATGCGCGTACAGGAATTGACCAAACAGTATGACGGAAAAACCGTGGTGAACGGGGTCAGCTTTGCCATCCCCAAGGGGAAGGTGATCTCCCTCATCGGTCCCAACGGAGCGGGCAAGTCCACGGTGATGGGCATGATCTCCCGCCTCATTGCCCACGACAGTGGCCTGGTGGACTTTGAGGGCAAGGACATTGGCAAGTGGAAGAGCAAGGAGCTCTCCAAGCGCCTGGCCATTCTGACCCAGTCCAACAACATCCAGATGAAGCTGACCGTGCGGGAGCTGGTGACCTTCGGGCGCTTCCCCTATTCGGGCAACCGGGTCACCCCGGAGGATGAGAAGATCATCGACCGGGCCATTGCCTACATGGAGCTGGAGGAATTCCAGGACCGCTTTATCGACGAGCTCTCCGGCGGCCAGCGGCAGCGGGCCATGATCGCCATGGTCATCGCCCAGGACACCGAGTATGTGCTGTTGGACGAGCCCACCAACAATCTGGATATCTACCACGCCACCAACATGATGAAAATCGTCCGCCGTCTCTGCGACGAGCTGGGAAAGACGGTGATTTTTGTGCTGCATGAAATCAACTATGCGGCCTTCTATTCCGACTATATCTGTGCCTTCAAGGACGGCAAGATCGCCAAGTTCGGCACGGTGGAGGAGGTCATGACAAAGGAGAACCTGGCGGAGATCTATCAGGTGGACTTTGAGATCCTGACCGTTGCGGGTAAGCCCCTGTCCATCTATTATTAATGGTATGTTCAGTACTTTTTCAAAAAGGAGTAACCACAATGAACATGAAAAGAATGCTTTCTCTTGCCCTGGCCGGCGTGATGGCCCTGAGCCTTATGGCCTGCTCTTCTCAGAAGGGCAGCAGCGCCGGAAATTCCGGCGGCCAGACCCAGAATGAGACGGTGACCATTACCAGCCTCAACGCCAGCAAGGAGGCAGTGGAGCTGGAGGTCCTCTACGATCCCCAGCGCATCGCCATTCTGGACATGGCCGCCCTGGACATTCTGGATGCCCTGGGCGTGGGTGACCGGGTGGTGGGCACCGCCGATACCAGCCTGGATTATCTCCAGAGCTACATCGGTGACGACATCGCAAACCTGGGCACCATTAAAGAGGCCGACCTGGAGGCCGTTATGGCCTGTGAGCCGGATGTCATCTTCATAGGCGGCCGCCTGGCTTCCAGCTACGACGCCCTCAGCGAGATCGCCCCTGTGGTCTATCTCTCCACCGACACCCAGCTGGGCGTGGTAGAGAGCGTGCGGCAGAATGCGGCCACCATTGCCTCCCTGTTTGGCCTGGAGAGTAAGGTGGATGAGCTGATGGCCGGTTTTGACGCCCGCATTGCCGCCCTGGCGGAATTTGCCGCCGGAAAGACCGCCGTTGTGGGACTGGTCACCAGCGGCAGCTACAATGTGCTGGGCAACGATGGCCGCTGCTCCATCATTGGCCGGGAGATCGGTTTTACCAACGTGGGCGTGGATGCCAACCTGGACACCTCCACCCACGGCAACGAGGCATCCTTCGAGTTCCTTGTGGACAAAAATCCCGACTACATCTTTGTCATGGACCGGGATGCCGCCATCGGCACCGACGGAGCCAAGCTGGCCCAGGAGATCATGGAAAATGAGCTGGTGAAGGGCACCGACGCCTACCAGAACGGCCATGTCGTCTATCTGGCCCATCCCGCTGTGTGGTACACCGCCGAGGGCGGCATCACCGCACTGGATCTCATGCTGCAGGATCTGGAGAGCCCGCTGCTGGGGTAATGTTCCCTTATGGGGCCGTTCCGGCGCAACAGAAAAGGCGCGGACAGCATTTGCTGTCCGCGCCTTTTTGCGGGTGTATGACAGGTACCCAAAGGGATAGCTTGCGGGCTTACCAGGTCACATACTGCTGACAGAACTTGGTGAGCATCACGGCCGCCTGGGTACGGGTGGCCTGGCCCTGGGGCGAGAGGGTGCTGCCGTCGCCGGTGCCGCTGATGATACCGGCGCCCACAGCCCACTGCATGGCGGAGATGGCGTACTCGCCCAAATCCGCAAAGTCGGTGTAGGAAAGAATGTTGGTGTTCTCGCCCACGCTGACGTCATAGCCCTGGTTCTGGGCAAAGCGGTAGAGCATGAGGGCCATCTGCTCCCGGGTGATGGGGTCCTCGGAGCCGAACAGGTTGTTTCCATATCCGGCCACGATGCCTTCGCTGGCGGCCCAGCGGACGGCTTCGGCGTACCAGGTGCCGGCGTCCACGTCGTCAAAGGCCATGGCGTAGTCCACCACGGGGCTGCCCGCCAGCCGCCACAGGATGGTGGCGATCATGCTGCGGGTGGTGGTCATGTCGGGACTGAAGGTGGTGGCGCTGGTACCGGACATGAGACCGTGTTCATAGGTGTAGCGCACCCCGTCTTCATACCAGGCCCCGCCGGGTACGTCCACAAAGGGCAGGCCGGACTGGGAGGCAGAAGTAAAGGTGGCCTTCACTGTGACGGCGCTGGCCGGCATGGTAAAGATGTAGGTGCTGTTGCCCTGATCGTTCAGGGAGATGACAGTTCCATCCGGGGCCGTGACCGTCAGGCTGGAGAGGCGGTACCCCTCCTCGGGAGTGACAGTCAGGGGGACGGTAGACCCCGCGCCCGCACCCAGGAAGCTGGTGGAGACGCTGCCGTGGTCACTGGGCTCCACGGTAATGGGGTAAGTGGTGACTCCGCTGCCGGAGTGGGTGCTGGTGATGTGCAATACGTAGGTCTTGCTGCCCATGCTCACCGTGATGGTGGTTTCCCCCACCCCAATGGAGACGTACTGGCTGCCGCTTCCGGTGAACTCCGAGCCGTTGATGACGATTTTCTGGTTGCTGCCCGAGATGGCGGTGACCAGAGTGCCGTAGGCCGAGACGCCGGAAATGGCGTAGGTGTAGGTGCCGTCCTCACTCAGGATGAAGTCGGACAGGGACACGGGCAGACCCTCAAAGCTCAGGCTGTCCTCACCGCTTGTAGCGGCCTGTACCACCACATGGCTGCCCAGCTTGCTGAAGGTAATGGTGCTGGTCTGGGAGGTCTCGCCGCCCAGGGTGCCGGAAATGCTGGTGGTCTTGGTTTCCAGGGGCTGATCGTTGGCGTCCAGCAGAGTGGCTGCCAGGGTGGCAGTGCTCTGATCCTGGAGAGAGTTGTTTTTCAGCTCCACCACAGCGGTGGTGACGTCGGTGTTGGTCTGGGTCACGTTCAGGGTGGTGGTCTCGCCGGTGCGGGCGTAGGCGCCGGTGAGCAGGACGGAGGACTGGTTGTCGGAGCTGTGGTACTCGGGCAGGCGCTTGCTGCCGCTCTGAGTGCCGATGGTGCCCTCCGCCCAGGTGTCGGCGTAGAGATACACGCCGTTGTCGGGGATTTCCTTCTCGTTGAGGGTGGTTTTCACATAGCTGCCCACGTCGTAGGTGAGCACCAGGGTGAAGCTGCCCTCGTCCATGCGCCGCAGGGCGTCCTCGCCGGAGATGGTCAGGGTGTTTTCGTTCACGGCGACCCCGTCGGCGGTGCAGGACACGTTGGCCTTCTCGGTCATCTGGTTGTCGGTGTAGAAGGCCAGCTTGACGGTGCGGCCGCTGCCCGCCAGGGGGGCGTCGGAGGCGTTATAGAGGGTGACGGCCATGGTGCGCCGGCCCTCGCTCTCCTCCAGCACCTTCATCTGGGAGATGCCCATGTCGGGGTAGTCCAGATAGACGGTGCCGCTCTTCTGGGCGCTGCCGCCGGAGACGGTATAGTTCACATTTTCCACGGTGGAACCGATCTTGTGATAGACCGTCAGGGTAGCGCTCTCGTTGGGAGCAAGGGAGGTGCTCAGGGGGGCGGACTCGTCCTTGGAGAGGGAAACGGTGAGATTCTCCAGGTCGTTCAGGCCGGTGTTGCGCACGGTGAACTGGATGGGAGTCAGGCTGTCGGCCATGAGGTTCTCGTAGTCCACCGCGATGTTCTCCACCTCCAGGCTGTAGGACTCAAAGGTCTGAGAGGCGGTGTAGAGCATGGTCTGTTCGCTGGGAACCACCACGCCGTCGATGGTCTGGGGACTCTCGTTATCGTAGTAAGTGGCCTGGATGACAGCCTTGACTTCATTGCCTCCGCTGACATAGGCGCTGAAGTGGTCGGCCAGATTGTTGCTGGGCAGGGTGGCCAACTCCTGGGGAGCGGACAGGCGGAAGCTGTCGATACGGTTGTCAGCGTTGGTGTCCTTCGCCAGCAGACGGGCCGCCTTCAGCTGGCTGTGGGCCGCCGTCATCAGGCCGTCTGTCGTCTCGTCGCTGACAGTCTCGCTCCACAGAATGGTCAGGTCCTTGATAAAGCCCGTACCCGTGGTCGTACTGTCCCAAACGTGGGCAAAGCGGAAGTCGCCGCTCACGTTGGCCTGCCCGCTGCTGGTGAGGGCGGACAGGGAAGCGGGGAAGGTGTTGGACATGGCGCCGCTGCTGTCCACCGACAGCAGCCGGATGTCGCTGCTGCCGTTTTTCTGGCTGTGCCAGCCCAGGATAAACCGATCGGCACCCATAATATCGCCGTAAGTTGTGTGCAGGGAGGCCGCGATCACCTGAGGATTCTCGTCCAGATTTTCGTCGCTGGTGACCAGCATGGATGTGCCGGGATTGCCATGTTTGTCCACGATGGTGTAGCCGATCTCCTGGCCGGAGCCGTCTGCCGCTCCGGTGCGGTCCAGGGTGTACACCGCGATGGCATTGCTGTCGCCCATCATGGCCGCCTGGAGACCCTTGACGGAACCGTTGGCGCCGTTGTAGAGCACCTTGGGCTCGCTCCACCCATCACCGTTCAGAACACTGTACATGATCTGATCCTGGGCGGAGAAGTCCATCAGGCCGTTCTCCGGGTCGGCGCTGTACACGCTTCGCCAGAAGACGACGGCCTTGCCATGGCCGTTGGTGGCTACCACGGGGGCCAGGTCGGGGGTGGCGTTGGTGGTGAGACGGGTGGAGGTCCATTTCCCGTTGCTGTATACGGAGACCACGATCTCCGTGCCGTTCATCAGCAGGTTCTGCTCCGCCGCCGATACGTCGTCTCCGGCGTCCTTTTCCTCGATCTTGGTATTCATGCGGACCCAGGCTGCCACGGCATAATTCTCGGTTCCCACAATGTCCACATCGCTGTCGCCATAGCCGTCGAAGTCGGCGGGGGAGGGGAAGGCCTGGGACTGGGCGTAGCTGTCGCCGCTGCGCAGGCTATAGTGGGCGCGGCTGTCGTAGATGCTGGTGCTGTCGCTGTCGCTGATGTAGGCCAGCAGCTGCCCGTCGTCGCTGAGCTCGGGGTAGGAGGCGGGGTTGGCGTTTGTCTGGAGATCCTCGACACCGCTGGGCTCATCCAGGCTGAACAGGTTCGTCAGCCGGAAGGGCTCGCCCCAGGAGCGGGCGTACTGCTCCAGGTAGTCCCGGCTCTGGAGGGTGGCGGAGGAGGAGACCTCCCGCAGGCCGTTCTGGGCCGCCGCCATGCGCAGGGTCTGGCTGTTCAGACCGGTGCCGGTGTCCTCCCAATAGCTGCTGATCTCGTTCCAGTCGTTGAAAGACTTGCCGTAGCCGAAGGAGCCGGAGGCCAGCACCTTTTCGTAGGAGATGAGGGTGAACACGGCCTTGAACTTGATGCCCACCTCGCTCTGGATGTCCAGATATTGGCCATTGAGCTGCTGCTTGCCCTGGTCGGCCAGATACTCCCGGGACAGGAAGCTGTTCTCGCTGTTCACGTCCAGCTTGCCGAACAGGCCAATTTTCAGGGCGATAAGGGAGTAGTCAAAGCCGATGCCGCCGAAGGCCTCCACATAGGCCCGCAGGCGCAGGGTGGTGAGGAAATCGGTGACGGCGGTGGCGGAGGTGTCGCTCCACTCCAGGCCCGCCTGCTGGCTGTACCGGGTGGCGGCCTGGAAGCTCAGCTGCATGGCGCCGCCCAGCTCAAAGCTGCCGGTGACCGGCACGGGGCCCGCCATGGCGTTCACATCAAAGCCGAACTCGATGCCCACGCCGGTGGTGAAGCCGCCGCCCTTGGTGAAGACCTCCCACTTCTGGGTGTCCCGGTTGAAGCGGATCTCCGCCTCATAGTAGCCCTCCAGCTGGAAGCCGAAGTCTACCCCCGCCACGTCGGACAGGCGGTTGCTGCGGTAGGGGTCGTAGGCGCCCATGGGGTCATAGGTGCCGTTGGCCATCTGCTGCAGGTCGCCCACGCTGGGCATGTCGGTCTCCAGACCCTTGGTGAGGAAGTTGGCGCTGACGGCCACGCCGTCCTTGTACTCCACGTCCTTGAGGTCCAGGCTGTCATAGCCCGCCCAGAGCAGGGCATTGAAGACGGTGGGGTCCTCGCTGGGGGTGATGAGCATTTTGAACACGCTGGTGTCCACGGGGCCGGTCAGCTCTCCCAGGTCGCCCATGAGGGTGTTGAGGATGCTGCTGCCGCCGTTTCCGAAGTTGATGCTAGTGGTATCCCAGCCGCTGGCGTTCTGCATGGTGACCAGCATGCTGGTGACGTTGTCATCCTCGTTGACGGGGGTGACATGGGTCAGGTCGATGGCCCGGAAGGGCATGGTCCGCTCCTGCACCAGATCGCCGTCCTGGGTGAGACGGGTTTTCAGGCCCACGTCCTTGCCCTGGGGAATCCAGCCGGAGGTGGTCATGGTCTCCTCGTTCAGGGTCAGGGTGCTTTCCACCACAGGCATGGAGGCGAAGGGATAGCGGTTGTTGGTGCAGCTCTGCTCCTGGGGGACATAGCCGTTTTCGTCGGTCATGGTCAGGGAGTAGGTCTCAGCGCTGCCGCTCTCGCCCCACAGAAGCATGGTGGTGGTGAGCACGGCCTCTTTGAAGTTGTAGTTGGGGCCCACAAAGCCGGTGGAGCGGCGGGTGTCGATGAGGGTGGAGTCATTCAGGTGATAGTCCACCACCTGGCGGGCCACGAAGGGTTTCTTACTCTCACCCGCGGGCACCTCTTCCAGCACCACCACGCCGGACGCGGTGCGCATCTCCTGCTGGAGACTGACACTGCCGCTGACCACCTGGAAGATGGGGTAGTAGGTGTCCTTGACGATGTTCCGGATCTCCAGGGCGTACTGGATCTGATCCAGAGAGGAGAGAATGGTTCCCTCCGTCTCCCCGGCCGCCTGGGACCAGAACTGGGTGGCGTCGAAGTAGACGGTGAGTTTGCCGGTCTCATCGGTGCGGAAGGTGGTGTCCTGCTGGTTCTCACCGGCCGCGCCGATGTTGTCCCGGCGGGTGCCCAGACCGGCAGTCTCGCAGAAATTGCCGTTTTTGAACACGCCGCCCCGGATGGTGACGTCGGTGTTGGCCAGGGCGCTGCCGTCAGGCTTCACCAGGGTCAGCTCCGCCTTGGCGGCCTCCCGCAGACGGAAGGTGTTCAGGGGGTAGAGCTGGAGCTTGGTGGCGTCCCGCTCGCCGGACAGCAGGTTCTGGTGGTAGATGGTGCCCATGTACTCCGCGTCGCCAGACTGGGAGCTGAGCCACACATCGCTGGCGATGCCGTTGGGCTCGTAGAGGGCCAGCACGCCATCGGAGTTGGTTTTCACGGTCCGCTCGGTCCCCTTGCCGTCCAGATAGCGCAGGGTGGTCTTCACCGCGGGGGTCACCTGGAACAGGTAGAACTTGTCCCGCAGGGTGTTGGCGGTGACGGTGATCTGGGCCGTCATGCCGGTGGCGGCGTGGGTGGCGGTGACTTTGGCGGTGCCCCCCTCCACCGAGGAAATGCCCATTTTCAGCTCGGGCAGGTAGGTGGAGGAGTCAAAGTTTTTAATGTTTTCGTACAGTCCGCCCTGCTTGTAGTTCACCGCAATGGCGTCGTTGTCGGTGGCCCAGGCGATACCGTCCTGGAAGGAGTTCCAGCTGTAATCGCCGTAGTTGATGCCGATGTAGTCCAGCAGGCCCAGCTCCTGGCGCAGTTCCAGGATCTCTTCCGTCTCGGTGGGCAGATTGCTGCTCACCTTGTCGGTGTTGTCCAGGGTCAGGGAGGAGATGGGCTTGTCCTGGCTGTCCACGATCTTCAGGGCGTCGCCGTTGTAGACATACAGGGGGAAGGAGTCGGTGCTGGGGGATTCCCCGGGGTTGTCCACCGACAGCATGATCTGATAGGTGTCTCTCAGGTCGTCGTCCGCCACCTTGACCAGACTCAGGGGATAGGTGCCGGAGGTGCCGCTGAGGGTGCCGCTGTAGACCTGGCTGGAGGTGTTGTCCTCGGTGATGCGCAGGATGGTGAGGGTGACGGTCTGACCGCTGCCCTCGGTGAGGTTCTTGGCCGCCCACTGGATGTTGACGGGGCCGTTGGTGTCGGTGAGGTAGATGCTGTCCGGCCGCGTCAGCTGGGCCACGGCGGGCTCAGGCCGCACCACGATCCAGGCCAGAGCAGACAGGCGGATGGTATCGTTCTCTCCGCTGGGGTGGGGCATGGAGACCCGCACGGTATAGGCGGGGGTGCTTCCGCTGGACAGCTTGCTCAGCACATTCTCCTCGATCTGGAGTTTGTACTGGTCCTTACTTGCGGTATAGGTCTTGACGGGAGTCTGATCGCTCAGCGCCTCTTCCGTTGTAAAATTCCCCTCGAAGAGGTCGATGGTGTAGACAAAATCCTTGTCCGGGGTCTGGAACTCGGCGTTGGAGCTCCACAGCACGGTGGCGGCGGCGTTCTGCCGGGCCAAGATGTAGCTGGAGCCCTGGGGAATGAGCAGAGCCGGGGAGTCGCCCGCCACCACGGTGTAGGTCTGGGAGGTCCCGGTCTTGTCGTCCTTCGTGTCCTCTGGCGTACCGTTGTCGGCGGTGAAGGTAAAGGTCACCTCGCCGATCTTCTGGTTGGTGAGGGTCACCTGGCCGGAGTAATTCTCCGGATCGGTGGTGACGGTGGCGATGTTCTCATCGCTGCTGGACCAGGTGCCGCTCTGGTGGGTGGCCCGGGTCTGGCCGTCCTCGCCCAGCACGGTGGCCGTCAGAGTGGGACGGACGGTGTCCGCCAGAGAGAGGGTGTAGTTTCCCTGGCTGTCGTCGCTGACCGTGACGCTGTGGGCCGGAATCAGGGCGGGCACCAGGAGGGTGGCATTCAGGTCGGAGCGGTAGGACAGATCCTGCCAGTCCTGCTGTTCCCGCGTGCCCTCATTGACCTGGAGGGTGACGTTGTAGGTCTGGGCCGTTGTCTGAGGCGTGACGGCGAAGGGCTGGGTGGAGAAGGTGGTGCCGTCCTGGTTCACATAAACCTGCTCCGTGGCGACCACTTCTCTGTCGGAGTTGGTGACCACTGCCCGGAAAGGCAGCTCCTTGAGGGAGCCGTCCGTGGGCTGGTGGTAGTTGACATAATTGTTCTTATAGGCGGTTTCGCCGCTCAGGGTAAGGGTCACGGTGGCCTGGCCGTCGGCAAAGCTGGCGCGCACGCCGGTGGCCGCGTCCCGGGGCAGGGCGCTTTCCAGCTTTGCCCCATCCACAGGCTCGCCGTCGATGACCGCCTGGTTGCCGAAGACGTCGGTGATGCCGGAGCAGGAGGTGATGGTGATGGCAGCGTTGTCCACCTTCTGTACCGGGTACCACAGGATGATCTGGTTGCCCGCCTTGCTCATGTTCAGGTCGGCAGCGGGAAAGGACTTGTCGTTGATGGAGATGGAGGCATTGTCACTGACATACACCAGCTCGTTGAAGGTAAGCACCACAGGCACCAGCTGGCCGGGGCGGTAGGTGGCACTGGGGGCGGTGATGGATTCCAAATTGGGGGCTTTCCCGTCATCTACCAGCTTCACCACGCAGTTATTAAGCTGAATCCAATGTTCCCATTCTATAAAACCCTCTGGCTGTTTAAAGGGTTCTTTGACAAGAATCTGGTCCGGAATTGCGTTTGTTCCCAGCTTGGTCGTAGCACTCAATGCAAACTCTAACTGTTTTCCGCTCTTAATCAGGGTATTGAACATGCCGTAGGTATCATCAAGTACGACTCGATCAGCTGTCTGTTCAGAGTTGTACTCGGGATCAGGAAGAAAGTACATATTTCTCTCATATGTTTGAGAAGGTATGATATTTACATTTCCGGGCGACACAATGCGTGCAAAACGATTCTCCTCAGATAGTTGCTCTAAATTTCCCGTAATCGTAAAGGCGACAAAATCGCTGCTGGAGACATCATCCGCATTGGTGAAGCCTTTGGCGCCTTGAAGAAGTCCAATAAACCCGTTCACTGTGGCAGGCGTGGCACCTGAGGAAGAATTGGTGATCCCCAGGGCAGGGTTGGAGCTTCGATCGGCAGAATCTAACACTTCAAATTCGAATTTTGAATCTACAACCCATCCATTGGGTAGGGCGCCCCTGTTCCAGCTGTCGTCCTCCCATTGGGTGGACAGATCTGGCACGGTCACGTCATAGGTCACCCGCACGGTGTGGGAATCAGAGTAATCATTCCCGTTCTGAAATACAAACCCCTTGGCGTTGCTGAACTGCACCGCGCTGGCCAGCTCACCGTAGGCATAATCCGGGAAGGTGTTGGGACTGGTTCCCTCCACTCGCAGCGGGATTCCGTACACCCGGTCATTGTTGTTGGCGGTGTATGTCAGCACACCGGTGGGATTGCTGCTGCTCAAGCTGATGGAAGCCTTTTCACTCAGGCCGCTTATGGTGGAGCCTAGATCTACCCGGACCTCGCCGTCTTTCAGCAGACCCGGGTCCAGAGAGACGGTAACAGATACCTGCTGACCAATCGCTACCGGCTGAATGTTGATGGAGCAGGACTGGCCATAAGCAACCGCGGAAAAATTGCTCACATCCGCCACAGGGGTTCTGCCCACGGTTCCGGCATTGACGGAGATGCCATCGTTTTGAAGCTGCTCCATCAGGTCGTTGAGGTTGTCCAGGGCCTCGCCCTCAAAGGCCGCACCGGAGAAATAGGTCTCCTGGATGCGCTGCAGCTCCCGCTCAATGGCCAGAATGGTCTTGAGGTCGCCCAGGGCAATGGGCACCCCGTCCACATAGCCCACCTGGCTCAGGTCGGTGGCCGGGTCATTCAGTATGGCCTCGATCTCGTCCAGGGTGTATTCCACCCCGTCCAGCTCGACGGTCTTGTCGGTGACCAGGTTTCCGTCCTCATCCAAAAGGCCGTACTGCTCCAAAAGAGCACGGACCGTCTCGCTGTCCTGTCCGGTGAGGTTTTCCAGTTCCTGCAACAGGGCCTGGTTTTCACTGGGACTGTTGCCCAGCAGACTGCCCACGGCTGCATAGGCTGTGCCAGGCAGCAGCGACAGGGTCATGCAGACCATCAGCAGCAGGCTCAATACTCGCTTTCTCATTAAGTTCCCTCCTTTTATCCGTTCATCTGCATGGAATCCAACAGTTCGTTGATGGAAGCCCGCACACAGTAGGTCCCGTTGTCCCAGACCACTTCACCGTTTTCCAAACGAGCCGTTTCAAACAGTTCCGGCGAAGAAAGTCTCCCGAAGCGGATGGCACGGACCCGATGCTTCATATCAATGATGGCCTGACTTCCGTTGGGGAAGGACAGCTTCAGTTGATAGTCGGGAAGCACCTGCAAAGTGATGCCGGTGGCGTCCATAGCTCCTCCTCCTTTCCAAAAATAAACAGCACAGGGACTCTGACTTTATCATACAGAGTTCCTGTGCTGTCCACATCCCCCGAAAGGGGGATTTTGGGAGTGTTATTTCAAAAGGTCCACCAGCTTGCTGCGGCGGTCGATGTTGGTCTTGTTGAAGATGCTGCGAATGTGGCTTTTTACCGTCTCCTCGGAGATGAAGAGCTTTTGGGCGATCTCCTTGTTGCGCAGGCCCTCGGCGGCCAGCCGGGCCACCTCCCGCTCCCGGTCGCTGAGCTCCACCATCTGGTCGGGGTACTTTTCCAGCATGGCGAAGATACAGCTCTCCTCCGCCTTGGTGTAGTGGATCTCCATGGCCTTGATCTGGGAGATGGCGGTCTCGTGCTTCTTTTTGATGGAGGGAAGCAGAAACAGGATGGACAGATATTTCCGGAAGCAGGCCAGAAAGGTGAAGTTCTGGTCCTGCTCCGCCAGGGTCAGGGACTGCTCCAGCCACTCGGCGGCCCGGGGGATGGCGCCCATGGAGAGATAGCACAGGGCCAGCCCCACGCACATGAAGTTGCGGGTGGACAGGGAGATGAGGCGGCTGTCCAGCTGGAGGGAGGCCTCCACGCTGGCGATGGCCCGCTTGTACTCCTTTTTCAAAATGAGGTCGGTGATGCGGTTGGTCTTGGCCATGAAATTGGTGAAGGTGAGGTCGCCCAGCATGTCCGCCGCGCCTCTGGCCCAGGCGGCGGAGCGGTCGGGCTCCATCATGAGGCCCAGCAGGTAAGTACGCACAGTCTCGGCCATCTGGGTGTTGATGGCGGTGTGCTGCAAAAAGGGGTAGGCCAGGGCCTTGGTCTCCAGATATTCAATGGCCTTTTGCAGGGAGATCATGTCCGACTGGTAGATGGCGTTGATGCCCAGCAGCAGGGCCGCGCCGTAGGTGACGGTGGCGTTCTGCCACTGCTCGGACAGCAGGGCCGCCTGGTGGGCGTAGATGTCCGACTCGTCAAAGCGGCCCTGGACGCTGAGGGCCTCGCCCAGGTACAGCTCGTAGGCCCCCGCGCCGTGGTTGCCGGTGAGGGGATTGTAGACCTCCAGCATGTCCCGCAGCTGGTCCGCTGTCTCCATCATCTTCCCCGGCGTGCGGTAAAAGAGGTACCACATGGAGGTGGTGCCGAACATGTAGGGCTCCCGCCGGTTGAAGATCTCGGAGGGAGCGGTCATCAGGGCGGCGGCCTTCTGGTACCGGGCCGTCATGCGGGGGATGTCAGGAAATTCCTGGAAGGCGGACAGCAGGTACCACTCGCCCATAAGCTGGCGGCTGCCGGTCTGCTCCACAATACAGCGGCTCTGCTCCAGGGCCTCCTCAAAGCCCCGGAAGTCGGTGCCGCCGAAAAGGGCCAGGCACAGCCGCAGCACGGAGAGGGGGTATTGGGCCAGAATCTCCTGGGGGCAGCGCTGAAGGACCCGGCGGGCCAGGGCGGTGTAGCCGATCTGGCCGAAGGTCTCTCCCATGAGGCCAATCAGCTGGCAGGAGAGCAGCTGCTCGTCGTTGCCCGCCTGGAAAAAGCACTCCACGGCTTTTTTGTTGTTTCCCGCCCGGCGGTAGATGTCACCGGCGGCCTCGTAGACCTGGCAGCGAAAATCCGGGGGCATGGACTGGAGCATTTCCAGCAGAAAATGGCGCAGCAGCTCGTGGGGGTAGCTGGTTCTGGCCCGGAGGTCGTGGTGCATGAGGGGGGTGCGCACCAGAAGATTTTGCAGCGCGGCCTCCTGGCCGGGGGCGATGTCGGGCAGCTGGGGGGCCTGGATGCAGTCATACACCGCCACCCGCAGCAGCAGCTCCTGCTCCCGGCAGGACAGCTTGCGCCAGAAAAATTCGTGGAGCAGCCCGTCCATATCGTGAAATTCCGGCAACCGCTCGGGATTTTCCTGCAAATTCTTCAAATACAGGGCGGCCGCGGCGGCCCAGCCCTCGGTGTTGCGGTAGACCATGTCCGCCTGCTGCTTGGACAGGGGGAGCCCCAGCTGCTGGGCGTACAGCAGAATGTCCTTTTTGCTCAGAAGGAAATCCCGGGAGTTGAGACGGGAGACCCCGGAGGTGCTTTCAAAGACCGCCCGGAGCTTTTTGAAGTTCTGGGAGATGAGCACCACGTGCAGCCCGTCCTGGGGCCGGTCGGCCACGGCCAGCAGAAGGGGCAGGGGCCAGTTGTCTCCGATGAGCTGGAAGTTGTCCAAAATCAGGTAGCAGGGCTCGGCGATGGAGAGCCGGGAGAGAATGTCCGCGGCGTCGCTCACGTTGCTGCGGTTGAGAAAGCCCAGATTGCGCAGGGCTGTCCCCGCGCCGGGGTCCAGGATGCCGATTTGCCGGATGAACCAGTCCAGACTGGTGTCCTGCAGAAAACTCACCGCGGTAAACCAGTGGACCTGCTCAGGGGGGACATCCCGCATGGCCCAGCGCACCGCCGTACTTTTGCCGTAGCCCGCGGGAGCCTCGATCATGGTCAGGCTGCTCTGGTATATCTCGGAAAGCTTCCGCTGAATCTCCTTGGAGAAATAAAATTGCTCCATGCATCATCCCACCCTTATACAATTTTATTATAAAAAGGAAAGGGAGGTTTGTCACTCCCTCGAAAGGGGGATTTTGTGAGGTGCGTCTCCAGGAGCGGGAGGAAGCAGGGAAAAATGGTATCCGCCGGTTTTCTTCTGTGGTATAATGACTGCCGAGAGAAAAACGGAGGAATATGACCATGGAGTTTCAACGGATCGACCTGGACACCTGGGCGCGGAAGGAACATTTTGAACACTATCTCACCCACGTGCCCTGCACCTACAGCATGACCACCAAGCTGGACATCACCCCCCTGGTGGAGGCGGGCGTAACGCTCTACCCCACCATGCTCTATCTGCTCACCGGGGCGGTGAACCGCTATGGGGAGTTCCGCATGGCCCTGGATAAGGAGGGCAAGCTGGGCTGCTATTCGGACATGCACCCCTGCTACACCGTCTTTCACAAGGACAGCGAGACCTTTTCCAACCTCTGGACGGAATATGACCCGGACTATGAAGCCTTCTGCCGGGCCTACCGGCGGGACCTGGAGGAGTTTGGCAACGTCCACCGCATGATGGCAAAGCCCAACGTCCCGGCCAACACCTTCCCCGTTTCCATGGTCCCCTGGGAGAGCTTTGACGGCTTCCAGCTGAACCTGCAAAAGGGATATGATTACCTGCTGCCCATTTTCACCATGGGGAAGTACACCCGAAAGGAGGGGCGGGTGTGGCTGCCCATCTCCATCCAAGTACACCACGCTGTCTGCGACGGATTCCATGTGTGCAGATTCCTGGACACCCTGCGGGAGATGATCGAGGGCCCCCTGTTCCAGCCGGGAGCATAAGAAAAAGGACATCCGAAAGGATGTCCTTTTTGCTTGCCGTTATTGGAGCTTGGTGATGGCGTTGATGACCGGGTACACGCCTTCCACACCCAGCTCACCGGTGTAGGTCACCTCTACCCGGTCGCCCTCAAAATAGTCGTCCAGGGTGACGCCCTCTCCGTAGTCCATGATCTGGTATTCCCCGTCGTCGAGGAGCAGCATCAGATAGGTGTCGATCTTGTTGATGATGCCCTGGACAGTCTTGGTCTCCTGGGCGTCCTGGGACTGGCTGCTGCTGAAACTGCCGGAGCTGCTGGTGGAACTGGCGGATTTGTCCTGGTTGGTTTCTCCCGCGGGGGTGCCGCAGGCGGCCAGGGACAGGGTCAGAAGCAGGGCGCTCACGGCGCAGATGGTCTTTTTCATGATATTCACCTCGTAGTGGTTTGTTCAAAAAATTCGGGCAGGGGCTCATCTGCCATACGGTAGAAGGAGGCGGCCTTTTCCCAGTCGACGTCCTCGTGGTAGTCCTCCAAGAATCCCGTGAGGCCCCGGAGCATCTCCTCCCGCTCCTGGGCGTTGGCGTCGGCAAAGTGCTGGTCCAGGAAGTCCAGCACGGGCTCCGCCGTGGTGCTGTTCAGCAGTACCTGGTAGTATTCGTTGAGGAAAGCGTTGCTCTGGTAGTCCTCCATGGTGGCAAAGGCCACGGGGACATTGTTGCCCGTGCGCGTCTCCACGATGAGGTCCCCGGCCAGGGCCTGGAGGGCGGCCTGGGCCTCCTCCTGGGAGGCATACTGTCCCAGCTCCAGGAAGTAGGTGCCCTGGTCATCCCGCAGCAGCCGGGGAGACTGCTGGGCGTACTGGCCGGCGGCCTGCTGCACTCCCTGCTGGTCCAGGGAGAGGGTACGCAGGGAGTAGACGGTATCCAGCTGGATCTCGGCGGGGGTCAGCTGGATGACCAGGCTGCCCGGGTCGCGGTACTCCTGAATCTGCACGTCGGCGTCGCTCTCCAGTTCCAGCTGGAGGATGGCGGTGTCCTGGGTGCTGGTGGGCAGCTGGTAGACCGATTTGATGTACTGGCTGGTGTCGGCAGCCCGGGAGATCTGGGAGAGAATCTCCACCCCCTTGGTGCCCGGGAGGGTAATGGTGACCGTCTTGGGGTAGGAGGCAAACTCCGCCCGGTAGGCGGCGGCCTGGGCCTGGTGGAAGTTCAGGCGGATGAGCTCGGTGTCGCCGCTGCGCTCCATGGTCAGCGCGGCGCTGTCCACCTGGGTCTGACTGCCCCCCTGCGCCACCTCCTGGTTGACCCCAAATACCTGGACCAGCTGGCCCAGCACGGGGAGGTCCTCCACGGCGGCGGCGAAGGCGGGGGAGAGGCGCACCCCGCCCACAAAAAGTCCAAAGGCCAGGGCCACCGAGCACAGGGAGCTGGCGGCGGCTCGTCTGGCCCGCTTGCGCCGGGCCAGGACCTGACGGCCCTGGGCCACCCCCTGGTGAATGACCTCATGTAAATCCTCAGGAATGGGAACGGAGACATTCCGGTTCATATCCATTGATCTGCATCCTTTCTTTTAGGGATTTGAGTCCGCGATAGTATAGGGTTTTGACGGTGTTTTCCGGTTTTTTTACGATCTGGGCGATTTCGCTGAAGGTCATATTCTCGTAAATTTTCAGAATGATGACCGTGCGGCTCTTGGCTTCCAGGCCCGAGAGCACTTCCCGCACCAGAAGGGCGTCCCCCCAGCGGTCCTCCTGAGAGACGGGAAGGTCCAAAACCTCCTGGTCCCAGGGGACGGTCCGGGCGTGTTTGCGCAGGAAGGAGGCCGCGGTATTGGTCAGGATCCGGTAAAACCAGGGGTAGAACTTGTCCGCGTCCTTCAGGCGGGACTTGTGGACGTAGGCCTTACAGATGGCCTCCTGAACGATATCCTTGGCGTCCTCTGTATTTCGCACGTAGCCGTAGGCCACGCGGTAAAATGAATCACTTTTTGCTTCTGTCAGGCGGATGAATTCCTCGTCCGCCAGCTTGGGAATGGTTTGTCGCAGCTGCATAAGGTGGATGACCTCCTTTCGTATCATTAAGACTGCGGAGGGAGAGGGATAGTTTCAGAAGAAAAGAAAAATTTTTGAACCGGGCAGAAAAAACGCGGCCGCAGGTGCGGCCGCGTGAAAAAACTTATTCTGTCATGGTGTACAGCTGGTCCCAGTCGGTCAGGCACAGGTTCAGGTCCACCCGCCCGTCGATACCGGCCACGCTGCCGCTGCTGGTGTACTGCCACATGTGGTACTGGTAGCGGTAGCTGCTGGGCTTCCAGCCGGTGGTGTAGTGGGCCAGCCAGAAGGGGTAGTCCAGCAGCTGGGTCAGATCCAGGTCCACGCCGATCTTGGAGGGGCTGCCGTAGGTCATGGGCAGGTAGCCCGCCTGGGCGATCTCCTGGCAGAAGACCTGGGCGCAGGCGGTGATGACCGAGGAGGAGGTGGTGCGGGTGCGGGAGGAGTCGGTGCTCACCCGCTCCCAGTCAAAGACCACGGGGTAGGTGACGTCGTAGCCCTCGATCCATTCCAGGGTCTGGCGGGCCTCCTCCAGGGCCTCCTCCACGGTGACAGCCTGGGAGTAGAAGTAGATGCCCACCTCCAGCCCTTCCTCCAGGGCGCGGTTGATGTTGTAGGTGAAGTAGGAGTCCTTGTAGATGTTGCCCTCGGTGTAGCCCCGGTAGCCCACCCGGATCATGGCAAAGTCCACGCCGGCGTCGGCCACCTGCTCCCAGTCAATGAGTCCCTGGTGGGAGGAGACGTCCACCCCCACATAGCTGGGGGTATCGCCCTGGTAGGTGAGAAATCCGTTTTCCACCACAAAGAGACTGCTGTCATAGGAATTGAGGGGCAGGGTCCCTACCTGAGGGGGCTCCGGTTCGGGGGTGGGGTCCGGCTCGGGCTCGGGCTGCTGGGCCAGCAGCCAGCTGTGGAAGGCGGTGAGCATGGCGGCGCCCTCGGCTCGGGTGGCCTGGCCCTGGGGGTCAAAGCGGTTTTCCGGCTTGCCGCTCATGATCTCCGCCTCCTTCACCCAGTCGGCAGCGTTGGCCGCCCAGGGGGAGATGGAGGTGCTGTCGGAAAATCCGGCCGCCGTCCCGGCCAGGGGGCTCTGGGCGTAGCGCCACAGGATGACGGCAAACTGCTCCCGGGTCACCGGGTCGTCAGGGCCGAAGAGACCGTTTCCGTACCCGGATATGTAGCCGTTTTCGGTGGCCCAGACCACGGCCTGGGAATACCAGCTGTCCTGAGCGGTGTCGGAAAACTGGGGTTCTCCCGAGACCGGGGGCGTCTGAGCCAGGCTGTACAGCACCGTGGCCAGCATGGCCCGGGTCATGGTGGTGTTGGGGGAAAAGGTGTTGGAGGAGGTGCCCGTCATCAGGCCCTGCTCCACGGCATGTTCCACAGCTTGGGAGTACCAGGCGTCCTGAGAGACGTCGGAAAATGCGGGGGCGGCGGCCAGGGCGGGGAGAGGTATGGTCAAGGCGGCGGCCAGAGCCGCGCCGGACAGTGCGGCAGTCCATCGGTTCCAGTGCTTCATGATGCTCCTTTCTTGTGTCTCCCGCTGGGGCAAAGTTTGGGCGGGAGCGGGTGGAAATTTCCAGGCCCCATGGGGAATAGTTTACCATAATCGGAGGACCGGTGCAAATAAAATTCCCAGGAAGCACAGCTAAATGGTGGAAGAGAAGAAAAAAACATCCGAAGAAAATTTCTCGAAAAAAGAGGAAAAAGAAAGAAACTTTTGGGAGAGCTGGGGCGTCCTTTATTCATAGAGCGACAAATACCGCCCCATGCTCCGGAAGGAGGATCGTCAGGAAATTTAGGCTTGTTATTTTGCGGAAACATGGTATCCTGTTCCAGAGGGGGTGGCTGGAATGGAATACGACGACCTGCTGAATATGGGAACGGAGCTGGGTTACCAGCTGATGTACAGCGGGGCGGAGATCTATCGGGTGGAGGAGTCGGTCTACCGGCTGCTTACCGCCTACGGCCTGCAGGCCCAGGTCTTTGCCATTCCCAATTGTCTGATCGTCAGCGTCAATACGCCCCAGGGGCACCCCATCACCCGCATGCGGCGCATCCCCGCCCACGGCACGGACATCGAGCTGCTGGAGCGGTGCAACGACCTGTGCCGCCGGCTGTGCCGGGAGCCTCTTCCCCTGAAAGAGGCCAAGGAGCTGGTGGACAAGCTGGGGGAGAACCACAAGGTCTATCCCACCTGGGTGCTGCTGCTGGGCTATATCACGGCCGCCGCCTTTTTTGCCGCCTTCTTTGGGGGCAGCGTGGCCGACCTGCTCAGCGCCGGGCTGTGCGGCCTGGGCGTGGGCCTTTGGATGCTGTATCTGGGGGGCCGCATGGGCTTCAACGGATTTTTCCAGACTCTGATCGGAGCGGCCATCGCCTCTCTCATGGCGCTGCTGCTCACCCGGATCGGATTTGGGGATAGTATGGACTATATCACCATCGGGACCTTGATGGTGCTGGTGCCCGGCATGGCGCTGACCAATGCCATGCGGGAAATTATGGCAGGCGACATCATCTCCGGAGTCAACCGCACGGCTGAGGCTATCCTCACCGCGGCGGCCATCTCTCTGGGCGTGGTGGTCTCCCTGGCCATTGGAATGTGAGGGCCGGACCATGGAACTGTTTTTGGAGATCTTTCCTCCCTGCCTGTGGTCCTTTGTGGCCTGTGTGGGCTTTGGCCTGGTGTTCAACATCCAGGGCATGGGCATTTTGATCTGCGGCTTTGGCGGCGCGGTGGGCTGGTTTGCCTACCTGCTGGCCCAGCATGTGCTGGGGGGCGACATTATGCCCGCCTTTCTGGCCGCGGTGGTCATTGCCATCTACTCTGAGACGATGGCCCGGCTGCGCCGCTGTCCGGTCACCGGATATCTGCAGGTGGCCCTGCTGCCCCTGGTCCCGGGCGCGGGCATCTACAACGCCATGCGCTACTGCGTGGCGGGGGAGACGGACCGTTTTATTTCCACCTTGGTGCACACCTTTGGCATGGCGGCCTCATTGGCGGTGGGGGCCATGCTGGCATCCACGGTGCTGCGCATTTTGCTGCCCAAGCTGCTTCCCATTAAAAAGGGGAGGAAACCATAAAAAGAGATTGATTTTTTAAGAGGACGATACCATGAGCATTTGGAACAATCATGGCCGGTGGCTGTCCGGCTTGTTTCTGACAGCCGTGATTCTGACTGGATGTAACACCCAGCTCCCCGCAGAGAAGAGCGGAGATTCCGCCCAGCTGGGAGGCGAGACCTCCCAGAGCAGCAGTCAGAGCCAGGGGGACACCTCCTCCTCCCAGGGCGGAGAGGACCAGTCCACCCAGAGTCCCGACGGCTCCCAGCAGGACACCGGAACGGAGTCGCAGCCCGCTGCGGCTTACGACTTCTCCAAGCCCTGCCCGGAGAGCGAGGCGGTGGACAACTCCTATTTTGAGGACGCCGCCTTTATCGGCGACTCCCGCACCGACGGCTTCCTCATCTACAGCGGCATTGGCTGCGGTGAGAACCTGACCTCCAACGGCCTGTCCATCTTCAAGCTGGGCACCAAGAAGGCCCTGACCATCGACGGCCAGCAGTACACCCTGCTGGAGGCCCTGGCTCTGAAGGAGTACGGAAAGGTGTATCTCTCCCTGGGTGTCAACGAGCTGGGCTACTATGACGACGAGGGCTTCTACAAGGCCTACTGCGACGCCATCGATGCCATCCGGGCCTGCCAGCCCAACGCGGTCATCTACATCCAGGGCCTCATTCCCCTCAATGAGGACAAAATCGCCGAGAGCGGCGGAGCCAGCTACTTGACAAACGAGCACCTGTTGGTCTATAACGATTTAATGAAGAAGGCGGCGGAAGAAAAACAGGTGGTCTTCCTGGACCTGAACCCGGAGTTCAGCGGCCCCGACGGCCAGCTGCCCGCCGACGCCAGCAAGGACGGCGTCCACCTGCGCAGCGACTACTGCAAGGCGTGGCTGGAGTACTTAAAAACCCACACGGTCTCCTACGAGACCCTGTACCCTGAGGGAGGTCCCACGGTATGAGAAAGAGAATTGGAATTTTAGTCCTGAGCCTGCTGTGCCTGCTGGCTCTGGCATCCTGCGGCAAGAGCGGCGGAGAAGAGAGTGCCTACACCAAGGAGCAGGCCCAGGCCATTCTGGACGGCGGCGTGTTCTCCGAGGAGCTGGAGGAGCTGGACCTGGATACCGCCTTTATCCTGTACGGCTTCCAGGATGCCGGCATGAGCCGGGAGGACCTGACTGGCGGCATGGTGTACCGCTCCGCGGGCGCCACCTGTGAGGAGCTGGCCTACCTGGAGTTTGCCGGGGAGGACCAGGCCAAGCAGGCTGCCGACACTTTGAAGACCTACCTGGACGGCCAGATCGCTGACAACCAGGACTACCGTCCCGCCGAGATCCCCAAGCTGGAGGACCCTGTGCTGGGCAGCAAGGGTTCCACCGTGCTGCTGGTGGTGTCCGGGAACAACGACAAGGTAGAAGAGATCGTAGCGAAATAAGAAAACAAGAAAACGGCAAGGAAACAACGTTTCCTTGCCGTTTTTATTTGCGGGAAAATTACCGCTGGTATTCAAATTCCAGGTCGTACATGGACACGATGTCCCCGTCCTGGATGCCCATGGCCTCCAGCTTGTCGAACAGGCCCGACTGGCGCAGGTTGCGGTCGAACCAGTTGCGGGACTCGAAGTCCTTGAAGTTGACGTTGGAAATGAGGCGCTGCAGCCAGGGAGCCTCCACCACCCAGGTGTCGTCGAACTTCTGGATGGAGACCTCGCCGGTGGTATCCACCTGGGGGGGACGAGGCACGTAGGTGGGCTCGTACACCGCCACGGGGGGCAGCTCCTGCAGGAGCTGCGCGGCCTTCTTCACCAGCTCCCGGGTGCCCTGGTGGGCGGCGGCGGAGATCTCAAAGAGCTCCATGCCCTGGCTGGTGACATAGTCCCGCAGCTGCTCCAGCAGAGCGGGGTCCTGCATGATGTCCACCTTGTTGGCGGCCACGATCATCTTGCGCTGAGCCAGCTGGGGGGAGTACTGCTGAAGCTCGGCGTTGATGGCCTTGAAGTCCTCCACCGGGTCACGGCCCTCGCTGCCGGACACGTCCACCACGTGGATGAGCAGGCGGCAGCGGTCGATGTGGCGAAGGAAATCGTGGCCCAGACCGGCGCCCTCCGCGGCGCCCTCGATGATGCCGGGGATGTCGGCCATGACGAAGGAGACGCCCTCCTCCACGTACACCACGCCCAGGTTGGGGAACAGAGTGGTGAAGTGGTAGTTGGCGATCTTGGGCTGGGCCCGGCTGACCACGCTGAGCAGAGTGGACTTGCCCACGTTGGGGAAGCCCACCAGGCCCACGTCGGCCAGCAGCTTCAGCTCCAGGACAACGTCCCGGCTCTCACCGGGCAGGCCCGCCTTGGCAAAGCGGGGCACCTGACGGGTGGGGGTGGCAAAGTGCTGGTTGCCCCAGCCGCCCCGGCCGCCCTTGCACAGGACAAAGGGCTCGTCGGTGGACATGTCACAGATGATCTCGTTGGTCTCGGCGTCCCGGATGATGGTGCCGCGGGGGACCCGCAGGGTGAGGTCGGCGCCGTTTCGGCCGGTGCAGCGCTTGCCGCCGCCGTCCATGCCGTTGGCGGCCACATACTTGCGCTTGTAGCGGAAGTCCATGAGGGTGGACATGTTGTCGTCAATGACCACCACCACGTTGCCGCCCTGGCCGCCGTCGCCGCCGTCAGGGCCGCCAGCGGCCACGTATTTCTCCCGGTGGAAGGAGACCACGCCGTTGCCGCCGTTGCCGGAGCGGACGGTAATGCGGGCGGTATCTACAAAAGGTGCTGCCATAGTGGTCCTCCTTTAAAAATTCAATAGGTTCAGCCCCACAGTGTCACTGAAGGCCCGGCCAACCTGGCCGTCCCAGACCTGGAGAAAGAGCTCCAGCGTGGCGCTGATGGTGCAGGAGCTCAGGTGTCCGGCGTAGACCTCCCCGGTGACCGGGTTTCCAAAGGTGATGTGCAGGTGAAGATAGGGTTCCCCGTCCTTCCGGGTCACATTCCCCACCAGGGCGGAGATCTCAAACTGGCCCTGACAGCGGCGGGAGCAGTACTCCTTTTTCACCGTGTCAAAGATGCCGATGGTGACGTCGTTGGCCGCGCCCAGGGCGGAGACACAGCCCAGCTGGACCTGTTCCTCTGCCACCAGACGGGTGAGGGAGGCGACTACCTCCTCGCCGGGGTCCAGACGCAGCACATAGCCTTGGTCAAATTTCCGATACTCCATGAAAGCTCCTCCTTTCCAAAAAAGAAGCCGCAAACGAGACTCGTTTGCGGCTTTGTTCAGCAAATTACTGAGCGATCTCCACGATGGAAACCTGCTTGCGGTCCTTGCCAAGGCGCTCGAACTTCACCTTGCCGCTCTTCAGAGCGAACAGGGTGTCATCGCTGCCCTTGCCCACGTTCACACCGGGGTGGATGTGGGTGCCGCGCTGACGGACCAGAATGTTGCCGGCCAGCACGAACTGACCGTCGCCGCGCTTGACGCCCAGGCGCTTAGCCTCGGAATCGCGGCCGTTACGGGTGGAGCCGACGCCCTTTTTGTGGGCGAAGAACTGCAGACCGATGTTCAGCATAACTTACACCTCCAAGACGGTAATATGGTCGGGGTACTCCTCTGCCAGCTGGACGAAGTGGACCAGGAGGGCGGCCAGAAGGGTCTGGCAGGTGCTCTCGCTGTCTGCATCCAGGGAAGAGGGAAGTTTTAAGGTAATGGACGCGTCCTTCTGCCGTACCTTCACCGAAGCCTCCAGGCCCAGTACGTCATTGATGGCGCACTCGGTGAGGCGCACAGCGCTGGTCACGGCGGCACAGACGATGTCCTCTCCCTCCGAGGCGTAGCCGCTGTGACCACGGACGGTGAAGCCCGTGATCCGGCGTCCCTCGGTTTGGAATGTTGCGGTGGTCATAAATCAGGCCTTGATGGCGCCGATCTGCACCTTGGTGTAGGGCTGACGATGGCCCTGACGCTTGCGGTAACCCTTCTTGGGGTTGTACTTGAAGACGCGGACCTTCTTGCCCTTACCGTTCTTCACCACAGTGGCGGAGACGGAAGCGCCCTCCACGGCGGGAGCGCCGAAAGTGGCGTTGTCGCCGTCCAGAATGGCCAGCACCTGGTCGAACACGATCTCCTGGCCGGCCTCGGCCTCCAGCTTCTCGATGAACAGGGTGTCGCCCTCGGCCACCTTATACTGCTTGCCGCCGGTCACAATGATTGCCTGCATGAAATTCAACTCCTTTATCACGGGCTCGCTCTTATAGGCAGGAGAAGGTCTCCGTTTGTACACCTACTCAAAGCGGCTATAAAAGTATATCAGGATAAAAATAAAGTGTCAAGAGGGATTTGGAAAAAATCAGGGATATTTTGCCCAATTTTCCCGGAGTTTTTCGTGGAAAAGGGGTGGAAAACGGGGATATGGCCGGGGAATGGGCCGCAGCGATTGACGCGGGGAAAAAATTGGGGTAGACTATTGAAAAAATGGCCTGAATGGGCGTAAAAAAGGAGCAATGGCTATGGTTTTCAGCAGTCTGGTCTTCCTGCTGGGGTTTTTGCCCTCGCTGATGCTGATCTATTATCTGATCCCCAGGCGGTTTCGCTGGCTGCGCAATTTGGTGCTGCTGGGCTACAGCCTGGGATTTTATTGGTGGGGCGCCAACAAGCTGGTGGCCCTGATGGTGCTCTCCATCGTCATCAACTACGTGGGCGGCCTGCTGGCAGGTCAAAACCGGAAGGGCGTTGCCAGGCTGGGCGTGCTCTTTGCCAGCGTGGCGGGGCTTGGCCTGCTGGCCTGGTTCAAATACGCGGGCTTCCTGGCCCAGACCATCAATGACCTGGGCTTCCTCATCCCCATTCCCCAGGTAACTCTGCCCATCGGCATTTCCTTTTTCACCTTCCAGGGGCTCAGCTACGTCATTGACGTCTATCGCGGCGACGCGCCCATCCAGAAAAATCCCCTGAACGTGGCCCTGTATGTGGCCCTGTTCCCCCAGCTGGTGGCCGGACCCATCGTGCGCTACACCACGGTGATGGAGGACATCAGCACCCGGCAGGAGTCTCTGGATGAGTTTGCCGCCGGCGTCACCCGCTTCTGCTTCGGCCTGGCCAAGAAGATGGTGCTGGCCAACGCCATGGGCCAGATCGCCGACGGGGTCTTTAACCAGACTGCTGCCAACCTGGACCCCGGCCTTGCCTGGGTGGGCGCTTTGGCCTACACCTTCCAGATCTACTTCGATTTCTCCGCCTATTCGGATATGGCCATCGGCCTGGGCCACATGTTCGGCTTCCGTTTTTTGGAGAACTTCGACTACCCCTATATTTCCATCAGCGTCACCGAGTTCTGGCGGCGCTGGCACATCTCTCTTTCCACATGGTTCCGGGATTATGTGTATATTCCCCTGGGGGGCAACCGCTGCGCCAAGTGGAAGCACATGCGCAACATCTTTGTGGTGTGGCTGCTCACCGGACTGTGGCACGGAGCGGCCTGGACCTTTGTACTGTGGGGCCTGTGGTTCTGCCTGCTGCTGCTGGGGGAAAAATTCCTGTGGGGCAAGGTGCTGGAGCGCGCCCCGGTGATCCTGCGCCATGTGTACACCATGCTGGCGGTGGTCATCAGCTGGGTGCTGTTCCGCAGCGTGGACCTGACCCAGGCCTGGGCCTATCTGGGGGCCATGTTCGGCCAGACCACCGGCCTGGCCCAGGACGGACAGGCGGTATACTATCTCCTGGAGTTCTGGCCCGAGTGGATTCTGGCCATCCTGGCCAGCATGCCCTGGAAGCACTGGCTGCAGCATAAGCTGGAACGGGGCGGCACCCTGGCCAAGGAGACCCTGCTGTGGTTCCCCAAGGCGACGGCCCTGTGCCTGCTGGTGGTGTCCTATGTGGAGCTGGTCACCGGTTCCTTCAACCCCTTCATCTACTTCCAGTTTTAAGGGGGCGGCGAGATGAAACAGAAAAAATTGGCGAATATTCTGGTCACCCTGGGGTTCCTGGGCTTTCTGGCCCTGATGCTGGTGGTGACCCTGGTGCGGCCCAAAGAGAGCTGGAGCTACTATGAAAACCGCAACCTGGCCCGCCCGGCGGAGCTGACGCTGGAAAATCTGTGGAACGGCACCTTCCCCAACAGCGTGGAGAGCGTGCTCCAGGACCACGCCGCGGGACGCAACACCATGCTGAAGCTGTCCACCTGGCTGGACCTGGAGGTGTTCCACCGCCCGGTGGTCAACGAGATCGTGCCCACCCAGGACAAGCTGCTGGGCTACCTGGCCTATGAGACGGTGGACCCCCAGTATATCCACGACCGGGCCCAGGAGATCGGCGACATCCAGGCCCAGCTGCGGGACGTGGTGGAGAGCTGCGGAGGCAGCTACTACTATGTGGCCCTGCCCGGACAGTACCACTACTTTGCCGACCAGTACCCCGACTACCTCAACAGCGGCGCGGACAAGGCCTCTCTGACCCTGAAGGAGTTTACCGCGGCCATGGAGGAGCGCGGAGTGAACCTCATTGACGGGGGCATCGCCATGGACCAGGCGGGGCACCCGGCGGAGTTTTATTCCATCGTGGACCACCACTACACCTTCGCCGGCGCGGTGTTCACCTACCGCACCGTGATGGATTGGCTCAATCAGGACCTGGGACTGGACCTGACCGTTTTGCAGGAGGAGGACCTGACCTATACCACCCTGGAAAACCCCTACCTGGGTTCCCGGTCCCGGAAGCTCTTCGGTCTGTGGCAGGGGACGGAGAAGCTGACCTACGCCGAGCCCGTTCAGCCCATCGAATTTACCCGTGTGGACAACGGGACCCCCAACTGGTCCACCGTGTACGCCCTGCCCGCCACGGCGGAGGAGGATGTGCTGTACACCGCCTACATGGGGGGCGACATTGGGGAGACCGTCATCGACACGGGACGGGATGAGCTGCCCAATATCCTCATCTACGGGGACAGCTTCACCAACCCCCTGGAGTGCCTGATGTACTATAGCTTTAACGAGATGCACTCCATCGACCTGCGCTACTACAAGGATATGACCCTGGAGGACTACATCCGCCTGTACCAGCCCGACATCGTGCTGTGCATCCGGGACTACGGCGAGCTGCTGTCCACCGACTTCAACGGCGATCCTTTCCACATTCAATAAGAAACATGTGCAAAAAAATTCCCTGGACACCGTCCAGGGAATTTTTTATTCGTCGATGCAGCAGAACTTGCAGGGCTCGTCCACCGTGACGGTGTATTTCTCCAACAGAGTCACCGGGTGGTAGGACAGCTTGCTGGTGCGCAGGCCCAGGTCGCCGGCGTCGTCCTCCCGGTTGATGAACTGGACCTCGCCCCCCGCAAACTGCTGGGCAAACTGGGCCACCAGCATCTGGTAGCAGCCCTGGTAGTCCCGGTCGGCCTTCTCAATGTGAGTAAAGAGGGTGTCGCCGATGACCTCGCCCAGGGAGAAGCCCACGATCTGGTCCTCCACCAGCAGCATGCCGCCCAGCATGCCGTAGGTGTCGTAGTTGGCCAGCACCTCCCGGGTCTTGGCAATGTCCTCGTGGAAGGAGGCGGCGGCCTTGTCCCGGCCCGCGGCGTAGCGGTCCAGGAAGGCGCCCACAGCGGGCAGGTCCTCGTGGGTGATGACCCGGAAGGCCCAGTTGCCGTAGGTTTTCAAAAACTTGTTCACGTGGTTGCGCTGGCCGCTGAGCTTTTTGCCCCGGAAGTACATCAGATCCTCCGCCCGATACAGGTAGTCGAAGGTGTCCCGGTTGGGGATGGCGGCGCTGTTGGGGAAGGCCTGCTGGAGCCGGTCCAGCTCGTCCTTGGGTACGGGGTAGAAGGCGATGGGCATGCTGCGGCGGCAGCAGTACTCGGCGATCTGACGGTAGTGCTCCGGGCGGCCTCCACCCAGGGGGAGGGTGAAGGTGGCACCCAGGCCGGGGTAGTCCACTTTAAAATAGAGGGAGCCGTCGTAGATGGCCCACTCGGTCTTATACATATCCCGCCACATGAATACGGTGCCGGGGGTGGTGTCACAGATACGGCTGCCGCTATATCCGAAAAACTCCCGCAGCTTGGGCAGGTCGCTTAGTTCCAGGGGGTGAAAATCCAGCATAATGAAATATCCTTATCTTTTGTTGAAGCGGCAGCGCCGCTTTCTTAGTTTGTCTCGGCCAAACGGCCCATATACCAGCCTGTGACGCCGTCCTTTTTCATCAGGCATCCCCGGCTGGTGGAGTATACCATGGACAGCTGATCTCCCGGGGAGACAGGCAGGCGGTAGTCGGTGGAATCCTCGCACCACAGGGTGTCTCCGGTGTGGCGGAGATAGGAATTGAGGATGGGCATGACCCGCCCCGTTTCCAGGTGGCGGCACAGGGAGAACTCCTCCCCGGGCTCCAGCATCTCCAGCTGGGAGCGGCCCCAGCGGATGTTCAGGGAGTTCTGGGAGGCCTCTTGGCTGTCCAGAGCGGTGTACACGGGCAGACCGTCCCAGGCCTGCCAGGAGAAGTCCTCGGACTCCTCCGAGGGCAAAATCAAGGCATTGAGCTGCCCGTCGATTTTCAGCACACAGCCGCCGTCGATGGAGATGATTTTCTGCTCCCAATCGAAAATGGGGGCGGCGGAGGGGATGTCCTCGTGGTAGAGGGTCACCGGCCAGTGGCCCACAATGACATACTTGTCAAAGGAGTGGCCCTGTCCCCGGAAGTTGTCGTTTTTCATGCACTTCCAGCGGTTGAACTGCTCCATGTGCTCCAGGGAGGGGACCCCGCCGTGGACAAAGACCAGGTGCTCGGTCTCCAGAATGGTGGGCAGGGTGGCCAGCCAGTCCCGCAGATGGGGAAAGCCCCGGTTCAGGGCGGAGCGCAGGGCAGGGAAGTCCCACCGGTCCCCGGTGTAGCCCATGCGGTCGGCCATCTGGAAGATACAGCTTTCCGGGTGGTTGGGGAGATAGCGGGCAAAGAAGCTCTCGTCCAGGGCGTCGGTGCGGAAGAAATTCAGCACCAGCCCGTCGCAGTTTCCACAAATGGGGTAGACCGTGTGGGTATTGCACAGGTCCATGATGTAGGAGGCCAGGGCCAGATTGTCCGGCCCCTTCTCCAGCATGTCGCCCAGGAGGATGAGAATGTCCTCCTTGGTGAAGCGGATCTTGCGAAGGAGGTTTTGCAGAAAGGGCAGGTTTCCGTGGATGTCGCTGATGGCGATGATCCGGCGCCCGGGGGCAAACTCCGGACGAATGACGATGGCGTTGTCTGACACGGTCTGACCTCCCTGTCTCAGGATGCTCCACCCCAAAGGGCGGAAATATCACTACTATAAGTGATATAGAAATGGTTTATTACAAAAAGTTAAGCGAGAACGGCCTCCAGAGCCACCCAGCCGTTCTTCTCCCGGCGGCGCACCACCTTCAGGCCGTTCTTGGCCAGGGCGGCCTCCACCTCGTGGGCCCGGGTGTCGATGATGCCGGAGCAGAGGAACACGCCGTCCTGCGCCAGCAGGTTGGGCACCTGGGCGGACAGGGGGATGATGACGTCGGCCACGATGTTGGCCAGCACCAGGGGGTAGCGCTCCTGGGCGATCTCCTGGGCCAGAGCGGTGTCGGTGATGACGTCGCCCGCCCGCACGGTGTAGCGGTCCTTGCCGATGCCGTTGAGGGCGGCGTTCTCATAGGCCACGTCCACCGCCTTGGGGTCGATGTCCACCGCCAGGGCATGGCTGGCCCCCAGAACCAGGGCGGCGATGGAGAGAATGCCGCTGCCGCAGCCCAGGTCCAGCACGGCGTCGCCCTCCTTGGTGTGCTCCTCTACGCCCTCCAGGCAGAGCTGGGTGGAGGCGTGGGAGCCGGTGCCGAAGGTGAGGCCGGGGTTGAGGTAGAAGGGGAAGCGTCCCTCGGGCACGGGCTTGTCCTTCTCCCACTGGGGCACTACATACAGCCGCTTGCCGATGGACAGGGGCTTATAGTACTTCTGCCAGCTGTAGGCCCAGTCGTTGTCGTTGAGGGTGGTGACGGTGTACTCGCAGTCCAGCCCCCGGGTGTAGGTCTCCAGCTGGGCGCGGCCGTCCTCGTCGTCGGTGACATAGAACTTGACCCGGGTGACACCCTTCATGCGGTCCAGCAGTTCCTGGTCCACATAGTCCCAGTACTGCCGGTTCTGCTCCAGAAACTGCTGGAACTCCCCCTCGTCCTCAATGACCAGGGCGGCCATGCCGGCGGCGGTGAGCCGGGCGGTGACCTCGTCCAGGCGCTCGGGGGTGGTGTTGATGGCAACTTCCAGCCACTTGATGTCTGCCATTGTTGTTTCTTCCTTTCCGCCCAGGGGCTCTGCCCCTGGACCCCGCCCGCTTTTTGTAAAAAGCGGGGGCAAAAACTTTTGTATGGCGTGAAATTTCATTTCACGCAGAGAAATCATAGGGACGGGCTCTTATCGGCAAGACTACCGAGAACCCGAAGCGGCCATTCCATAGCCAGTACTTCCAAAAAAGAGCCGAAGCAAAACAAGGTTTTGCGCAAAGTTCTTTACCAAGCTTTCTTTCAAGAAAGCGGCAGCTTAGCGCTGGGTGCCGAGATAGAAGAGGGCCAGGGTGCCGGGGCCGGAGTGAGCGCCGATGACGGGGCCCACGTAGTTGATGCGGATATCCTGGGTGCCGAAGCGCTGGCGGACCATCTCGGCCACGGTCTCGGCGTCCTTCAGGCAGTCGCCGTGGCTGATGAACACGGTCTTCTTGCCCTCCTCGGTGACGGTCTTTTCCATCTTGTCCACCAGGGCCTTCAGGGAGGCGTGGCGGCCCCGGGCCTTGCCGATGTTGATGAGGTGGCCCTCGTCATCCACGTGGAGAACGGGCTTGATCTGGAGCATGGAGCCAACCACGGCGGTGGTGGCGGAGATGCGGCCGCCCCGCTTCAGGAAGTGGAGGTCGTCCACGGTGAACTGGTGGCACAGGCTGAGCTTGTTGGCCTCCACCCAGTCCCGGACCTCCTCAATGGACTTGCCCTCTTTGCGCTGCTGAGCAGCCAGCCAAACCAGCAGGCCCTGGCCCAGAGAGGCGCACAGGGTGTCCACAGTGTAAATCTTCCGCTGGGGATACTTCTCCTGCAGCTCCTCCACCGCCAGACGGGAGGAATTGTAGGTGCCGGACAGTCCGGAGGAGAAGGCCAGCACCAGCACGTCCCGGCCATGCTCCAGGAAGGGCTCGATGGCCTGGACATATTCGCCCACGTTGACGGCGGCGGTGGTGGCCAGTTCGCCGGCCCGGAGCATGTCATAAAACAGGGCGGGGTCCATCTCCCGGTTGTCGGGATAGTTGTGGTAAGTACGGCCCTGGATGTTGAAGCTAAGGGGAATCACCTCTACGTCGGCCTGCTGCACCATCTGGGCGCTGAGATCGGCGGAGGAGTCGGTAAGCATCACAAAGTCAGACATAAAAAACCTCCTAGAATCAAGACTTCTTTGATTTCTTCTGGGGCTGGGGCTGAGCGCCCTGCAGAATATCCAGAATGCGGGCGCAGGCCAACTGGTCGGCATAGCTGCGCAGGGCAAGGTCCAACGCCATCCGGGGCAGATCGTCCTGGGCGGCGTTTTCGTCAATGGTGGCCGCGGTGTCGGTGAGGGCACGGTCCAGAGCCCGGAGGAAATACTCGTAGAGCTCCTGGGTGGTCTTGCCCCGCTGCTCTCCGGCGGAGATGAGGGTGGACATGTCACGCACGGACAGAGACTTCTTCAAGGCACACACCGCGGTGAGATAGCCCAGATGGGCGGGGCCGTAGCGCTTGCCCTCGGCCCGGGGCACCAGCCCCTCCTTGATATAATTGTTGACCATGGCAGAGGTCAGGGCCTCGCCCTGGTCGAACTGGATCAGCTGGCGGGGGAGGTAGGAGATGACCTGGTCCATGTATAACGCAATATCGGGCAGTTCATTCCAAGGGGCGGGACGCTCCTGCTCCATGCGGCGCTTCAGGTCCATCAATTCTTCCACGGGAAAACCTCCTTATCACACAGAAAATCGCATTACCCTAATGCTACCATGAGCGGGGAAAAAATGCAATCCGCCCATTAGCGGCCGTGCTCCTCCATCCACTGGCGCAGGCGCTCCAGGGCCTGGGTGTGGGTGGTGGAACGCATGCGGGGGAAGGCGCGCATCAGACGGCGCTGGCCGAAGATGGGACGGTCCAGGGCCTCCTCCAGACGGCGGCGCAGCTCCTCCAGATCCTGCTGGCGCTGCTCCTGACGCTGGAACTGGTCCATCTGCCGCTGCATCCGGCGCTGGGCCAGGGCGTCCTTCACGTCCTCCAGGCCGTCCTGGAACTCGTCCCGGCGCTGGGCTAGGACATCCTTCATATCCTCCAGACCATCCTGGAACTCATCCCGGCGCTGCTCCAGAGCATCCTTCACATCCTCCAGGTTGTCCCGCAGCTCGCCGCCCTTTTCCGCGGCGTCCAGCACCCGCTCGGCCAGGGATTCGCCCAGCTCGTTGGACAGGGACTTGATGCGGCCGGCCAGCTCGTCCAGCTGGGTGAGCTGACGGTTGATGCGGGCAATGGTGCGCACGGTGGCCGCCAGGTCTACCACCATGGCCGCGCTGAACACGGCCAGCAGGACCAGTCCCAGGGTATGGGGAATGAGGGTGATGAGCCAGTGGATGGTGGGGTGGATCACATCCACCACCAGCAGGCAGGCCAGGCCCCAGGCGATGGAGAAGCGCAGGCAGATGTAGCCCCCCAGGTTGAAGGGCTCATTGGAGTAGTCCCACCAGCGCTGGTGGAAGATGCGCTCCAGCACAAAGCCGGTGAGCCATTCCAGCACAGAGGTGAGCACCACCGACCCCAGGAAGAGAAGCAGGGTGTTCTCCCGCAGGGGCTCCAGGAAGAAGAGTACAATGACCACGCCGCACCCATAGATGGGGCACACGGGGCCATTGAGGAAGCCGCGGTTGACAAACTTGCCCGAGGTCAGGGCGGCAAAGCTCACCTCGGTACACCAGCCTAAAAAGGCATAGACGAAAAAGATCCAAAGCAGCATGTACATAAATTCGGGACCTCCTATCACAGGCGGAGCGCTCAAGCAGTATCGTTACATTATACCGCTTTTCCGGTAAAAAGTCCAGGTTTTTGAAACAAATCCAGGGGACAGGAAAAAACCAGGGCCTGAGACCCGTGGTTGGGTCTCAGGCCCTGGGGCCGGCAGCCCGGCCCCGGGCCTTGGCAGGCGGGGGGTCAGGACTGACCGGAAGTGTCGTTGGAATGGGAGTCGGAATCAGAAGGCTGGTCGGGAGACGCGGGAGTCTCCTCCTTGGAGGCGTCCTTCTGCTCCTCCTGAGGGTCGGGAGTCTCCTGGCCGTCATCCAGGGGGATGGGGGCCTTGATCTCCTCGCTGACCATGTGGATGTTCCGGGCGGGGGGCTCAATGTCGCCGGACAGGGGAGGCTGCTTGGAACGGGTGGAGGCGTAGGCGTCTTCCACCAGAGCGGGGTCGCGGCCCTCGATGATGGCCACCATCTCGCCGCCGGTGATGGTCTCCTTCTCCAGCAGGTAGGCGACCACCTTGTGCATGTCCTCCAGGTTGTCCTTGAGGAGAGCCACAGCGTCCTTGTAGCACTGGTCCAGAATGAGCTTGACCTCCCGGTCCATGACCGCGGCGGTATCCTGGGCGCAGTCCAGGCCGTAGCCGCCGTCCAGATACTGGTTGCGGATGGAGCCCAGAGCCATCATGCCGAACTCGTCGCTCATGCCGAACATGGCAACCATGTTCCGGGCGATGTTGGTGGCCTCCTGGATATCCTGGGAGGCGCCGTTGGTCATGGTGTGCATGACCACCTCCTCGGCGGCGCGGCCGCCCATGGAGACGGTGATCTGAGCCATGAGCTCGTCCTTGGTGCGCAGGTTGGTCTTGTCCTCCTCAGGCATGAGCAGGGTGTAGCCCAGAGAGCCCTCGGTGTGGGGGACGATGGTGATCTTCTGCACCGGCTCGGCGTTTTTCTGCTTGTAGGCCACCATGGCATGGCCCACCTCGTGGTAGGCCACCAGCTTCTTTTCAAACTCGGTGAGCACGGAGTTTTTCTTCTCGCTGCCGGCGATGACAAACTCGAAGGAAGCCAGCAGGTCCTCCTGGGTCACCAGCTTGCGGCCGTGGCGCACGGCACGCAGAGCGGCCTCGTTGACCAGGTTGGCCAGGTCGGCGCCCACGCAGCCGGCGGTGGCCAGGGCGATCTTTTTCAGGTTCACGTCTTCGGAGAGCTTAATCTTCCGGGTGTGGACCTGGAGGGTGGCCAGACGTCCGGCCAGGTTGGGCCGGTCGATGGTGATGCGGCGGTCGAAACGGCCGGGACGCAGCAGAGCCTTGTCCAGCACCTCGGGACGGTTGGTGGCGCCCAGAACGATGATGCCCTTGCCGGGGTCGAAGCCGTCCAGCTCGGCCAGCAGCTGGTTCAAGGTCTGCTCCCGCTCGTCGTTGCCGCCCATGCGGTTGTCACGAGATTTACCGATGGTGTCGATCTCGTCGATGAAGATGATACAGGGGGCCATCTTAGCGGCCTCTTTGAAGAGGTCACGGACACGGCTGGCGCCCACGCCCACGAACATCTCCACAAAGTCGGAGCCGCTGATGGAGAAGAAGGGAACGCCCGCCTCACCGGCCACAGCCTTGGCCAGCAGGGTCTTACCGGTGCCCGGAGGGCCCACCAGCAGAGCGCCCTTGGGCAGCTTCGCGCCGATCTCGGTATACTTCTGGGGGTTGTGGAGGATGTCGATGATTTCCTGGAGAGACTCCTTGGCCTCGTCCTGGCCGGCCACATCCCGGAAGGTGACGCCGGTCTTTTTCTCCACGTACACCTTGGCGTTGGCCTTACCCACGCCGCCGATGCCGCCCATGCCGCCCTTGCCGCCTACGCCCCGGAACAGGAAGAGCATCAGGCCAACCATGACCACCAGGGGCAGGATGTAGGACAGGAACAGGCTCAGCAGGTAAGCGGAGCTGTCCACGGGATCGGTATGGGCGCCGCCGTCCTCGGGCAGGTGCTCATCCAGCAGGGACTGCAGCTCCAGATCGGTGACGCCGGACAGGGGCACGGTGACGTACTTGACCTCCTCAGGCTGCTGGGCAGCGGGGAGCAGGGTACTCATCCAGTTGTTGGTCTCATTCTGGGTGTCCTGCGGCAGCTCCACCGTGACCCCTTCCCGCAGAGTGAAGGTATACTGGGTGGACTCGATGTTGACGTCCTGGATCTTGTCCTCCACCAGCCACTGTTTAAAGGTAGTGTAGGGGACCTCGATCATGCCGGCCTTCTCGTAGGAGGAGGTGCAGCTGCGAAACAGGATGGTCAGAAACAGCGCCCACAGGACAATGCTGATCAGACCGATCGCATTGCGCTTGTTGTTTCCGTTGTTGTTTTTCTCTGGTTTCAAAAGAGGGTACCTCCGTCATGTTACAGATGGGGTGCGCCGCCGCGGGGGAAAATCCAGGGGGCGGCAGCTGGTCAGCGTTTACTATACCACACTCTCATCTTAAAAACAAGAAATGGGCCTGTAAACTTTCTGTGAAAGGGCCCGGGACCTGGAAATTTCCCTTCCCTCAGACGGGGAAATATGGTATAGTATGTCTTATCTTTCCCCTGAAATAAAATTGGAGGTCATTACCCATGAATAAGCGTCCCCCTTTGCGCCGCTCCGCCCCCATCGAGACGGAAAATGACGGCGTGATCGAAGGCCGCAACGCTGTCATCGAAGCGCTGCGGGCCGGGGTTACCATTGATAAAATTTATCTCGCCAAGGGCGAGACCGACTCCACCCTGGGGCATATCGCCTCTGCCGCTCGGGAAAAGGGCATCGTGGTGGTGGACGCCGACCGGCGCAAGCTGGACGGCATGAGCCGCACCCACTCCCACCAGGGCGTCATCGCCCTGTGCGCCGTGCGGGAGTACGCCAGCGTGGACGACATTCTGGCCGCCGCCCGGGAGAAGGGCGAAAATCCCCTCATCGTGGTGTGCGATGAGCTCAGCGATCCCCACAACCTGGGTGCGGTGATCCGTACCGCCGACGCCGCCGGGGCCCACGGAGTCATCATCCCCAAGCGCCGCTCCGCGGGCCTCACCGCCGTGGTGGGCAAGACCTCTGCCGGTGCGGTGGCCCACGTCCCCGTGGCCCGGGTGCCCAACCTGCCCGCCGTGCTGCGGGAGCTGAAGGAGCAGGGCGTCTGGGTCTTTGGCACCGCCGCCCAGGGCACCACCTCCCTCTACAAGGCCGACCTGAAGGGCCCCGCCGCCATCGTCATCGGCAGCGAGGGAGATGGAATGGGCCGCCTGGTGACGGAGAACTGCGACTTTACCGTCTCCATCCCCATGTTTGGCAAAATCAACTCCCTCAACGCCTCCGCCGCTGCCGCCGTGCTGCTGTACGAGGCGGTGCGCCAGCGCCTGAACGGCTGATCGAAACCCCACCCAAGGAGTCCACACCATGAGCGACCGCGAGAAAAAACAATTCAACAGCGACGACCTGTCCGACGTCAAAGCCCTCATCGGGGACGCTCAGGCCGGGTCCTACTCGCTGGACGATATTCTGGCCGAGTACGGTACCCGGCGCAGTACCCAGCGCTCCGCCGTCCCCGTGCGTCCGGCTGTGCCGGCGGCGTCCCGCGGTAAGGTGGTCACCTTCCCCGGGGCTGTCCAGACCAAGCCCGCCCCTGCGGAGCCCCAGCAGGAGGAGCCTGAGGAGCACCAGGAGCAGGAGACGGACACCCAGTCCCAGGAGGACGAGGAAGAACTGGAGGACGATGCCGAGGCTGAGACCGAGACCGAGACCGAGTCTGAGCCGGAGGAAGAGGACTCGGACAAGGTAGTGGCCTTCCCCGAGGAGGAGAGCGTCCTCTCCTCCTTTTTAAAGGACCTGGGACGCAAAGCGGACCACTACGCCGACCACATGTTCCAGGAGTCCGAGGAGATGGACGAGGAAGAGGTGCGCCGCCTGGAGGAGCTGATCCCCGGCACCGACCAGGAGGACGAGGGGGAAGCCCCCGGCCGCTCCCGTCCCACCTTCCACTTCCGCCGCCTGCGCCGGCCCGAGCCCGTGCCCCCTGATACTTCTCCCCAGGAGCTGGCCCGGACCTACGGCAAGGGCATCAAGGCCCTGCGCCTGCGGGGGCTGCTGGTGTTTTTGCTGCTGATTCTCTCGGTGGTCCAGCTGGCCATCCCCGCCGCGGGCTTTTATTGGCTGCCTCCCCTGGATGACTTTTCCGTCCAGGCCTGGGGCGCCTTTGGCATGTTGTGCCTGGGCTTTCTGCTGTCGGCGGATGTGCTCATTGCCGGACTGGGCCGCATGTTCCGGGGCCGGGTGGGCATGGACACCATGGCGGCTCTGGCCGTGATCTTCACCCTGGCCGACGCCGCCGCTCTGGCCATGACCCAGAACCGGGAGGGCCAGCTGCCCTACGCCGCCGCCGGTCTGGCCCAGCTGTTTTTCCTGCTTCACGGCACCTACCACAAAAAGTGCGGCCTGCGCCTGACCTGCCGCACCGCCGCGGCCTCTTCCCAGCCCTATCTGCTCACCCTGGACGAGGGAAAGTGGAACGGCAAGGACACCTACTGCAAGTGGTCGGGGGAGCCCCACGGCTTTGGCAGCCAGATCCAGATGGATGACGGGGCCCAGCGTATCTACCGGCGCTACTGCCCCCTGCTGCTGCTGGGGTGCGTGCTGCTGTCTATCATGGTTTCGGTGGGGATGGGAAAGCCCCAGCATCTGCTGTGGTGCCTGTCGGCCACCTTTACCGCCGCCACCGCCCTGGGCGGAAGCCTGGTCTATGCCCGGCCCTTCCACAAGGTGGCCCGCCGCCTGGCTCAGAGCGGCGCGGCCCTGGCCGGATGGTCTGGAATGGTCCAGTCCCGGAAGGGCGACCGGGTGGTCATCACCGACGGCGACCTGTTTCCCCCGGGCTATGTAGAGTTCAACGGCATCAAGGTCTTTGGAGACTACTCCATTGAGCGGGTGGTGAGCTACACCGCCACCCTGATCCGGGACTCGGGCAGCGGTCTGACCAAGCTGTTTCACGATCTCATGCGGGCCCAGGGCGGCATCTTCCGCCAGGCGGACCACCTGTGCTGCTACGAGGGCGGCGGACTGTCCGCCAATATCCGGGGCTACCAGGTGCTGGTGGGCTCGGCCGCCTTTATGAATCTGATGGAAGTTTCCCTGCCCCAGGGCGTGCATGTGAAAAACGCGGTGTTCTGCGCCGTGGACGGGGAACTGGCCGGCATCTTTGCGCTGAATTATACCCTGCCTGATATGGTGTTCCCCTCGCTGGACGCCCTCATGCGGGAGCGGGTGGCCCCGGTGCTGGCCACCCGGGACTTTAACCTCATCCCCGCCATGCTGCACCAGCGCTTTAAGCTGGCGGCGGACAAGATGGATTTTCCCCCGGTGGAGCGCCGCCGGGAGCTGTCCGACCCCGACCAGCCCCACAACAGCACCATTACCGCCGTGCTGTGCCGGGAGGGCCTGCTGCCCTACGCCGACTCGGTGGTGGGGGCCCGCCGCCTGCGCCGGAGCACCCGGCTGGGCGCGGTGCTGGCCTGCGTGGGCTCCACCATTGGCCTGCTGCTGGCCGCCTACCTTACGTCGGTGGACGCCTACGGCTCTCTGTCCCCCCTGAATCTGTTGATCTTCCTGCTCTTCTGGCTGGCCCCGGTGTGGTTCCTCACCAGCTGGGTGCCCCGCTACTGAGACAAGGGAAAGGAGAATGACCATGTTTCGTCCCGCCCGGGCAGCAGATCTGCCCGCCATTGACGCCATCTATCAGGCCATTCTGGACCAGGAGGGCCAGCGCCCCGTCTCCTACACCAACTGGCAGCGGGGCAAATATCCCACCCTGGACACCGCCCGCAAGGCCCTGGAAGCCGGGACCCTGTGGGTGGGGGAGGAGGACGGCCGGGTGTGGGGCTGCGTCAACCTCAACGGGGAGCAGCTGCCCGAATACGACCGCATTCCCTGGACCATCCCCGCCCAGCCCCAGGAGGTGGCGGTGATCCACACCTTGGTGGTCCACCCCGACTGGGCCGGACGGGGCCTTGCCCGGTCCTTTGTGGCCTTCTGCGAGGAGGAGAGCCGCCGCCAGGGGAAAAAGGCGGTGCGCCTGGACACCTACGAAGGGAATCTGCCCGCCAACACCATGTACCCCAAGTTTGGGTACTCCTTGGCCGGGGCCACGGAGTTCTTCTTCCAGGGCTTTATCCGGGAGACCTTGAACTGCTACGAAAAGGCACTGTAAATAAGACCGGGACCGCCTGAGGCAGTCCCGGTCTTTTTCTTATCGGAGAAACTTCCACCACAGCCAGCCCGCAGCCCCCAGCTGGAGGACCAGCAGGGCAGGCAGGCCGAAGCGGAAATACCAGTGCTTTGTCTTATGATGGAATACATGCATCCCGGCAATGGCGCCGGGAGTCCCGCCCAGTAGGGGGGGCAGGAACAGGGTTTTCTCCGGGATGCGCCATTGTCCCCGCTTGGCCCGGCGCTTGTCCAGGCCCATCAGGAGAAACCCGGCCCCGTTGACGCAGAGCAGGTAGAAAAGCAGAAGTTGCACAGGGAGCGGCATGGGCGTTCCTCCTTACCATTGTTTGGGCCATTGTACCTGCTTGCGAGGCAAAAGGCAAGAAAAACGGTGATAATCTGTAATATCAAAGAAGAATAATACAATCAGGAATCAACAAGAAAGGAATTTTGTGATGATCCATCTCTATTGCGGCAATGGAAAGGGAAAGACCACCGCGGCCATGGGCCTGGCCCTGCGGGCTGCGGGCCGGGGGGAGCGGGTGGTGATCGCCCAGTTTTTGAAGGGGGCGGACAGCGGGGAGCGCTATGCCCTGGCCAAGCTGCCCCAGGTGGAGCTGCTGCCCCTGCCGGAGCAGGTGAAGTTCACCTTTCAGATGGATGAGCAGGAGCGGCTGGAGGCATCCCGGCGGTGCCGGGCGCTGCTGGAGGTGGCCCGGGAGCGGGCAAAGGACTGCTTCCTTCTGGTGCTGGATGAGTCCTGTGCGGCAGTAAACAGCGGACTTTTGCCCCTGGAAGAGCTGCTGGACTGCCTGGACAACCTGACCTGTGAGATCGTGCTCACCGGCCGGGACCCGGCCCCCCAGCTTTTGGAGCGGGCGGACTATATCACCCAAATGGAGCCCCTGCGGCACCCCTATCAGCGAGGGATCACCGCCCGGAAGGGAATAGAATGGTGAGATTGATGCATGAGGGGGAAAATTGGGAGGAAAATTTCATTTTGAAGGCAGAAATGTGAAAAAAATGAAAGAAATTTTCATCGTTATAGAAAAAAATCATCTTGGAATCGCTCAGAAACCGTGAAAAATGTCCAGGAAGCGGTTGCAATATTTCCTTCAAATAGGTATAATATTTGCGCGGTATTTCAACCGGTCCCCCGAAAGACCGGTTGTACCATCGGAGCAGGCGCCGCCCCGAACAGGTATTTCGGCTGCATTCCCCAAGGGGACAGGCCTATGACGCGCCGCGGCGCCGCACATAGAAAGGAATGAAGGAAATGGCAAAAAAGTTTGTGTACCTTTTCTCCGAAGGCAACGGCAAGATGCGTGAGCTGCTGGGCGGCAAGGGCGCTAACCTGGCCGAGATGACCAGCCTTGGCATGCCCGTTCCCCAGGGCTTCACCATCACCACCGAGGCCTGCACCCAGTACTATGAGGACGGCGAGAAGATCAACGACGAGATCCAGGCTCAGATCATGGAGTACATCACCAAGATGGAGGAGATCACCGGCAAGAAGTTCGGCGACCTGGAGAATCCTCTGCTGGTCTCCGTGCGTTCCGGCGCCCGCGCCTCCATGCCCGGCATGATGGACACCATCCTGAACCTGGGCCTGAACGAGGACGTGGTGGAAGTCATCGCCAAGAAGTCCGGCAACCCCCGCTGGGCTTATGACTGCTACCGCCGCTTCATCCAGATGTACTCCGATGTGGTTATGGAAGTTGGCAAGAAGTACTTCGAGGAGCTCATCGACGAGATGAAGGCCAAGCGCGGCGTCACTCAGGACGTGGAGCTCACCGCTGAGGACCTGAAGGAGCTGGCCGGCCAGTTCAAGGCTGAGTACAAGGAGAAGATCGGTGCCGACTTCCCCTCCGACCCCAAGGAGCAGCTCATGGGCGCCATCAAGGCCGTGTTCCGCTCCTGGAACAACCCCCGCGCCATTGTTTACCGCCGCATGAACGACATCCCCGGCTCCTGGGGCACCGCCGTCAACGTGCAGTCCATGGCCTTCGGCAACATGGGCGACGACTGCGGTACCGGCGTAGCCTTTACCCGTAACCCCGCCACCGGCGAGAAGAAGCTCATGGGCGAGTTCCTGACCAACGCCCAGGGCGAGGACGTGGTGGCCGGCGTGCGTACCCCCATGCCCATCCAGGAGATGGCTGACAAGTTCCCTGAGGCTTTCAAGCAGTTCGAGCAGGTCTGCCAGACTCTGGAGAACCACTACCGCGACATGCAGGACATGGAGTTTACCGTGGAGAACGGCAAGCTGTACATGCTGCAGACCCGTAACGGCAAGCGCACCGCCGCTGCCGCTCTGAAGATCGCCTGCGACCTGGTGGACGAGGGCATGATCTCCGAGCAGGAGGCCGTGGCCATGATCGACCCCCGCAACCTGGACACCCTGCTGCATCCCCAGTTCGATCCCACCGCTCTGAAGGCCGCCACCCCCGTGGGCACCGCTCTGCCCGCCTCCCCCGGCGCTGCCTGCGGCAAGATCGTCTTCACCGCCGATGACGCCAAGGAGTGGGCTGCCCGCGGTGAGAAGGTGGTTCTGGTTCGTCTGGAGACCTCTCCCGAGGACATCGAGGGCATGGTCGCTTCCCAGGGTATCCTGACTGTCCGCGGCGGCATGACCTCTCACGCCGCCGTTGTGGCCCGCGGCATGGGCACCTGCTGTGTCTCCGGCTGCGGCGCCATCAAGATGGACGAGGAGAACAAGCAGTTCGAGCTGGCCGGTCGCGTGTATCACGAGGGCGACTGGCTGAGCCTGGACGGCTCCACCGGTAACATCTACGGCGAGGCCATCCCCACCGTGGACGCCTCCATCGGCGGCGAGTTCGGCCGCATCATGGCTTGGGCTGACAAGTACCGTCAGATGAAGGTCCGCACCAACGCGGATAACCCCCGCGACGCCAAGCAGGCTATGAAGTTCGGCGCCGAGGGCATCGGTCTGTGCCGTACCGAGCACATGTTCTTCGAGGAGGACCGTATCCCCGCCATCCGTGAGATGATCTGCTCCGACACCGTGGAGCAGCGCGAGAAGGCTCTGGCCAAGCTGGAGCCCATGCAGCAGGGCGACTTCGAGGCCATGTACGAGGCCATGGAGGGCAACCCCATCACCATCCGCTTCCTGGATCCCCCCCTGCATGAGTTCGTTCCCACCGAGGAGGCCGACATCAAGAAGCTGGCCGCCGACATGGGCAAGTCCGTTGCCGACATCAAGGCCATCATCGCCGGCCTGCACGAGTTCAACCCCATGATGGGTCACCGTGGCTGCCGTCTGGCCGTTACCTATCCTGAGATCGCCGTGATGCAGACCAAGGCTGTCATCAAGGCCGCTCTGAATGTCCAGGCCAAGCACCCCGAGTGGAACATGGTTCCCGAGATCATGATCCCCCTGGTTGGCGAGGTCAAGGAGCTGAAGTACGTCAAGGACGTGGTGGTCAAGACCGCCGACGAGATCATCAAGGAAGCTGGCTCTGACATGAAGTACAAGGTCGGCACCATGATCGAGATCCCTCGTGCCGCTCTCACCGCTGATGAGATCGCCAAGGAGGCCGAGTTCTTCTCCTTCGGTACCAACGACCTGACCCAGATGACCTTCGGCTTCTCCCGCGACGACGCCGGCAAGTTCCTGGAGGCTTACTACGAGAAGAAGATCTACGAGAGCGATCCCTTCGCCCGTCTGGACCAGGTCGGCGTGGGCCGTCTGGTGAAGATGGCTGCTGAGCTGGGCCGTCAGACCCGCCCCGACCTGAAGCTGGGCATCTGCGGCGAGCACGGCGGCGATCCCTCCTCCGTGGAGTTCTGCCACGGCGTGGGTCTGGACTACGTGTCCTGCTCTCCCTTCCGTGTGCCCATCGCCCGTCTGGCTGCCGCTCAGGCTGCGATCAAGAACCCCCGCAAGTAAGAACTTCTGTAATCTGACAAAATCCGCCGTGGGAGCAGTCCCATTGTGGGTAGGGTGATTGTTACAAGAACCATAAACGAATCAGGCGATTCCCGTTCAGGGGAATCGCCTGATTTTTTTGCAGAAATTCAGACCGTATCATCTGGGGGCTCTCCGACCTTCTCTCGCTCCTATGGATGGGAGCGCGTTGATGCTTGAAGGGCGATACAGGATGACGCAATGGATCTTCATGGAGGCGGAATAAAATAGGGGAATTTAAAGGGGAAAAATGTCGATTTGGATGAAAGCATGGTATAATGGGGGCAATACAGACAAAATTTTCATGATAAGGAAGTGAATGGGGATGACGCAGCACATCAGCTTCACATATCCGCAGAGAGGTCCCGGACGTCCGCAGATTTTGTTGATCGGAAACGGGTTGGAATATAAGAGTGGGCAGTGCAGCTGGGATCAGCTGGTGAACAAGCTGGCCCTGCCGGAAAAAGACGGACTCAGCGCTGCGAAAAGCCTCCCATTTCCCCTGCGCTACGAATTGCTCTCTACGCCGTCCAATGTGTCCAATCCCCTGGGACGCATGGATATTTTACAGGAGGAAAAGCGGCTGGCCGAAGCCATGAAGACCATGATCCACAGAAGCAATTCCCTGCTGGAAGCGCTTCCGGAGCTTCACATGGATCACATTTTTACCACCAATTACTCCTATTGCCTGGAGCAGGCGTTCTTTCCCAAACACAACTTTGAAAAGGAAAAAACCCGCTCGAAATTTCGCTTTGACCTGCGGGAAGAGTCCCAGAGGGAGGGGCAAAAGCGGGAGGTACAGTACCGGCTGCACACGGGGTACCGCTATGAAGATCCGACCAGGCCTCAAGGGACCGGCCTTTGGCACATTCATGGCGAGAGCAGCGTGCCCCGGGGCATTATCCTGGGACATGACCGCTATGGCCGCCTCCTGGCCAGGATCGTGGAGTGCTGCCAGTATGCTGCCAAGCGTACTGCCAGGGAGGACAAAGAGGAGCGGGCATTTTTATCGTGGCCCAGTCTGTTCCTCTTTGGCGACGTATATATCTTGGGATTTGGCTTTGATGCGTGTGAATTTGATCTCTGGTGGCTGCTGCGGCGAAAGCAGCGGGAGTACCACGGGGATGGAAGGGTGTATTTTTACGAGAAACCGCCCAAGGATGAAGAGACAACGGTACGTCACTTGCTGTTAAAGGCCAACGGTGTGGAGATCCGGACCCTGGGCGCCGCAGAGGATACGGATTACGATGCGTTTTATGCTGCTGCCATAGAGGACATCCGTCAGACTGTGGAGCAAAACCGGCGGTAAACCGGAAAGGAGAAACGACCATGAGGCTGCTGTATCTATATCTGGACTTCACAAAAGATGGGAGCCGGCCGGAGGGGGACCGGGGGTATCGCCAGTGTGAATTGAACTTCGGCACCAGGGATGTATACACGCTGGAGCGGATTTCCGCTGAAAATCCCCGCTTCTGTCTGAAGCAAACCAAGAGGACCCAGCGGGATCGAATCGAATCGGGCTTTTGGGGCGATGAGCGGATCTATAATATCTCGGCTGTTGTGGGCGAAAACGGCATGGGAAAAAGTACACTGCTGAACGCCATCACCCGAGTATTAAAGGTACTGTATACAGACTTTCTTGCCAAGCCGGAGCCTTATTTTGTTTGTCTGATGCAGGACACAGAGGGAACATTACATCTGATCTATTTTTGGCAGGGAGCAGAAATAGAGACAGCAAACTTCTCGTGCCAAAAAACAGCGTATTCACTGGGAAATGTGCCGGTAAAGGCAATGCAGAAGACCAAACTGGTGTACTTTTCCAACACTGTTTCCATATCGGATATGGAGCAATATGACAGCTTGCGCAGTTGGGGTCAAGAGATTTACGCCGACCCGATGTACAATTGCTCTTTGCTTGCAAGTATGATGCGGGCACAGAACAGCAGCGGCACCAACGCGAAATGGCAGCCGCTGGATAAGCGAGCGCTGGAGCAGCAGCTGTACACATATTTTATGCTGGAGAGCTATCAGGAGACGCGCTATTTATTTGACCGCAATCAGAGAAATATTTTGCGGGATATGCGGGAAAAGGGATATCCTGTCCCGTTCCCACGGGAATTGAAGCTGCGGATCAGACTTGCAGTGGAGCATCTGGAGACCGTGTTGAAAGATTGTCACGATCCAGCTTTCAGGGACAGGTTCGAGCAGTGGAAAGACAGATACAACCAATTCCGGCGCCAGTCAAACAACCAATACCGAATTATTGTGGAGCTGATTTTGAATTGTGTGGCCAATTTTCTGGAGACGGCAGGTTCGTATGTAAGCAGGGAGGACATACAGAAACTGAAGTTTCCCGAGAATTTTGACTCGATGCCGGACTATCTCCAAATGATGCGTTCCGTCTTTTCTCCCCGGCAGCATCCGGAACTTGAAAATACATATGAAACGTGCAAACGGTATCTTGAGTTTCTCTGGAACAACAATGAGCATATCCGTAACTATTGGCGGCCACAAAAAAACAGAGTCTATACTATTGCGTTGGGGGATTATCCGGACCCAATCCTACAGGAGCTGATGACACGGTTTTTGAATTTCAACCGTTCAGTCAGTAACGCGGATTATTTTGTGACCTATCATTGGGGACTCAGCAGCGGAGAGAGTGTTTTGCTGCGCATTTTTACAAAATTGTGGTACCTTCTTAGCGGAAATCCCTACGACGAGGAAAGCACCGGTAACATTACACCACGCGCGGCGAAAAAAGCAGCCCTGGCTCGCCGAGAAGAAATCATTGAAAATCGTACAGGGGACTGTGATTCGGTGATCCTCTTTTTGTATGAGGCGGATCTCTCCCTTCACCCGGAGTGGCAGCGGCTGTTTGTAGCCGTATTGGCGGAATATCTTCCCCGCCTGTACCGGAACCCATATTACGAGGGAGCAGACAGCGGCTGCCGGGACATTCAGATCATTCTCACCACGCATTCGCCCCTGATGCTGGGGGACTTTCCCTCCTCCGCTGTGCTCTACTTGAAAAAGGACAAGGGGGGCTGCGTTGCCGTGGAGTGCAGCGCACTCCAGCCCTTTGGACAGAACCTCTACACCCTTCTGAAGGACGGCTTCTATCTGAAAAACGGAACCATCGGAGGATTGGCACAGAAGAAAATCAAGCAGGTGCTCGCGGATATCAACCGCATTCGTGAGATGCAGGAAGAGAAGCGAACGAAGGGCCTGTGCATGGATGATTCACAGATTGCGGAATGGAAGGCGTTATTGGAAGGTCATCAAGAAAAGACGGTCAAATACATTTCGGAAGGCATCCTGCGCAGCAAGCTGGAAGAGGAGATCTCCGTTGCCCTTGCCGCCATGATGGAAGGACGAGACCGGGAGAATAAAGAACGGAAAAAGCAGGCCCTGAAAGAGGATATTGCCCGATTGCAGCGTCAGTTAGAGGAGCTGGAACGTGGAGAGGAGGAGCCGTCATGATCCGCATTCCGCCACCCTGGAAGGGAGAACGGGCAGAAGAGATCTGGGCGTTGTATCGTTACCTGCTGTATCAGACGCTTCCATTTGAACCGGAAGACTATCTGCCCCGGGACAGTACCGGCGCTTACTACTATAAAGATGGAGATCCCACAAAAGAGAAGGTCTATCCGGCCTCCCGTTCCTTCAAGCTCAGCAGTGACGGAGAGAAAATCCTTTCGGCGGCATCACAGCCTGCGCCCTCTACGCTGGAAGAGACCATCCAGTTGGCAAGCCCGGAGCTACATGATTATCTCTATGAAAATCATGCGGTCCAGCGGGAGCATCTCATAGAGCTGCTGACCACTCAGACCGATGAAAAAACCGTTCGAGCCAAGAAACTAGTGTTTCGAACAAATCCGGCGTTGGAAAAGCTTTTGTTGAGGGAAGTGTTCAACTATTCCGCCTTTAGCGCCAAAAGTCGGTTTCCGGAATTGGTGCGGATGATGGGGGTAGAGGTCTGTCCCTATTGCAACCGGAGTTTCACGACCACGGCAAAAATCCGCAAGGGGGAATATCACCGGCAAAATCAGGTGGACCATTACCGCGCCAAATCGAAATATCCCTGGTTTGCGCTGACACTTCCCAATTTCATCCCTGCCTGTGGAAATTGTAATCTGCGAAAGAGCGATACAGATGATTGCGTGCTGTATCCCTATACAGAGGGATTTGATGACAAGTATCATTTTCGCACGAAGCTGGTATCGGGACTGGGCTATTTGACAGGGGCGGACAGCGATCCGGAAGAATTTGAGGTGGAGATCGTGCCGTATCCCGGTGCGGCGCTGGACTGTGATCCGGATTATGAAAAACGAGTCAAGACCTCAATCGACAAATTTGGATTGGATGTATTGTATCGCGAAAGTCATAACGCTTACGTCTGCAATATTTATGAGCAGCGGTATATCTTCGATGATGCCTATCTGGATTCTTTGATAAACAGTTTCCCTGATTTGTTTCAAAGCAGGGAAGAAGCGCGCAGTTTGCTTTATATGAGACGCTATGACGGGGATTCCCTTGGCGCGTCTCCCTTGGCAAGACTGACCCACGACATTGATGAGGAGATCTCCAGGCTGCATGATGCACTGAACGTGAAGAGATGATGTACCAAGGAGTGCTGTGATGGTGGTGCCCCGCGGCTGTGGCCGAAAATCCCCTCTACATGATGCCGCAGAGGGGATTTTTCTATTCCGGCAGAAATAGAAACGGGATTATCGCCGATAAAAAATTCCGCCCAGGAATATCCTGGGCGGAAATAAAATGAAAAATATGAGAAGAATTTAAGACCAAAAGTCCATTTCTCGGGCTGCCTCGCCGTCTGTCACCCGGACATAGCCAATGGGCTCCATGCTCTCGTCCAGGAGCAGATAGTAGAAGGGATGTTCCTCCGAAGCATGGCGGGCGGCATTGGGAAAATCCGTCATGGGTCTGCAGAACTGGGAAAGATAGGGGGAAGTGGCCCGGCTCCAGATACTTTGCAGCATGACGGACTCCGAAAGAGAAGGCCCGCTGATCTGCTGGGTGGGTTCCACATACCAGGCCGCGCCGCAGCTGGTGATCTCCTGTTCAGAGAGCTGGGTAAACTGGGAGGAGGCGGGATACCCCTGGGCCTGCTGCTGGTAGATAGCGGAGAAGTCGTAGCTGCAAAGGGTGAGACGCATCCGCCATTGATGCTCGCTGACATGTTCCGGGCGACCCACAAAATAGCCGCACAGGGTGGTGGGGTCCTGATAGAGCAGCAGCACAAAAATACCGTTGCTGTCCAGGGTATAGGTAGCGGAGGAGTGACCGCCCCGCTCGATTCCCTGAGAGGCCACCAGCCAGGCCATGTGAAGACTGTCGGTCAGATAGGCGATCGGATCGTCGCCCAGATCGCAGGCAAAGCCCGCAAGGTTAAAAAACTCCATTTGGGGCACCAGACCCCGAAGCTGATCTTGGTCAAATACACACTGCCCCCGGCTGTTTTCCTCCAGATACAGCTCCACCGAGCCGGTGGCGGTCAGGGTGGTGCTGGCGGAGGTACCTTCGGTTCCGGCCTCTCCCTTGCTATTCAGGTAGGTATAGCCCAGCAGATGGTAATCCTCATCCAGCAGCAGGAAGCACCGCCAGCGGTCGGCCCGGGGCAGCCGGTCCTGAAGCCGATCGAAGGAGCGGCAGAGCTTCTCCACCCAGGGGGAGTTCAGCTGGGACCAAAGGTGGTAGCGCTGGGCGTCGTCCTCCTCCAGGTTGGGGCTGCGGCCGGTGTTGTAGCCCACCAGAATCCACTCCGCACCGCAGCTGTCCAGCTCCGAAGGGGAGATATAATGGGAGAAGGTATCCTGCTGGCTGCTGGAAAAGGCCTCCATCTGTTCCTCAAACAGGTCGGTGAAGTCATAATCACAAAGAGTTACCTCCAGCCGCCAGACACCCTCCGAGACCTCCTCCGGCACGCCGATGCCATAGCCCATAAGGTGGGTGCTTTCGTCATAGATCAGCAGGCACTGGAGACTGTTGGGGTCCTCTTCCGGGTTGAAGCTGCCTGATTCATTCTGGCTGCCCCGTTCCCCGTGGGAAGAAATGAGAGCGGCCATTTGGTAGCTATTCAGCAGGTAGGGCTCGATCTCGTTGCCCATGTTGGGCACGCCGTCAAAATTGATGCACTCCGCGGAAGGAAAGAAGTCCTGTACCAGCTCTGCCGTTACCTCGCACGCGCCGTTTTCGTCCGCCTGCATGTCAAAGGGGACCGTAGTCTGGTCGGAGGGCGTGGTGACGTGGACATCCTGGTTGGAGCCCCCAAGGCTGGGGAGAAGGCCGCCGACGGAATCCCCGGCGGCGGTCTGGGAACCGCCCCCAATCAGCCGGGGCAGAAGCAGCCCTGCCGCGCCGCCCAGCACCAGCACCACCAGCAGAGCGGGCAGCAGCTTTTTCCAGCGCCCCGCCCCTGCACCGGCCTGGCGGCGTTCTGCTTTGAGCCGGGCCTTTTCGGCCTTGGCCGCCTGTTGGGCGGCCTTTTTTTGTTCCGCTTCCAGCCGGGCGGCCTCCCGAAGCTGGGCCTGTTTGGCTTCCTCTTCCTGGGCCAGCCGGGCCTCGGTCTCCAGCCGGGCGGGGTCGGCGTACCGGGCGGCCTGGCTGCGGCTTCCTCCGCAGCGGTGGCAGTTGGCCTCACCGGAGCGGTTCACCCCTCCGCAGGGGCAGTACCAAAGGTCCTCCACTTCCCGGTAGGCGTAGCGGCATTTGGGAATCCGACCCTGAGCCTGGGCGCACTGGGCCGGGTCGGCCACCGCCTCTTCCAGCGGTGTAAAGGCGGGGAGCAGCACCGCCTTGGTCCCCTGGGGCGCCTCCCAGGTCCTGCCGCCGGAAAAGGCGGCGGAGAGGAGGGACACCGTACAGCGGGTGCTGCCGCTGAGGGGCAGGGGAATGGCGGTATAGGTGCCGAAGGTGTTTCCCCGCCGGACTTGAAGGCCGGAGTAGCAGAACTCCGTGGTGTTTTGGACGGCGCCGGTCTCGTCCAGACACGCTACCTGAACCCGCAGGGCGGTGAGAAGTTCCGGGGAGATGCTCTTAAACTTGAGCTGGGCCACCAGGCGGGGAATTTGGGTATCTTTCAGCAGCGCTCCCGCCGCCAGCACCACCGGAGCGGCAGCGGTATATTGCCGGGGAGTCAGGCGGAAGCGCTGGATGTAACGTTCAGCCATGGCAGCCTCCTATCACAGCTCGGGCAGGTCGTCGGGGTTTTCCTCTGCCTGAGGGGCCGCCGCGGACTGGGGTTGCTGAGGCTCCTCCGTCTGGGGCGCGGCGGCTGCCGCAGGGGCGGCGGACAGACCGTGGGTCTTGATCTCCCGGATGTCAGAGGTGATCTGGCCGAAGGCGTACAAGGGCCAGGAACCCACCGCCAGAATCACGGAGGACAACATGCCCACCAGACCCATGAGGATCAGCTCGGTGCCCTCCATATCGCTGAGATCCACCAGGGCCAGCAGGAAGGTGAGAACGCCGAGAGCGGCCACAACGGCAAAGAGCAGAAAGGCGATCAGACACAGTACCCCGTAGATCTTGGCCAGCATTTTCAGGCTGCTGCCCACATCGCCGTAAAAGCGCTGAATGATACCGGTGAGGCCTTTGGCGTAGGTCTGGCCGTGGAGCTGACTCTTCCGGGGAGCGGCCAGCCGGGCTTCCATACCCAGGTTCAACAGGAGCAGCGCCACCGGGGTCAGCAGGGCCAGCACCAAATGAATGAGAACATCGCCGCTGAGCTCGGGGTGCTCCTCCCGGAGCAGATACTTCCACAGGACCATCAGGATCTGGACGAAAGCCACCGCCCCGGCGGCCAGGTTCAGCACCGGCACCTGCAGGGGAGCGGGCAGCTTTTCCGGGACCCGGTTCCAGGACAGACCGATGGTGGCCGCCAGCATCAGCACCGCGGGGAGCAGAGCCAGCAGCAGATCGGTGGTGGTGAGGAAGTTGGTCATGCGGTAGTAGTAGAGACCATCGGCCACCAGCAGGATGATGGCGGCCAGAGCCCGTCTGTCCCGGCCCTCCTTCACCAGCAGCAGCCCGCCAGCCACCGGCACCACCAGGGCCCAAAGCAGGGCGATGGGGGTGAAGTAGTTGTGCCCCTGCAGGATGGACCAGAAGAAGTCCACCAGATTGAGCAGCATCAGGATGGCGGCCGCCGTGACCAAGGGACCCTGGCCGGGGACAGACTTCACGCGGGCGGGGCGCTCCTTGGGCTGCGCGGTGCGGTCCACCATCTGGGCCTTGACGCACAGGTTCAGCAGCACCGCCCCGGCGGCCAGAGCCAGGGAGAGGGCCACCATGCCCGCGGCGTCAACGGTGGGGATCTTTTCCCAGCTGCTGGAGAACAGGCTGCTTTCGTCGTAGACCCGATAACGCTGTTCCATAATGCTGAAGCTGGAAATGGCGTAGAGAAGCTCCAGCACCACAGAGACCAGATTCAGCACCGGCATCCGGAAGGACTCCGGCAAAAAGCTGGGGGCCCGGTTGAAGCCAAACCCGGCGGCGGAAAGGGCGGCCAGCAGCAGGCCGGCGGCCAGAATCAGCTTGTCATCCATAGAGGCCGCGGCAGCCACGGTCAGCAGCACCAGAGCCGCAAACCAGGTCTGGCCGCTGGCACTCTTCCGCCCTGCCAGCATCAGAACGCCCGCCGCAATGGCGCAGATGCACATGACCCCCGGTATGGGGTACTGGCGGTAGATGCCCAGCTGAGCCACTTCAGACAAAACCGCGCCCAGGATTCCCAATACGATCCATACCACGGCTGTAACCAGGTACAGTGTGCGCTCCGCTTTGGGGAGTCCACAGATTTTTATGGTGTTTTTCTTGTGTTCCACAGAGTTTTCCTCCCTCTCTTTCCCCTCAGCCGGCCTGCCTTTGGGACAAAATCTGCGCTGGAGCAGCAGACCCGCTGAACGGGCATTTAATGTTAGTATAGCAGGTGAAAAATTGCTTTCCATATGCTGCGAGCATAGTATAGATCCTTCCTGGTCGGGGATCGGCCTCCTCCGGTGTAGGTGAGTCGAATGCCGCAGGTCAAGGAGTCAAGAAGAACGACAAAAGGAGAAAATATGTTTGATAACAGAGAGGCGTTCCCGTGGCCGGAAGAACAAAAGGGGTAGGAAAATAAATGCAGGATGGCATGAAAGAATTTCCAAAAAGAGGGATGAAGAGGGTTGTCGGAAAGAAAAAAGGAAGAGGCAAAGGAAAAACAGAGAACTATACAAAAAGAACAAAGAGCACAAAAAAGAATGGGGCGCGTTTGTTATAAAAGAACAAATGGGGGCGGGGGACATGGAAAAAATGGGTTTGCACATTGAAAAATTGAAATTTACCCGGAAAGAGGGCGAAATGGAGAACATAATTCTCTAATTTACCAGCATAAAGCGGTAAAACAAAATAAAAAACCCCAAAAGAAAAAGACGTTTTCTAAGAAAGAACACCTGGAAGAAAATGAGAGAGAAATTTATGGAAAGTAGCTGGAATTGACAGCAAGATTTGCAAAATAAGTCAAAAATGAAATTTGTCATCTTGACAACTTGCACAAAAAACAAATTTTTGCTAGATATAAAAGTAGTTAGACAGATGGGAAATTCAATGGGTTTGAACAAAACTGGATGGGTGAAAAAATGAAAAATGTGTGGAAGTCCGGATGGAGACAGGAGGAGGGAAAAAGAAAACTGCGACAGAGCCACACAAAATTAATAGAGAAGGAGAGATTATCCAATGCGAGGAACAAGAGTAAAACGTTCCAAATGGACTGCGGGTATTTTGGCCGCGGTCCTGGCGGTGGGATGTGTGATTCCAGGCGCGGGTGCCTTGCCTTCAGAAGAGACCCGTACCCCGGATGATCCCAACCGCTTCACAGTAGCAGGCGTGGAAGACGTCTTTGCACCGGTGCTGGACAACGGAGACGCCGGCGATCATACCCACGGCTCCGGAATCGCGGTGCTGCCCAGCGGAGAGCTGCTCTGTGTCTGGTTCCAGGGCAACGGCGAGCGCGACGCCACCACCACCCGGATCATGGGCTCCCGCAAGCCTGTGGGAGAGGATTGGACCGAGCCCTTTGTGATGGCAGACGCCCCCGGGGTGGCGGACATCAACCCGGCCATCTATGTGGACAACAGCGGCCGGCTGTGGATGTTCTGGTATCCCGTGCTCAGCGCCATCTGGGAGACCTCTCAACCCCGCTTTGCCTATGCCGAGCCGGGCAGCTATGAGTATGAAAACGTAGGCAACCAGGCCCCGGACTGGACCTGGTCGGACAACATCCCCATTAAGATCGGGGAGAACACCGGCGGCGTGGTAGACCCGGAGTCGGACCAGTTTGTGGCCGACGTCAAGGCGGGCTACCAGGAGCTGATCGACTATACCTACGGCGAAGTCAATCTCCCTGAGAATCCCAGCGATGTGTACCACTATGATGACGTTGCCGATGCCATCATCTCCATCTATGAGGATGGGAACACCGGCGGCGGCGTCAACCAGGCGGTGCGCGGCTCGGAGCTGCAGGACAATTTGGCCGACATTCTGAAGAAGATCGGCGGCGATCCCGACGAGCAGTCCTTTACCCCCACTGTGGCGGACAAGGTAGGACCTACTTCTGACGGAACCGTCCAGCGTTCCGGCTACCCGCTGCTGCGGCGCATTGGCTGGCAGACGAAGAATGCCCCCCTGGAGATCCAGCTGCCCGAGGGTGTTATGACCTCCTACGATGAGCTGTCCACCGGGACCGAGCACCGGCTGATCGTGCCTTTGTACTCCGATGGCCTGGGCATCTCTATCAACGCCATCACCGACGACGGCGGCAAGACCTGGATGATGAGCAAGCCCATCATCGGCAACAGCACCATCCAGGCCTCCATGGCCCAGCGGGACAACGGCGATATCGTTGCCCTGATGCGGAACAACGGTCCCGTTACCTACCGCGCGGCCTACTCCATCTCTGAGGACTACGGCATGACCTGGTCTGTGGCGCAGCTGCGTGCGGACCTGTTTGAGCCCGGCGTGGGCAACTGCCTGACCGAGCTGCCCAATGGAAATTGGGTCTTTGTTTCCAACTGTCTGGACAACGAGCGGCGCAGCGTGCTGTCTGTGGCCCTGTCCGAGGATGAGGGAAAGACCTGGCCCTACCGCCGCACCATCGAGATGGACACCCGCGACGGCAATGGCAAGTATCATTATCCCGCCGTGGTGGCCGATGAGAACAACCAGATCCACATCACCTACACCATTGATTACGGCGGCGACGATGCCGGCCTGCAGGGCCACAACAACATCCGCTACCTGAAGATCGATGAGAACTGGATCAAGGAAGGGGACTGGAGCGACTCCAATACCCAGAACAAGATGGTGTTCTGCTACGAGTACAGCGCCATTGACATGACGCTGCCCGAGGGCTTTGATACCACCAATGTGGATGCGGACGGCACCTACGCCGCCGAGGAGATCGCCAAGCTGGCCCAGGCCATGCCCAAGACCCTGAAGGCGTACCTCTCCTTCAACAACCACGACGGAGACGGACTGTACCTGGCTGCCCCTGAGTATGTGGAGGTCAATGTCCAGGTGGATCAGCAGTGGCTCAAGGAGAATTTCAAGGTGGGCGAGGTCATGGAGGACGTTCCCTTCACCGTGGACACCGACACGCTGCCCGAGGGGATCACGGAAGACATGCTGCCCCAGTACGACCCCATGTACAGCAAGATCCTGGTAACGGAATCATAATTTGGGGAAGGAGAAAAGACAATGCGTAATTGGAAACGAGTAGCCAGTACGCTGCTTTGCGCAACGATGCTCGGCGGCCTGCTTATCACAGGTGCCTCTGCGGCAGAAGTGCCCTCTGGCCTGACCCGCACGGACCTGTTTGAGGCGGAAGAGATGCTGGACTTCGGTACCCAGGGCACCACTTCCCGCCATACCCATGGCCTGACCCTGACCGGAATGCCCTCTGGAGACCTGTTTGCCGTCTGGTTCAGCTCCAACCCCAGCGGTGAGCGCGACGCCAACGAGTGCCGGCTCATCGGCGCCTGGCTCCCCAAAGAGGAGATCGGCAAGGAGAACGCCCAGTGGTCCGATCCCTTTGAGGTGTACAATCTGGACGGCGTGCCCAGCAACAACCCCGCCACCTATGTGGACCAGAATGGACGGCTTTGGGTGTTCTTCAACACCATTCTCAACGGACAGTGGGTCTCCGCCATCCCCCGGTACATCTATGCCGACCCGGCGTCCTATGAGTCCGCCATTGAAAACGGCACCAATCCCGATTGGCACTACCCCGTGCAGATGACCATGACCGTGGGCGATACCTACGGCGGCCAGGGCACCTGGAACGAGGAGACGCAGCAGTACACCTATCGCACCAAGGGGGACAAGCTGCGCTATATCACCGAAGAGCAGTATGCCCAGCACCCCCTGCCCGACGACCAGTGCGTCAAGGTGACCTCCCGGTTTGACGAAAACAACACCGTCTATGTCACCGACCGCTTTGTGGTGGCCATCAACAACCAGATGAACGCCGCCGTGGAGTATCTGGAGACAGAGAAGCCCTATGACGACGCCTTTGGACAGCGCAATGATATCGTGCTGCAGTCTGTGAACGAAGGCATCTTCAGCACCGACCCCTATAAGAGCGAGCCCTCCCTGCGGGACGGCGCCATCTGGCGTGCTTCCGGCGCGGACAATGACCTGAAGACCTGGAACCCCGCCTTCCGGCGCATGGGCTGGCAGACCAAAAACGCCCCCATTGAGTTTACCCTGCCCGCCGGCACGCCCCTGAGCAACGGCGGTACCTCCGACGGCAGCACCACCCGTATGCTGCTGCCCCTGTATTCCGACTCCCTGGCCCTGTCCATCTGTGCCTACACCGACGACTACGGAGAGACCTGGGCCTACAGCGATCCCATTGCCGGTCTTGGAAATATCCAGGGCAATCTGGTGATGAAAGAGGACGGCACCCTGTATCAGTACTTCCGCAGCGGCAAGCTGGACGGCAAGAACGGCCGTCTGGACTGGAAGCTCACCCGCTCTGAGTCTCACGACTACGGCGTGACCTGGGAGAACATCTATGTGGAGCCCTATCTGCGCAACGACGGCGGCGTGGGCCTGGATGTGACCAGCGATGGCAAGTGGGTCCTGACCCACAACCAGGACGCCAAGGAAGACCTGCGCAGCGGATGCCGCAACTCCGTGACCCTCTCCGTCTCCAGCGACGAGGGCCAGAGCTGGAAGTCCATCATGCTGGATACCGCTGCCCAGGAGAACGGCAGCTACACCGGTATGGACTATCAGTATCCCGGCGTGATCTGCACCAGCAGCGGCTGGATCGTGGTGGCCTATACCAACGGCGGCCGGGGCGGCCCCTCTCAGGTGATGAGAAGCACCATGCTCCAGGAGAGCGAACTGGACCGTCTGCTGTCCATGGACCTGAATGTGGCCGAGACCGCCAAGCTGCAGGCCGGCGAGACCATGCAGCTCCAGCCCAAGCTGACCCTGGATGGTCAGGAAGTGCAGCTGGCGGAGGATGACCTCATCTACCGCACCAGCGGAACTGCCATCGCCACTGTGGATGGCAGCGGCCTGGTGACCGCCGTGGCCGACGGTCAGGCCAAGATCATCGTTACCAGCAAGACCTATGGTACCATCGGCGAGTGCCTGCTGACGGTGGGCGAGGATAGCTCTTCCGGAGGCGGCAGCAGCGGCGGCGGGACCACCCAGAGCTACCGCGTCACGGTGGCCAAGGCGGAGAACGGAAGCGTCACGGCTTCTTCCAGCAAGGCGGCTCAGGGCAGCACGGTGACCGTCACCATGAAGCCCGACGCGGGCTATGTGGCCGATCAGCTGACCGTGGTGGACAGCAAGGGCAACGCCATTTCCACCTCCTCCCTGGGCAACGGAAAGTACAGCTTTAAGATGCCCGGCGCCGACGTTACCGTAACGGGTACCTTTGCGGCGCTGACCGACGGCAAGCTGCCCTTCTCCGACGTGGGAGCCAACGACTGGTACTACAACGCCGTCGTGTATGCCTGGGAGAATGGGATCATGAACGGCGTGTCTGACAACACCTTTGCCCCCGCTCAGAACCTGAGCCGTGGCATGCTGGCCCAGATCCTGTACGCCCTGGAGGAGAAGCCTGCCGCGCAGTCGGCTGGATTCACCGATACCGCCGGCAAGTGGTATGCGGCTGCGGCGGATTGGGCGGCCAAGAATCAGATCATGAGCGGCTATGGCAACGGCCTCTTTGGCGGCGAGGATCTGGTGACCCGGGAGCAGCTGGCTGTTACCCTGCGGGCTTACGCCCAGTATAAGGGTATGTCCACTGCCACCGCGGGCGATCTGTCCAAGTTTGCCGACCAGGATCAGGCCTCTGCCTGGGCCGTGGACGGCCTGAAGTGGGCTGTGGGCGAAGGCCTGCTGTCCGGCAAGGATGGAAACCGTCTGGATCCTGCGGGTACCGCACAGCGCTGTGAGGTAGCCCAGGTCATGATGGCATTCCTGAAGGACGCCTGAGCAAGACAGAAAGAAGGGGCGGCACCATTGAGGTGCCGCCCCTTTTTGTTTACTGAGCATGAAAAAGCAGTCCGTGGATTTGATCCACGGACTGCTGATGCTTTCTGGGAGACTGGGTTTACTGGACAAAGCTGTCGTAGAACTGAACCAGAATGGTGGCCGCCTGGCCGCGGGATACAGCGTCCAGAGGGGAGAGAGTGGAGGCGCTGGTTCCGGTGACCAGACCCTCCGCCACGGCCCACTGCATGGACTCCACGGCGAAGGCGCTGATCTGTCCGGCATCGGTAAAGGCAGACAGGTCCTTCTGGGCGGTGACATTGTACTTGCAGCTCTCGGCGTAGCTGTGCAGGATGGTGACCATCTGCTCCCGGGTGACAGGATCGTCAGGACCGAAGCGGCCGTCCCCGTAGCCGGAGATGACCCCCTGCTGGGCGGCCCAAGTCACCGCGGTGCTGTACCAGCTATCCTTCGCCGTGTCGGTGAAGGAATCGGTTCCGCTGACCGCGGGGCTTCCCGCCATGCGGTAGAAGACCATGGCCATCATGGCCCGGCTCATGGTCATGTCAGGGCTGAAGGTGGTGGCAGAGGTGCCGGAAAACAGACCCAGGGAGACCGAGCGCAGGGCGCTGTCCTTGGCCCAGTGGCCGTCCAGGTCTACGAATACGCCGGGGTCCAGGGGGACTTCGCCGTCGCCGATGTCGGTTCCCCCGCCGCTGCCGGAGCCGCCTCCGCTGGAGCCGCCGCCCGAGCTGTCATCGCTGCGGATGACAGACACGGTGAAGGGGGCCGAGCTGGTGTCGCCCACGCTGCCGTCCTCCGTCAGCGTGACGATCTTGGAGTGGCCCAGGGCAAACTGGGTGTCCTCTTCTCCGGTATAGGTGAAGGTGAGGCGTGCCACCTGGTAGCTGCCCTGGAAGGCGTTGCTCCCGGCATAGAAGCCGAAATAGGTGCGGTTCTCCCGGGTGACCACAGGGGTCTGGCCCGTGGTACGTAGCGCCTCGTCCAGATACTCCACCCCGGTCAACTTCATGCCGCTGGGCAGGTCAATGCCGAATTCAGCGGCGGAGAAGGGATCGTCCTCCTGCAGCCGCAGCTCCACGGTAAAGGTGGTCTGCTCCTTGTCCAGGGTGACCTGATCTGTGGATGTGGTAATGGTAGCGGCCTGAGCCCCACACATCAAAACTGTGCTGGCCAACAGGCCCGCGCTCAGCCGAGTTACGAAATGCTTCAATGGAAATCCCCCGTTCTGTGACTGTGAGAACGTGTCCCGGGCGGCTTTCGCCGTCCGGGACACGGGCGTAAGCTTGTTACTCTATGGGATTACTGCTGCAGCAGATACTGCATCAGCAGGGACAGGTCCTGAACGTCCACTACCTTATCGCTGTTGAGATCAGCGCGGACCGCATCGGACCAGTTTTCGTCGCCCTCGTGGGCCTGATAGTAAACCTTGAGCATGTTCACGTCGGACATGCTGACCTGGCCGTCGTCGTTCACGTCGTACTGCACCCGGACCTGAGTGGTCACAGGTCCGCCCACCTCGCCGGGCAGGTCGGGACCGGTGGTGCCGGAAGCATAGGCGTACTCCACGGGAGTCAGGACGATCTGCCCCTTTTCGTCAGCGGCGGTGAGGGTGACGCGCAGCACCTCAGTCTGCTTGCTGGCGGCAAGGGCGTCCACGCCGGACATCTGGGTGAGCATGACCTTGTAAAGCATGCCGTCCTCGGTCTGCTCAGGCTCTGCCTGCTCCATCACAAAGCCGTTCAGGGCTTCCAGCTTGACGGAATCGGGCACATACTGGCCGTCCAGCAGGAAGGAGAACTCCATGGTGCCCTTGTCGCTGCTCATACCGGCAGCGGTAAAGGTGTAGGAAGTTTCGGCGCCGGTGTAGACCAGGTTAGCGCCGCTGGCAGTCAGGGAAGCCACGTCAACGGTGGCAGAGACGGAGTCGCTGGCGTTGCCCATGGTGACCGTCTCCTGAATGTCCATGGTGTCTTCCACCGAGTAGGTCTTGGTGAAGTAGACCACAGCGGTAGTGTTGTACTTCTTGATGGCGCCGCTGAGAGCGGTGTCATACGCGGCCTGGGCACCGTCGCACTCCAGGACATAGGGCTCCTCGCTGTTTCCCTTTACAGTGGCCTTGTACAGCAGGGTGATCTCGCCGGAGGGGTTCTCGATGGTGACGCCGTCGCTGGAGAAGTCGTAGTCCTTCACGGCCTTGGCGGGGTCATAAACGGTGGTGGCCACGCTCAGATCCACGTTCATCCAGTAGGCATCCAGTTCCAGATCCTCCTTGGGGAACACGGTGATCTCAGAGCCGATGGGGTAGATGTAGACCTTGGTCTGGGTGCCTTCCTTGATGGAAGTTCTCCAACCGGCAAAGACGTAACCGTCCCGGGTAAATTCGGTGGTCTCGGGCAGCTTTACGGTGGTGCCGGCGTCGTACAGGGGGCTCTCATACTCTTCGCCTTCGCCGTTGAGGCCGGGGGTGAAGGTCATGGAGAACTGCTGGAGCAGCTTGAAGGCCACGCCATTTTTGGTTTCGGGCTTGCTGGGATAGCCATAGGTCACGCCGTCGCTGGGGGCGGACCACTTCTGAGTCTTCTCGTTGTAGGTGAGGGTGATGGTCTTGACGGAGGGGTCCTCCTCCACGATGCGGTAGGTGTTGTGATCCGCCTGGACCTTAGTGACCATCTGGCTGGCATCAATGGTCATGTCACAGGTCCAAATGCCCGCCTCGTTCTTGGTGGGCTGACCAAACTCATAGGTGACCTGGAGGTTGCTGGGTACCACATCCCAACGATAGCCCAGCAGGACCTTATTTACTACGGTGCCGTCCATCTGAGGCACTGCGCCGTAGACGGTGACAAAGAAATAGGAACAGTTGTCCTTGTTGGGGGCTTCAGGGGTGTTGGGATCGGGCTCCTCACCCTTTTCCACCAGCTTGAAGGCCACGCCGTTCTGGGGCTTGGAAACGGTGTCGCCAGGGCCGTTGGAGGTGTACTCCTTGGGCAGCTCAGGAGCGACCCACTTACCAGTACCCTGATTGTAGGTCAGGGTGATGGTCTTGGTGGCGGTGCCGTCCTCGCCGACTTCGGCGGGGTCAATGGTATACTGCGGGTAATTGCTCAAAATCTTATTTACGAAGCATTGCTCACTGGACTCCGCATCGGAGGTATAGCCTACGATGGTTACGTCGCACAGCCACTTGCCTTCCGACTCATAGGGGTCTCCGATGGTCAGGGAAGGTCCGTAGGTGCTGGGTCTGTTTCCAAGCAGACCGCCGCCCACGGGATCGTACTCGCCCAGATAGGTCTGGACCCAAATATCCATATTGGTGCCCAGCACGGGAGCGGCAGGGCTGGCGGCATCACAGGTGCCCTCCACCGTGATCTGGACGGGATTTTCTTCGGACTGGATGCACCACTTGTTGTTCTGGTAGACCAGGGTCAGTTCGGGGTTGGCGGTTACCGTGTGCCCCTCACCAAACTGCTCGGTCAACAGCGCTTCTGCGTTCAGGGAGCAGGTGGCATACCAGACGCCGTCCTTCTGGTAGAAGTCGGCATTCTCCAGGTCCCAATCATTGGAGGAAATGAAGTTTTTCTTTCCGGAGTCGCTGTTGCCGCCCTTGTGAGCTGCGGCATCATTGGTACAGGTGAGGGTCAGGGAGATTCCCCGGTTTTCACCGGTGGGGCCCCAAACGGGTCCAAACTCAGGGGGAGTATCGGGCTCTTCCACGTCACCCTTCTCCACCAGGGTGAAGTCGGCGTGCCACTCGCCGTAGCCGCCGTGATCCACCCACTTGATGCAGGTGAAGGAGATGTCGCTGTACAGGGACGCGTCTACCCCGGACCCGGCAAGAAGCTCTTCCAGAGTGGGGACCTCAGACACATTTTCTGTCAGCCAGGCGCGGCAGGCTTCATCATCCTGGGCCACGATTCGCTCGTGATCGGAGCCCTCCGGGATGGTAATGGCAGGCACCTCGATTCTATATTCGTGCCAATTAGCGTCGTCTAATGGGAATGCAAAAATAAAGGTCTGGGTTTCGGCTGCCTCATTGTCCGCAGCGGGGACCACTTCGGTGACCAGAGAGGTTTCCTGGGCCGGTTGCTCGGAAAGCGCCTCTTCCGGAGTGGCTGCTGCTGCCGGTACTACCATGCTGGCCAACATTGCCACAGATAATAAGCCGGCTTTCCATTGCTTTGCGTTCATGTGTGTTACAGATCCTTTCATGATTTTGACCGCTCTTCCTACACAAAGAAATTGGACCTTTTCGACAATAAAACATTTGCTAAAAATTCACTTTCAGTATATTCCCACCACAAATCCGTGTCACGTTAGGAAACTGTTCAGATTAAAACAATTTCACACACCAATTTTCCCAATGGAGAAGAAAAATTCACCAAAACCGGGCCATTTGTTCCAAACGGCGGGAAGGAGGGGGCAGAAGGCGGAAAAAAGAAAGTGATTTTTCAGTAAAAATTACCCTAGGCCATGAGGGGGGCTGCTGGAGCTTAGGGCTACATTGGAACAGAAACCGGAGGATGCAGATTTCCGAATCAGAGCAAAACGGCCAAAGCCCCTGGGAAATCCCAGGGGCCTTGGCCAGGTCAGGGTCAAACGAGGTTGAGGAAAACCGTAATGATACCGGAGTTTACCAGGTTGATGAAGAGGCTGCCCACCAGAGGCACGATAAAGAAGGCGCTGGGGGAGGAGCCGTACTTGGCGTCGATGACCTGCATGTTGGCCATGGCGGTGGGCACGGCGCCCAGGCCGAAGCCGGTCTGGCCCACGGTCATCACCGCGGCGTCGAAGTTCTTGCCCATGACGCGGAAGGTGACGAAGATGCCGAAGAGAGCCATCAGGACCATCTGAGCCAGCAGGATGACGATCATGGGCAGAGCCAGATCAATGAGCTGCCACAGCTTCATGGTCATCATGGACAGGGCCAGGAACACCAGCAGGGAGATGTTGGAGATCATGGACAGCTCGGGGAGCTTCAGGTCCAGCTTGTCGGAGTGGTCGGCGATGTTGCGCAGGATGGCGGCAGCCACCATGGCGCCCACGGAAGCGGGGAACTCGATGCCGGTGCGCTCCAGCAGAGAGGAAACCAGGGTGCCCAGACCCACAGTGATGAGGACCTGATAGGCCGCGGCGGTCATCCGCTTCTCGTCCACGGGGGGCTGCTTCTCCTCGTTGCCGAACTTCATATCCTGGGCCTCGGGGTTGGGCTTCAGGTTGTTGTGCTCAATGAGGTAGCGGCCAACAGGACCGCCCAGCAGGGCGCCGCCCACCAGGCCGAAGGTGGCCGCAGCGGTGGCGATGGTGGTACCGGCCTCCAGGCCGGCCTTCTCCAGGATGGGGCCCCAGGCGGCGGCGGTGCCGTTGCCGCCCACCATGGGGATGGAGCCGCAGGCCATGCCCACCAGGGGGTCTACGCCCATCAGCTTACAGACCAGGATGCCCAGACCGTTCTGGAAGACCACCAGAATGCTGGAGAGGATCAGGAACAGAATGACCTGGGGGCCGCCCTTGCGCAGCAGCTTCCAGCTGGCGGTGTAACCGATGCCGGCGTAGAACAGCAGGCTGAAGAAGTCGTTGAAGGAGCTGTCCAGAGAGAACTTGCACAGACCGGACATGTTCAGTACGGTAATGAGCAGCGCAAAGAGCACGCCGCCGACCACGGGGGTGGGGATACAGAACTTACGCAGGACGTAGATGTGTTTTTTGATGAAGTCGCCCACCATCAGCACAACGATGGCCAGAGCAATCGTGTAGTACACGTTCAGACTGATTTCCAGCATGATGAAGTTTCCCCTCCTATATTATGATGCCAGTTTCCCACAAATGGCGCGTCCCATCACACCTTGGGAACGCCATTCTCCATCAGAGTCTTTCCGTCGGCCACGATGGTGCCGTTTTTCATGATCACGTCGTAGTGGCAGGCGGCCTTCACGGTGCCGCCCAGGGTGATGCTGGTGCCGATGCCGATGTGGCAGGAGCCGAACACGCCCTCGTCCTCCAGCATGAAGCCGCAGAAGTGGCACTTGGGGTTCAGGCCCACCCCGTGCTCGGCGATGTTGTACACGTTGGGATCGTTCTTGCTGGCCAGGTTGTCAGCCAGCATCTTGGCCTGGCGGCCGCCGGAGATGTCCACGATGCGGCCGTTTTCTACCTTCAGGGTGACGGGCTCTTCCAGCACGCCGATGCCGATGTAGGGGATGGAGCCGTCGGCCACGATGACGCCGTTGGCGGTGCCTTCCAGGGGAGAGACGTTGGCCTCGACGGTGGGCAGAGTGGAGAACTGTCCGGGCTCCACCATGCAGTACAGGTGGTTGCCCCGGCGGCCCTTGGCGGAGTACTCCAGGTGGGTGCCGCTGGGGGAGGTGAGCACGATCTTCTCCGCCCCGGCCATGCCCTGGGCCATGGCCATGCACACCCGCTTGGCCTCCTCAAAGTCGGCCTCGATGCCGCCGTGGATCATCATTTCCTCGGTGAAATGGGTGAGGACCAGACCGCGGGAACCGGCGGCAATGGCCTCCTTCACCGCGTGGGTGTGGGTGATGGACTTGCCCACCACGCTGAGGAAGGCGTCGCTGGCCTTCATGGCGGCGGCGATCTCCTTGGGGGGCTCCTCACTGTCCTGCTTCCGGGGCTCCATGATGCAGATGGCGGGCTCGGCGCCTACGCGGTAGACCTCGGTGGCCAGAGCCTGAGCGATGCTCATGCGGGAGAGCTCGGTGATAATGAGCACCTGCTCGCCGGGCTGGATCTTGGCACAGACGTTGACCACCTTGCTGGCCCCCCGGGACATATAAATGTTTTCCATCTCCAGTTCCTCCTTGTAGACCAAATAAAAAATATTCTATAGAATCCGAAAGGAAAAAGAAAGGGGTTCCTCCCCTTTGATCTTTACACAATATATTCTATAGAATATTAGAAAAAAGTCAAGAGCCTTTTGTCGGAAAATGTGATTTTGTAAGAGACGAAAAAATCCCACAATGCTTTTTGTGGGATCAAACAAAGACAGGGCGGCAGCGCCGCCCTGTGGGATCAACCTTTTTGTTCCATGAATTTCCGTCCGTTTCGGATGTGGGTAGAGATGGCCTGCTGGGCCGCCGCTACATCCCGGGCCTCCAGGGCCTGGATAATGAGCTTGTGTTCTTCATAGATGGCGTGGCGGCGCTCCACATTGCTGGAGGAGTACTTCCGGTCCCGGCTGATGATGCCCTTCAGCATGTCCAGCAGGTTGCGCAGGATCTGGTTGCCCGCCAGAGAATAGAGGTAGGAGTCGAACTGCTGGCTGGCGGTGAAGATATCGGTGGAGTCGGAGGCCTGACGGTAGCGCTCGATCAGGTCATATAAATTCTGAATGTCCTGCTCATCCAGATTTTGAATGCACTCGGCCACGGCCAAATGCTCCAGAGCCTCCCGGCAGGCGTAGGCGTCGGAGATCTCCTGCTGGTCCAGGGCCCGCACCACCGCGCCGTGATAGGGGATGATATCCACCAGGCCGTCGCTGGCCAGACGGCGGATGGCCTCCCGCACAGGGGTGGCGCTGACATTCATCTGCTTGGCCAGGTGCTGTTCTTTCAGCTCGGTGCCGGGAGGGATAGATCCATTGGCAATGGAGTCTACCAGATTTCGGTAGACCTGTTCACTTAAGGGGATGCGGGAGACGCCGCTGACATTTTTATAATCCATAATTTGGCTTCTACTCCAATTGAAAAAATAGGTTCAGAAACAACTGGTATGAAAACCATTATAATACAGAACCCGGGATCCCGCAAGGGAAGCCCGGGTTGGAGAAAAGGGGGAGGGTCACACCTGCTCCAGCTGCTGGCTGTTTTGCAGGGCGTGGAGGGCGCTGAGGATCATGTCCAGGGCGTAGTCGTCGCCGAAGGTGGTGTCGATGGCCAGATGGAAGTTTTTCGCGTGGCCCCAGATTTCGCGGGTGTAGTACTGGTAGTTGGTGGCCCGCTTCCGGTCTCCCTGTTCGATCTGGGCGTGGGCGGTCTCCTCGTCCAGGCCGTAAGTGTCCATGATGCGGTGGAGACGGGCCTCCTTGTCGGCGTGGAGCCACACCCGCAGACAGTGGGGGTCGTTGCGCAGCAGCCAGTCGGCACAGCGGCCCACCAGCACGCAGTTGCCCTGGGCGGCCAGAGACAAAATGGTCTGCTTCTCCGCGGCAAAGAGGGCGTCCTTGGGGGCCTCCTGCTCCGGGGCGTAGTACATCTGATTGGTAAAGTCGTAGAGCAGGGGGCTGGTCATGCTCTCCTCCTGCTGGTGGACGAACTGGGGGGTGAAGCCCGTGGTGCCCGCCGTCAGCTGGATGATTTCCTCGTCATAGAACTGGTAGTTCAGGCGATCGGCCAGCAGGCGGCCAATGATGCGGCCGCCGCTGCCGTACTGCCGCCCAATGGCAATGACATAGCCCCGCCCGGCAGCGGGCTTGGGGGTGTCCTCCTCCTGAGGGGGAAACAGCAGGCCGGGGAGGAAGGAGAGCATCCGCCCAAAAGTCCGGGCCAGAAAGCCCACCAGCAGGGCGGCTACCAGGGTGCCCTCCCGCACGCCGGCCAAACGACCGGACAAAATCAGGGAGGCGGCCACGGCAATGGCGGTCATGGACACGTCAAAGCAGACCTTGGTGATGCCGAAGTCGGTGTTCCAGGTGAGCACCACCGCCCGCACAAAGGACTCGCCGGGCAGCATGGCCACGTCAGCCAGTACCTCCAGGTATACGCCGAAGGCCAGCACCGCGCAGCCCGCCAGCAGATAAAGGACCTTTTCGGGATAGGAGCCGGGGGAGACAAAGAATAGCAGCCCCATGGTCAGGTCAATAAAATAACCGAAAGCAATGGAGATGGGGATTTGCAGCAGATGCTCCAGCCGGAAGCGCCGCCGCAGGATGAGCAGCTGCAGGAAAATGAGCAGCAGGCTGAAGGCGATGGTGAACTGCCCCAGGGTCAGAGGAAATTTTAGGCTCAATACATAAGGAATGGCGGAGATGGGGGAGGTGCCCAAATCCGCCTTGGTTACCAGGCTGACGCCCAGGGAGCTGAGAAACAGTCCCAGCAGAAAAATAAGGTACCGCTTTGCTTTTTCCATTTATCCATTCTCCTCTATCAGATGTTCCGAAATGCGGGTCAGCAGGTCCAGCAGGTGGGCCTGTTCCTCCGGGGGAATGCCCTGCAGGGCCTGGGCTTCCAGCTGAAGGAACTGTTCCCGCACCAGCTGGGCCATCTCGTGGCCCTGGGGGGTGAGGAAAATGTAGTAGGTGCGCCGGTCGCCGTTGAGACTGCGGCGCTGGATGAGCCCCTTGTCCTCCATACGGTTGAGTAGGGAGGTGAGGGTGGCCGCCTCGATGTGGCAGGCCCGGGCGATGCGGATCTGGCTGGCCCCGTCGTGGTAGGACAGGTACTCCAGCACCTTGGGCTGACCGATGGTGAGGCCAGTGCCCTTGAGCCCTGCCAGCAGCTTTTTGTGCAGCAGGGACTGGTTTGCCATGATGAGATAGTGCAGGCTGTGTTCCATGGACCGATGACTCCTTATAATATTAGAAATCTAATAATGATGATTCTAATATTATACGGACGTACACGGGGAAATGTCAAGAGAGCAGAAAAAATCCCGGCCGGAAAAGCTCCGGCCGGGATCAAACGATATAAAATCAGAGGCAGCGGCGGTAAGTACGGGTGATCTCCCGCAGCCGGCCCGAGACATAGGGGTTGAAGGCGTCCTCCCGCACCCGCCAGGACCAGTTGTGGCCGCCGCAGGAGCCGGGGGTGTTCATCCGGGAATCGGCCCCCAGGCCCAGTACATCCTGGAGGGGGGCGATGGCCAGATAGCTGCCCGTGGCCCAGGCCCCGGAGATGACGCCCCAGCCGATGCCCTCCTCATCCCGCAGGCGTAAATACTGGCGGGCAAAGCGGGCCTCGTCCTGGTTGCCCTCCTGGAGGAACTGGACAAAGGTGGGGGTGTCGTGGGTACCGGTGTAGACCACAGAGAATTTTTCGCAGTTGTGGGGCAGATAGGCGCTCTCGCCCACGGGGTCGAAGGCAAAGACCATGACCTTCATGCCGGGGATGCCGCAGGTGCGGACAAATTTCAGGGCGTCGGCGTCCAGATCGCCCAGGTCCTCGGCAATGAGCTCCAGCTGGGGCGCGGCGGTCTGGATGGCCTTCAGCAGCTCCATGCCCGGACCGGGCTCCCAGTGGCCCTCCTTGGCGCTTTCCGCCCCGGCGGGAATGGACCAATAGGTGTGGAAGGCGCGGAAGTGGTCGATGCGCACGGCGTCATACAGCCGATGACACCAGGTGATCCGCTCCCGCCAGAACTGGAACACGGCCTGCTTGTTTCCCTTCCAGTCGTACAGGGGGTTGCCCCAGAACTGGCCGTCGGCGGTGAAGGCGTCGGGGGGAACGCCGGCCACATTGGCCAGGTGGCCGTCCTCATCCAGCTGGAAGAGCTCCGGGTGGGACCAGCGCTCCACGCTGTCGGCGGAGAGGTAGATGGGGATGTCGCCCATGATGCGGATGTGCCGCTGATTGGCGTATTCCTTTAAATGGAACCACTGGCGGTAGAAGGTGTCCTGGAGGAAGGTATGGAAGGCCACCAGCTCCGGGTCGGGGACGGCGTCCTCGGGCCATTCCTCCCAGCTGGTGCCGTACTGGTCGTGGAGGGCGGCAAAGCGGGCGTAGTCGGCCAGCCAGGGCAGGTCGGGCTCCTCCTGCTGGGGGGCGTCCAGCTGCTGGTAGCGTTCAAAGGCCCGCTTCAGCAGGGGAAGGCGGGTGGCGTTGAGGTGGTCGTAATCCACCTGGTCTGGGGTGATCCATTTGGCCTGATCCAGCTCCTGGGGAGTGAGCAGTCCCTGAGAGGCCAGCTCGTCCAGGTCGATGAGCAAGGGGTTGCCGGCAAAGGCGGAGGTGGACATATAGGGGGAGTTTCCGTGACCCAGGGGGACCAGGGGCAGGATCTGCCAATAGGTCTGTCCGGCCTGAGAGAGAAAATCCACAAAGCGGCGGGCGGATGCCCCCAGAGAGCCGATGCCGTAAGGGCCCGGCAGGGAGGAGACAGCCAGCAGGATGCCGCTGTAGCGCGCGTCATACATAGGGGAAGGGTCTCCTTTCGAGGTGGAATCAAGGCCAGGGGAAGGGCTCCCCTGGCCTCGGGCATATTGTACCATATTGAACAAGAAAATTCAAGGCTGTTTGTGCGATTTCACCTTAACTTCAATCTGGCGGCGGAAAAAGTCCAGCATCCGGTCGTTGGTCTCCCGGCTCTCGTCCCAGTCCCACCAGCCCACCTCAAAGACGTGGGTGGTGCGGGGGCTCTTCTCCCGGGACCAGTGGATGAGCTCGTGGGGGATGGCGGAGTGCTCCAGGCAGCGGATGAGGTGCTGGCTCTGGGCGTAATAGCGGTCGGCCTCGCTGGAAATGACCAGAATGGGGGGCAGGGGCAGGCCGGGGGCGGTGTCGGCAAAGCTGACATGGCCCCGCAGGGGGGAGCTTTGCCAGGGGCGGCCCAGCATCAGGTCCAGATACTCCCGGGTCACCGCCCGGTCGGTGAGGGGGGTGAACAGGCGGAAGCGGTATACGTCGCATACCCCGTGGGCGATGGCCAGAGCGGTGATGCTCAGGGGCAGGGGGGAGACCCGGTAGAGCTTTTGCAGCTTGGGGTCCAGCTGGACGCAGGCGGTGAGGGCGGCCAGATGTCCTCCGGCGGAGTCCCCGGTGAGCAGCAGCTTAGATAGGTCAAAGCCGTACTCCGCCCCGTGGGCGGCCAGCCACTCCAGACTGGCGAATACGTCCCGGATCTGGCCGCTGATGTCGGTCTGGGGCACCAGGCGGTAGCTCATGCCCATGACGGCGTAGCCTTGGGAGGCCAGATACATGCAGTAGGCCCGGTTCAGCTCCCGGTCGCCGTACATCCAGCCGCCGCCGTGAATGTCCACAATGGTGGGCAGGGGGCCGGAGACCCCGGCGGGGCGGTACAGGTTCAGGGTGTGCATGGGGTCGCCGTCCTCCAGGTAGGGGATGCCCGGCCGGACCTCCACCCCCTGGGGCAGGGGTTGAGAACTCAGCCGCATCTGATCCCGGCGGCGGTTTCCCTCCCATTTGCGGCGGATGAGAGAACGAATGAAAAAGCCCATGGTGTGTGCCTCCTGAGGTTGAATTCCCTTTCAGGATACTCGCATTTCCCGTCCTTTGCAAGGGAAAGAAAACAGCCGGGACCCTTCCGGGTCCCGGCTGTACCTTAAATACTTTCCCGCTCCACCACGGTGTAGCCCAGCATGGTCTGGCGCACGGGGAGGGGCTCTCCCTTCCGGTCCACCATGGACAGCAGCATCCCCGCGGCCTCGCTGCCGCAGGTCTCATAGTAGAAGTGGGCGGTGGTGAGCTGGGGGGTGACGTATACGTCCGCCCAGTTGTCATCCACCCCGGCCACGCTCACGTCCTGGGGCAGGCGTTTTCCTGCCCGGCGCAGGGCGTCCATGGCGCCCAGGGCGGTGAGGTCGGTGGCGCACATGACCCCATCCAGATCGGGGTACTCGGTCAGCAGCTCCTCCATGGCCTGCCGGCCGCCCTCCAGAGTGAAGGAGGCGGAGCGGCAGGGCAGGTCGGGGGACAGCCCCGCCTCACTGAGAGCGGCCTGAGCCCCCTGCTTGCGCCGCAGGCCCACGGCCACATCCTGCTCGGTGACGCCCAGATACACCACCCGGCGGCGGCCCCGGCGGATGAGACGGGCCATGAGCTCCCGGGCGGCGTTGTAGTCGTCGTGGTAGACACAGGGGACCCCGTCGGTGCGCTGGCCCGCCACCACTACGGGGACGGAGCAGTTGAGCAGAGCGTGCTGGTGACGGGGGGTGAGGACGGTGGCCATGAGGATGATGCCCGCCACCGAGCGGGTCTGAAACAGGTCCAGGTAGGCCAGCTCCTGTTCCGGGTCGTTGTCGGTGTTGGCCAGCAGACACAGGTAGCCCCGCTGGGACAGCCCCTGGGTGATGCCGGCGGTGACCCGGCCCACGGCGTCGGAATTGATCTTGGGTACGATGACCCCCACGTAGTCGGTGACCTTGCTGCGCAGAGACTGGGCAGCGGCGTCGGGGCGGTAGCCGGTCTGGGCGATGGCGGCGGCAATGGCCTCCCGCTTGGCCTGGCTGAGGGAGCCGCCGTTCAGATAGCGGCTGACGGCGGCGCTGGATACGCCGGCCATTTGGGCGATCTCTTTGATGGTCATATGGCTGGCAGCTCCTTTTAAAATATGGTTACCCCTCCTGGAGCATCCAGGCAAAGCCGTAGGGGAACAGCTCCACCCGGCTGAGGTTGTCGAAGTCACCTCCGTAGATCAGCTCTTTAAAGGAGCCCTGCTCGGGGGAGGAGACGGTGACAAATTCCTGGCTGAAGTTGAAGAAGGCGATGAGCTTGCGGCCCTGGTACCAGCGGCCCACACCCAGCACGTGGGAGGAGCCGGTGTCAAAGGTCCACACGTCGGCCCGGGCGTCAAAGGCGGGCTCCTGGGCGCGGATCTCTTCCAGATGGCGCAGGCCCATGAACTGCTTGCCCTGGCGGGTGGTCCCGTCATGGCGCATGGCGGCCAGCTCCCACTGGAAGTTGCCCCGGTGGATGTAGCGGCTGTCGTCCCACTTCTCGCCGTCGTGGTGGTAGGAGTAGTCGTTGAGCTGGCCCACCTCGTCGCCGCTGTACAGTACGGGGATGCCGCTCTGGGTGAGCATCCAGGCGTGGAGCATCAGGTCGCAGGAGATGGCCCGCTCCAGTTTGAAGGGGTTCTGCTCGTAGTCGGCAGCCTCCACACCGCACAGGGAGGCGGTGGTGCCGCACAGGCGGGCGTCGCCCAGGCGGGGGTCGTCGTTGTAGAGCTCGCCCCGGCTGTCGCTGCCCGGCCACTTGCCGGTGAACCAGTCGTTGAGGTACTTCTTGTGGGCCACCTCATTGGTGCCGAAGTGGGCCTTCAGCCAGGCGTAGTCCAGGCCCCAGCCGATGTCGTCGTGGCAGCGCAGGTAGTTCAGGAACAGGAAGTCCCGGGGCAGGGCGCACACCGTGTCCATCTGGTGGCGCAGCAGGGACACGTCCCCGGTGGCCAGGGTGTGCCAGGTGGTGGCCATGGTGGTCACGTTGTACAGCATGTGGCACTCGGGCTTTTCGGGGGAGCCGAAGTAGGGCACCACCTTGGCGGGCTCCATGACCACCTCGCCCAGCAGCAGCACGCTGGGACACACGATCTGACAGACCATGCGCATCATACGCACCAGGGTGTGGACCTGGGGAAGGTTGCGGCAGTTGGTGCCCAGCTCCTTCCAGATGTAGGGCACCGCATCCAGGCGGATCACGTCGATGCCCCGGTTGGCCAGGTACAGGAGGTTTTCCGTCATGTCGTTAAAGACCACGGGGTTGGCGTAGTTGAGGTCCCACTGATAGGGATAGAAGTTGGTCATGACCACCTGCTTGCAGTCATCCAGCCAAGTGAAGCTGCCGGGGGCGGTGGTGGGGAACACCTGGGGGACCGTCTTTTCAAACTCCTGGGGGATCTCCCAGTTGTCATAGAAGAAGTAGCGCTCCCGGTAGCCGGGCTCTCCGGCCCGGGCTTTCCGGGCCCACTGGTGGTCCTCGCTGGTGTGGTTCATGACAAAGTCCAGGCACAGGCTGATGCCCTTCTCCCGGCAGGCGTCGGCCAGGTGCTCCAGGTCCTCCATGGTGCCAAGCTCCGGCTGGACCCGGCGGAAGTCGGACACAGCGTAGCCGCCGTCGCTGCGGCCCTTGGGGCTCTCCAGCAGGGGCATCAGGTGCAGGTAGTTGACCCCGCACTCCTGAATGTAGGGCAGGCGCTCCTGCACCCCCTTCAGGTTGCCGGCAAAGGCGTTGGTGTACAGCATCATGCCCAGCAGGTCCCGGCGGCGGTACCAGTCGGGGTCCTCCTCCCGGCGCAGGTCCTGTAGGCGCAGATCCAGTTTGCGCTGGGCCCAGCAGCGGCGCAGCATCTGGACAAAGTAGTCAAAGGCGGCCATGTCCCCGTGGTAGAGCTCACAGTAGAGCCACTTCAGCTCGTCGTAGCAGGCATCCAGACGGCGCTGGAAGGCGTCGGGGTCGTCCCGGCGGGCGGGTTCCGCATCCTCACAGGGAATCTCCTCAGCCTGCTGCTCCTCCTCTTCCGCCTCGGGCTGAGGAGCGGGCTCCTCTTCCTCTTCGGGCTCAGGCTGGGGAGCGGGAACTTCCTGGACAGGGGCCTCCTGGACGAGAGCCTCCTGGGGCTGCTCCGGCTCCGGCTGGACCTGGGAGGACACCTGGGGCTCCTCCTGAGCGGCGGGGGCGGCCTGGGCGGCGCCCATGTCCACCTTGGGCAGGGCGGGCATTTTCAGCGGCCAGCCCTCCTCCAGCCAGCGGCGGATGCGCCAGGTGTGGGCGGGGATGACACTCCAATTTTTAAACCCGTTCATGAAACGGCCTCCTTACTGAATTTCCGCCAGGGTGGGCATGGCGGGGATGGCTCCGCTGCGGGAGCAGGTAATGGAAGCGGCGCGGTTGGCAAAGGCCAGGATGTCCTCCAGCTCGGCGGCAGTGAGACCCTCCAGGGGCTTTCCTTCCCGGGCCACCAGGCGGCTGAGCACCGCGCCCAGGAAGGTGTCGCCAGCCCCGTTGGTGTCGGCCACGGTGGTGGTCACGCCGGGCACCAGACCGGTCTTACCCTGCCAGCGGTAGAAAGCGCCCTTGCTGCCCAGGGTGATGAGCACCAGCTTGACGCCGTCCTGCTCCATGCGGCGGCTGCCCTCCTCGGGGTCGTCGGTGCCGGTGAGCAGGGGCAGCTCCTCGTCGCTGATTTTCAGCAGGTCCACCAGGGGCAGGGGAATGCGCATCCACTGCACAGCCTCTTCCTCACCACGCCACAGGCTGGCGCGGTAGTTGGGGTCGTAGCTCACCAGCACCCCCTTCTGGTGGGCGTGGCGGGCGGCGAAGATGGTGGCGGAGCGGGACAGGCCGGCGGTGAGGCTCACCGAGCCGAAGTGGAGCACCTTGGCTCCCTCGATGAGACGCACGTCCACCTCGTCGGGGGAGAGGTTGCTGTCCGCCCCCCGCAGGAACTGGAAGGAGCGCTCCCCCTCGGGGGAGAGGGTGACCACCGCCATGGTGGTGGGAGCGGAGTCGGTGAGCAGGCAGGAGGTGTCTACCCCGTTTTCCACCAAAACCTCCCGCAGGTAGCGGCCAAAGCCGTCTGTGCCCACTTTGCCCAGAAAAGCGGTCTGAGCGCCCAGACGGGCGGCGGCCACCGCCACATTGGCGGGCGCGCCTCCGGGGTTGGCGGCAAAGGTGGGGACCCCCTGGCTGTTGCGGCCAGTCTGGGTCAGGTCGATCAAAACTTCTCCAACAGTGGTGATATCACTCATGACGGAACAGCTCCCCTTCAAAAATATTGAAATATTTTGAAAACGATTGCAAAAAAACTATAGCACAGAAATTCGGCCCGTGCAACGAGAAAACCGGCACTTTTTTCACGTCCGATTTCACAAAATTTTCCTTCTGAATTTGACACATCAGACAAGGAGGCAGAAAATAGACGCATCTTTTTATGAAAAAGGAATTGCTATTTTCATAGCGCCATGATACTTTGGGATAAAACAGGACAAGATGGAGGAAAGGAGCGAGAGATATGCCGTTGGAAGAGTATCACAAGGCCCTGCGCATGGGCCTGAGAGAGAACCGGGCCGCCGAGGCCCGGGGCGAGGCCCCCGGACTGCGGGTTCTGCCCGAGGAGCCGGAGAAACTTTCTGTGCGGCGGGAATCCCTGGGCATTGTGGAGATCCCCAGCGAGCTGCTGGATGGGACCTGCAACAATTTACGCGCCGGGGCCTTTTCCCGCAGCTTTTACCCCGCCCTGCAGGAGGACAGCGAGTTTGCCCACAAGTGGGCCTCCCTGTGCAAATCCCACCTGGAGGAGGGCATTCGGGACCCCATCAAGGCGGTGGAGTACCTCAACCATTTTTACGTCATCGAGGGCCACAAGCGGGTCAGCGTGCTGAAATATTTTGGGGCCATCTCCATTCCGGGCGTAGTCACCCGCCTGCTGCCCAAGCCCTCGGATGACCCGGCGGTGGCGGCCTACTACGAGTTTTTGGACTTTTACCAGATGACCGGCCTGAACTTTTTGGTGTTCCACCGTCCGGGGGAGTACCGGGAACTGCTGGAGGCCATGGGCCGCACCAACCGGGAGGCCTGGAGCGCCGAGGACGTGTACGCCCTGCGCACCTTCTACTACATGTTCCGGGACGCCTATCTCAAGGAGAGCGGCGACTATGAGAGCATTTCCATCGCCTTTCTGACCTATATCAAGATTTTCGGCTACGGCGCATCCCGGGACAAGATGTCCTCCCAGATCGCCCAGGAGCTGCCCAAGATCCGCCAGGAAATCCGCAACCGCCAGGAGAACGCGGGTACCACCGTGCTGGTGGAGGACGAGGTGAAGCGGCCCCTGTTTACCTTCTCCACGGGCGGAAAGGTGACGGCGGCCTTTATCCACAACGGCTCCTCCGCCACCTCCCGTTGGGTGTACGGCCACGAGTACGGCCGCTATCTGCTGGAAAACGCCATGGGCGGGCAGGTGCGCACCCTGTCCTATGAGAACGTGGAGGATGACCAGGCGGCGGAGCAGGCCATTGAGGACGCGGTGGAGAAGGGGGCCGACGTGATCTTCACAACCCACCCCCGTCTGCTCATGCCCAGCGTGAAGCAGGCGGTGCTCCGCCCCAATGTAAAGATCCTCAACTGTTCCCTCAACACCTCCTACCCCTCGGTGCGCACCTACTACCCCCGGATGTATGACGCCAAGTTCATCAAGGGGGCCATTGCGGGCACCCTGACCCGGGACGGACGCATCGGCTACGTGGCCGACTACCCCACCTACGGCAGCATCGCCAGCATCAACGCCTTCGCCCAGGGGGCCCGTATGGTCAACGCCAACGCCCGGGTGTATCTGGAGTGGGCGGGGATGAAGGATGGGGGCGGCCTGCAGCGGCTTCAGGAGCGGGGCATCGCCTATATTGACTACCTGGACCGCCTGGGCGCCAACACCGGCAACCAGCTGGGCGGCATCCACAACCTGGCCCTCATCCAGTGCCATTGGGGCAAGCTGTACCAGAGCCTGGTGCGCCGGGTGATGGAGGGCAGCTGGAAGCAGGAGGACCGGGGCAGCAGCGCCATCAGCTACTGGTGGGGCATGACCCAGGGGGTCATCAGCGTGCTGTGTTCCCGCCGTCTGCCCACCGGCACCCGCCGTCTGGCCGGAGTGCTGCGGGACGCCCTGCGGGACGACCGGCTGGACCCCTTCTACGGGACTCTGGTGGACCAGAAGGGCCGCGTGGTCTACGGGGACGAGGTGCCCATTTCCGCAACGCAAATTTTGTCTATGAACTGGCTGTCCTCCTTTGTGGAGGGCCGCATCCCAGCGTTTGAAGAACTGTCTCCCACCGCTCAGGAGCTGGTTCGCCTCCAGGGGGTGGAAAGGCAGGGGGAGAAATGAAGATCTTAGTGGTATCCGACTGTGAATCCCGCTATCTCTGGGACTATTTTACCCCGGACAAGCTGGACGGGGTGGATCTGATCCTCTCCTGCGGGGATGTGAAGCCCCAGTACCTCTCCTTCCTGGCTACCTTTGCCCACTGCCCGGTGCTGTATGTCCACGGCAACCACGACGACCGCTACCGCCAGGACCCGCCTCTTGGGTGCATCTGTGTGGACGGGCAGCTGTACGAGTATCAGGGGGTGCGCATTCTGGGCCTGGGGGGCTCCATGCGGTATAAGCCGGGAGACAACCAGTACACCGAGCGGCAGATGGCCATGCGGGCCCTGCGCCTGGCCCCCAAGATCATGCGCAAAAAGGGCTTTGACATTCTGCTGACCCATGCGCCGGGGCGGGATATGGTGGCCTGCAACGACCTGGCCCACATGGGCTTTCAGACCTTTAACCGCCTGTTGGACAAGTACCGTCCGGCCTTGTTCCTCCACGGGCACACCCATTTGAACTACGGACATAACATTCCCCGGGAGAGCAGCTACGGCGATACCCGGGTGGTAAACGGATACGAGCGCTACCTGCTGGAGCTTTGACCGGCAGGAGGGGAAAACAGGGCGCGGGAGCCGCTGGCTCCCGCGCCCTGTTTGGCGTGAAAGAGAAAAATATAAGCATACCGGAGGAATAGGAAAGTGGCATTTGGACTGATTTTCCTTGTGGGACAAGGGGTGAGAAGGGGTGGAAGAGTGAAAATCAAGGAGGACACACCGGAATTTTCCAGCGGGAACCACTGTTAGAAATGGCAAAAAAGCACCCTCATATCTGTGCAACCATACGAAAATTGTAAGATACCCACAAAAACAGAGCAAATGTATTACGGTATGCACAAAAATAAGGTACATGTCGCTTTTGTATATATTATAAAAACTTGGCTCCATTTTCACTGAATATGAAAAGATGCTACACTAAACCTGTCAAAGCCGGGGGATGGAACCAAAGGCTGGCCAGCTGGGAAAGGGAGACGCGACTCGTCCATCCCTCCGGGAGCGGGATGAAAACGCTCGCATGAGAAGTTGAAAGGAGATACGAAAATGAAACTTATGAAACGCATCGCGGTGCTGGGAATGGCAGCCGCTCTGGCTCTTGGCGCTGCTGCTTGCGGCGGAGGCGGAAGCTCCAGCGACGGCAAGCTGACCATGCAGATCTGGGACAACTCCCAGCGTGAGGCAATGCAGGCCCTGGCCGACGCCTATCACGAGCAGAACCCCGATGTGACCATCGAGGTCCAGGTCACCAGCTGGGACGAGTACTGGACCAAGCTGGAGGCTGCTGCCGGTTCCGGCAACCTGCCCGACATCTTCTGGATGCACACCAACCAGATCCTGCTCTACGCCGACAGCGGCATGCTGGCCGACGTGACCGATCTGTATGATGACGATACTTATTCTCACTACTCCGATATCTCCATCGCCAACACCCAGGGCTCCGACGGCCGTATGTACGGCATCCCCAAGGACAAGGACACCGTCTGCCTGGTGTACAACAAGGAGATGTTTGACCAGGCCGGAGTCGCCTACCCCGACGAGACCTGGACCTGGGACGACCTGACCGAGGCCTCTCAGAAGATCTACGACGTCACCGGCAAGTACGGCTACATGGCTTACTGCGACGAGCAGCTGGGCTACTGGAACTTCGTCTACCAGAACGGCGGCTACATCCTCAACGAGGACAAGACTGCTGCCGGTTTTGACAATCAGGCTACCATCGACGCCATGAAGTTCTACATCGGCCTGCAGGACAACGAGTGGTGCCCCGACCAGAACTACTTTGCTGAGACCGCTCCCGGCAACGCCTTCTTCTCCGAGCAGGGCGCTATGTTCCTGGAGGGTACCTGGAACCTGCTGTATGAGATGAAGAACTACCCCGAGATGCAGGGCAAGTGGGACGTGGCTGTGCTGCCCAAGAGCCCCAACCCCGCCTCCGGTGACGGCCGTGCCACCATCTCCAACGGCCTGTGCTATGCCACTTCCTCCAAGAACCAGGACAACGAGACCGTTATGAACTTCCTGAAGTGGCTGGGCAGCGAAGAGGCCCAGATCCTCCAGTCCTCCTACGGCGCTGCCATCTCCGGCTACGAGGGCACCGAGCAGGCCTGGATCGACGCCTTCGATCAGTTTGACTACAAGCTGAACGTGCAGGCCTGCATCGACATGTTCGACTACTCCGTCCAGTCCGTCAACGACGCCACCCGTCCCGTGTGGAAGAGCAAGGTCAACGACGAAATGCTGAAGATCTACGGCGGCCAGGTCAGCGTGGACGAGGGCCTGAAGAACTGCAACGATATCATCAACCAGGCGATTGCGGAGGGTTGATCGTCCTTCCAAAGCAGAAAAACGATCTCCGGCGGGCG
>OOBP01000073.1_pt1 | contig 142553 bp, 140 predicted proteins | sample 1671681 | NCBI WGS metagenome assembly OOBP01 (sample SAMN06348181, study PRJEB24527) | human gut metagenome
GGCCGCCCTTGTAGGGGCCGATGGCGCTGTTGAACTGCACGCGGTAGCCGCGGTTTACCTGCACCTTACCGGCATCGTCCACCCAAGGCACACGGAAGGTGATGATGCGCTCCGGCTCCACCAGGCGCTCGATCAGACCGGCCTTCTCGTACTCGGGGTGCTTTTCCACAACGGGCTGGATGCTCTCCAGCACCTCGCGCACAGCCTGCAGAAACTCGGGCTCGTTGGCGTTGCGCTTTTCCAGACCCTCGTAAACACGCTTCAGATATTCATTCGTCAGCATAATAGAATACTCCTTTTCCCAATTACTCTATAAATTTGAAAAAGCGGAAATGCCCCTGCCCGCCGCACAGCGGGGATATCCTTGCAGATGCCGGGCGCTTCCGGTTCTCCATGCTTGTAGGGCACGCCCACACAAGCGGGCAATGCTTACTTTACTATTATAAAGCTTTGCAATGGGTTTTACAATAGCAAAAAGCAGAATTTGTTTAAAAAAACAGATAAAAAGTCACAGCTGCTTCACAAAACGAAAATTAAAAGCCGGAATGTGCCGCGAACCTTGTTTTTTAAAGTGCGCTGCCGCCCCAAAGCCGTACGGAAAAGAATGTCTTTTGCGTGTCGGCGGGCGTATCTAAGCAAAAAGCCCTGTGTCGCAACGGGCACAGGGCGGGGTGCATTACTTCTTCAGCAGCTTTTCGCAGGCGTCTGCGGCACCTTCCAAAAATTCGCCGCCATAGGTCTCGATCATGCCGGCATCGGAAAGCTCTGCCAGTTTGGGGTCGATGGGGCACTTGGCCAGCACGGGCAGATGATGCTTTGCGGCCACCTCGTCCACATGGCTGTTGCCAAACACATTGATGTGCTTGCCGCAGTCCGGGCAGACGATGTAGCTCATGTTCTCCACAATGCCCAGCATGGGCACCTTCATCATCTCAGCCATGTTCACGGCCTTTGCCACGATCATGCTTACCAGCTCCTGCGGGCTTGCCACCACAACGATGCCATCCACCGGCAGGCTCTGGAACACGGTCAGGGGTACATCACCGGTGCCCGGGGGCATATCCACGAACAGGAAATCCACATCCTTCCAGACCACATCGGTCCAGAACTGCTTGACCGCACCGGCAATGACCGGGCCGCGCCACACAACGGGGTCTTCCTCGTTCTCCACCAGCAGATTGATGCTCATTACATCAATGCCCATGCGGCTCTGGATGGGCCAGCAGCCCTTGTCGTCCGCCATGGCACGGCCATGAATGCCGAACAGCTTGGGGATGGACGGGCCGGTGATATCGGCATCCAGAATGCCACAGTGGTAGCCGCGGCGGGCCATGGCACAGGCCAGCAGAGCGCTGGTCATGCTCTTGCCCACGCCGCCCTTGCCGGAAACAACGCCGATGACCTTTTTCACACTGCTGTTAGGGTTGGGGGCATCGTGCTGCGGAGCGGCATCGCGGGAAGAACAGGCTGCACTGCAATTAGAGCAGTCATGGGTACATTCTTCGCTCATTCTCTTTGTCGCGCACGGCAGGGGCAGGACCCGGGCGGTGCGCTTCCTCCTTGCTCAAAATACAGGCGGGGGCTTGCGCCCTGCCTGACCACTGTTAACTATACCATAAAAAGTGCGCAGAAACAACCCATAGCGCCGCTCATGTTTTGCAAAGCCGCTGCATAGGCTGAACCGTGAACGCCCGTTCCGGGGCAGGGGGAGGTGCAGGGTGCGGCAGAGTTATTTTAAGAACGCGGCGCTGCTTACCGGCTCGGACGTGGTGCTGCGGCTGGCTGGCATGGGGCTGCGCATCTGGCTGGCCAACGCCTTGGGCGGGGCGGGGATGGGGCTGTATCAGCTGGTGCTGGCAGTGTACGGGCTGTTCGTCACGCTGGCCACGGCGGGCATCTCGGTGGCCGCTGCCCGGCTGCTGACCGAGGAGCTCAGCCGGGATAAAGCCGCTGCGCGCGGGATGCTGGTGCGGCTGGTGCTGGCAGGGCTTACGCTGGGCGGGCTTGCCATGGCCGCCCAGCTTGCCACCGCAGGCCTTGCGGCAAAATGGTGGCTGGGGGATGTCCGTGCCGCTGCCGCGCTGCGCACTTCGGCGCTGGGGCTGCCGTGGATGGCTGTTTCTGCGGTGCTGCGCGGCTTTTTTCTGGCGCGGCGGCGGGTGGAGCCCAACGTGCTCAGCCAGCTGGCAGAGCAGACGGTGCGCATTGCCGCGGTGGTGTGGGCGCTTTCCCGCACGCAGGGCTGGCCGGACGGCAGCCGCTGTGCACTGGTGCTGGCTGCCACCGCCTTGAGCGAGGCCGTATCCACCGCCCTGATGACACTGTTTTACCGGCGGGAGGCGGCACGCTGCTTCGGCAGCACAGCGCCGCGCCCGCCAAGGGAGGTGTCCCGGCGGCTGTGGGACATCCTGTGGCCGGTAGAGGGCGGCAGGGCGCTTTCCAGCGCGCTGCACACCGCCGAGAATATGCTGGTGCCCGCCTGCCTTGCGGTGTATCTGGGGGCTTCCGGCGGGCGCACCGCTGCGCTGGAGCAGTACGGCACCTTAAAGGGCATGGCGCTGCCGCTGCTCAATTTCCCCTTTGGGCTGCTGGGCAGTCTGGCGGTTTTGCTGATGCCGGAGATCACGCAGGCACATATCGAGGGGCAGACCGCCCGGCTGAACGCCCTGCTGGACCGGATGCTGCGGCTTACGGGATACTTTTCCATGCTGGCGGGCACGCTGTTCTGGGTGTGGGGCAGGCCGCTGGCGCAGCTGCTCTACCATAGCCCGGAGGCCGGGTTCTATCTGGAGACCCTTGCCCCGGCCATGCCGCTGATGTATCTGGAAAGCATGGTGGACGGCGCCATGAAGGGCATCGGGGAGCAGAAGGCCGCTTTCCGGTACAGCGTGTGGGACGCGGTGCTGCGCATTGGCGGGGTGGCGGTGCTGCTGCCCCGGTACGGGATGCGGGGCTTTCTGACGGTGATCTTACTTTCCAGCTTTTACACCTGCGCAGCCAACACCGGGCGGCTGCTGCTTTCCAGCGGCACAGGGCACGCCTTCCGGCGGTGGCTGGGTGCGCCGCTGCTGGCGGCGGCTGCCGCCGGTGCGGCAGGGCGGGGTGTGCGCCGGGCGCTGACGGGCTTTCCGGCTCAAGGGTTGCCGGGGCAGCTGGCAGTGCTGACAGTGGGCGGTACGGTGACGGCCATCGTGTTTTTGCTGGCGGCGCTGCCGCTGGGGCTTTGGGAGGAGCTGCGGGCGGTGCTGCGGCAGGCAAAGACCGGGAAAAACAGGGGAAAGTGATAAAAACGTAAATTTTCTGGACACAGGCGGGGATTGTGAGTATAATACAAACGTGTAGTTGTATCCTTCCGGCATTGCCGGGGGAGAACACTGCCGAAAAAGCAGCGCAGGGCAAACCCTTGGCGCTGAGAGGGAAAAAGAGGATCGTAAGTGAAAGATAGAACCAAGAATACCCCGCAGGTGCTGCTGCGCCGTGCGCTGCTGGTGCTGCTGGATGCAGCCATTGTGGCATTCAGCTTTTATTTTGCCCTGCTGCTGCGGGCAGACGGTGCCGTGGAGGCCGGGTGGTGGCCCCACAACCGTGCCCTGCTGTACGAAAACCTGCCGTGGATCGTGGCGGTGTATATCGTCTGCTTCCTGGCAGGCGGGCTGTACTCGGTGCTGTGGAAGTACGCCGGCGAGCGGGATCTGATCCGCCTTGCCGGGATGATCGCCGTGCCCACCGCCGTGGTGTATGTGGTGAACCGCCGTTTTATCCACGGTGTGCTGTTCAATTCCGCCAACTGCATGGCCTCGGTGCTCATCTTTTTGTTCATCGGCGGCAGCCGCTTGGCTTGGCGGCTGTTTTTGAACCATCCGCTGGGTGAGCGGATGCGCAAAGTGCCCGCCAAGGACCCCAACCGCCCGGTGTTGATCGTGGGTGCGGGCGAAGCCGGTGCATGGGCCATCAATGTGTGCAAATCCAACAAGGAATACGGCCACGCCGTGGTGGCGGTGGACGATGACCCCGCAAAGCTGAACCAGACCATCCACGGCGTGCCGGTCAAGGGCACGCTGGAGGATATCCCGGAGTTGTGCACGCGCTACGGCATCCACAGCATCATCATTGCCATCCCAACCTTAAAGGGCAGCAAGCTGAGCCACGTTATCGACCTGTGCGTCAGCACCCACTGCGCGGTGCAGCTGCTCAGTGACCCGCAGCTGGTGGGCAGCGGCGCACCCCAGCAGGAGGTGTTCCGCGAGCTGAACCCCGCCGACTTCCTCTCCCGCGAGGAGGTCACGCTGGATACCGACAAAATTTCCGGCTACCTCACCGGCAAAACGGTGCTGGTAACAGGCGGCGGCGGCTCCATCGGCAGCGAGCTGTGCCGTCAGGTCATGCGCTTCAAGCCCGGCAAGCTGCTGATTTTTGATATCTACGAAAACTGCGCCTACGAGCTGCAGATGGAACTGCAGCAGAAGTACGGCCGCGATATCCCGGTCACGGTGCTCATCGGCTCCATCCGGGATAAAAAGCGCTTGGACGAAGTATTTGATACCTACCACCCCACTGTGGTGTTCCATGCGGCGGCGCACAAGCACGTCCCGCTGATGGAGGTGAGCCCCGCCGAGGCGGTAAAGAACAATGTGCTGGGCACCAAAAACCTGCTGGTCAGTGCCAGCGAGCACGGGGTGGAGCGCTTTGTGCAGCTTTCCACCGATAAGGCCGTGAACCCCACCAGTGTCATGGGCTGCACCAAGCGCATCTGCGAGATGCTCATCCAGACCTTTGCGGGCAACACGGATATGAAGTGTGTGGCAGTGCGGTTCGGCAACGTGCTGGGCAGCCACGGCAGCGTTATCCCGCTGTTTGAAGCGCAGATCAAAAAGGGCGGGCCGGTCACTCTGACCGACCCCAACATCGTGCGCTACTTTATGACCATCCCGGAAGCAGCCCAGCTGGTGCTGCAGGCGGGCGCACTGGCCGAGAGCGGCAATATCTATGTGCTGGATATGGGCGAGCCGGTGCGCATTATGGATCTGGCCAAGCAGCTCATCCGCTTTTACGGCTACGAGCCGGGCGTGAATATGGAGATAAAAATCGTGGGTCTGCGCCCCGGCGAAAAGCTTTACGAAGAGCTGATGATGGACGAGGAGCAGGACAAGATGCGCCGCACCCAGCACAACAAGATCTTTGTGGCAAGCCCCCGCACCATTGATCTGGCCGAGTTCTACGAGCAGCTGCAGGCGCTGGAAGCCGCTGCCGCCCACAACGATGAGGGTGTGGTGCGCCAGCTGGCGGCTATGATCCCCACCTTTACCCCCACCCGGGAGAATCTGAAACTGTAACTGGTTGAACTGCGGCACTGGGCCGCATGGGATAGATCGCAGGCCGGAATATGCCGGGCTGCGCAAAACGAGAGGGATGTTATTATGGAAAAGAAACCGTTTCTGACCGAGGCGATGGCACAGGAGATCATCGAGGATGTGCCCACGCCGTTCCACGTCTACGACGAGAAGGGCATCCGGGAGAATGTCCGCCGCATCAACAAGGCCTTCAGCTGGAACAAGGGCTTCAAGGAGTACTTTGCGGTCAAGGCACTGCCGAACCCCGTTATCCTGCAGATCCTCAAGGAGGAGGGCTGTGGCGTGGACTGCTCCTCCCTGACCGAGCTGATGCTCAGCGAGGCCTGCGGCTTTACCGGCCACGAGATCATGTTCTCCTCCAACCAGACCCCCGTGGAGGATATGCAGAAGGCCTACGAGTTGGGTGCTTATATCAATCTGGATGACGCCACCATGGTGGAGTTTCTGGAGCGGGTGGCCGGGGTGCCGCAGGAAATCTTCTGCCGCTATAACCCCGGCGGAACCTTCCAGCTGGGCGAGAGCGAAGAGGGCTTTCAAGTTATGGACAAGCCCGGCGATGCCAAGTACGGCATGACCGAGCAGCAGATGATCGACAGCTACAAAAAGCTGATGCAGAAGGGCGCAAAGCAGTTCGGCATCCATGCTTTCTTGGCCTCCAACACCATCTCGGACGCCTACTACCCGGAGCTGGCAGGCATCCTGTTCCAGCTGGCTGTCCGGGTGCAGCAGGCTACCGGCGCGCATATCAGCTACATCAACCTGTCCGGCGGTGTGGGCATCCCGTACCGCCCGGAGCAGACCGAGAACGACATCATGGCCATTGGCGAGGGTGTGCGCAAAAAGTTTGAGGAGATCCTTGTGCCTGCCGGTATGGGCGATGTGGCCATCTTCAGCGAGATGGGCCGCTTTACCACCGGCCCCTACGGCGCACTGGTGTCCACCGTCATCCACGAAAAGCACATCTATAAGGAGTACATCGGTCTGGATGCCTGCGCCGCAAACCTGATGCGCCCCGCCATGTACGGCGCTTACCACCACATCACCGTGCTGGGCAAGGAGAACGAGCCCTGCGACCACAAGTACGACGTGGTGGGCGGCCTGTGCGAGAACAACGACAAGTTTGCCGTTGACCGGATGCTGCCCAAGATCGACATCGGGGATATCCTTTACATCCACGATACCGGTGCCCACGGCTCCGCTATGGGCTACAACTACAACGGCAAGCTGCACTGTGCCGAGGTGCTGCTGTGCGAGGACGGCTCTCACCGGCTGATCCGCCGCGCCCAGACCCCCCGCGATTACTTTGCAACGCTGGACTTTCTGCCCTTCCTCAAGCCCCTGTTCGAGGACTGATCCGCTTTTTGTATCCTGATAAAAAAGAGGTGTGACCCATGTTTTTTGGCTTTCAGCTTACCCTTGGCCTGATGATGGCCTTTTACGGTTTTTCGGTGATGAAAAATCCTCGCGTGTGGGGCGATCAGGGGCGCAGGGCGGTCAAGGCCGAAAACTTTGAGGAATACTGCCGCCAGAACGGCCAGTTCTTTTTAAAGGCAGGCTGCGTTGTGGCGGTGATCGGTGCACTGGATGCCCTGATCACGCTGGATGCCCTGTTGTACGCTCTGCTGTACATTTTTGGCTTGGCCTTTGCCTTCTACCCCCTTACCCGCTGGTGCAAGCAGAACGAAGGCTTTTCTTGGCCATGGCCCCACGTCCAGAGCGAGAAAAAGCGCATCAAGGAACTGCGCCGCGAACAGCAGGCACAGGAGAACGAGGAAAAAGGGGAGAAGTGATCCCCCCGGATAAAGCATAGACAGCAAAAGAACAACTCCCGGTCACGCTGCAACCGCAACGTGACCGGGAGTTGTTTTCGTTTACTGCTTGTGGAGAAGCGGGTGCTTACTCGGCGTCCTTCGGGTCGGTCATCAGTTCCTTGATGCTGGGCACAACGCCGCCCAGATTCTGCAGCTCAGAGGGGATGATGATCTTGGTAGCCTTGCCGTTGGCAACCTTCGCCAGCGCTTCAAGGCTGCGGATGGCCAGCACCTTGTCGCTGGGCATGGCCTCGTTCAGCAGACGGATGGCATCGGCGTTGGCCTTCTGCACAGCCAGAATGGCCTGTGCCTCGCCCTCGGCCTCCAGAATGCGCTGCTGCTTTACGGCATCGGCGCGCAGGATGGCGGATTCCTTTTCGCCCTCGGCGGCGGTAATGGCAGCCTGCTTTTCACCGTCTGCCTTCAGGATGACGGCGCGCTTCTCGCGCTCAGCCTTCATCTGCTTTTCCATGGCTTCCTGAATTTCCCGCGGCGGGATGATGTTCTTCACCTCCACGCGGTTCACCTTGATGCCCCACTTGTCAGTGGCTTCGTCAAGGATGGCGGTGATCTTGCCGTTGATGACATCGCGGCTGGTCAGGGTATGATCCAGCTCCATCTCACCAATGATGTTGCGCAAGGTGGTAGCAGAAAGGCTCTCGATAGCGGCAATGGGCTGGTTGACACCGTAGGTGTACAGCTTTGCGTCCATGACCTGAAAGAACACCACCGTGTCGATCTGCATGGTCACGTTATCGCGGGTGATCACGGGCTGAGGGGGAAAGTCTGCCACCTGCTCCTTCAGGCTTACCTTTTTGGCAATGCGCTCAATAAAGGGAATCTTGACGTGCAGGCCGGCAGTCCATGTTTCGGAATAGCTGCCCAGCCGCTCAATGACATATACCTTGGACTGCGGTACAATGACGATGTTGGAAACAATGACCAGCACCAGAACAAAAACAAGCGCAAGGATGACAAAAAACAGAACCATAATACATCTCCTTTGTCAGGTTGTTGTGTGGGGGGTGCGGCTTTCGGTCAGAACAGGCTCTACGATGAGCAGGGTGCTGTGGATCTCGGTAACGCGGCAAAGCGCACCGGGTGTGAGGGTGTCGCCGGGGGTGGCGCAGCGGGCGTTCCAGTCCACGCCGTCCAGCCGTACCCGGCCGGGGACCTCGGCAGTGACAGGGGAAAGCACGATGGCCTCCCGTCCCAGATTGCGGTCGCCGTTGGTGGCGGTATGCTTGAGCCGCAGCTTTGCCGCCAGCGGGCGGAAGGCTGCCAGACACAGGATGCTTACCACCAGAAAGACCACCGCCTGCACCCGGAACGACCCGGTGAACACGCAGCACAGCAATGCGGCGGCAGAGCCGATGGCAAACCAGATGGAGGTCATATTAAAGGTACTGGCCTCCAGTGCCAGAAAGCCCACGGCTGCAGCCAGCCAGAGAATGGGGGAGATCTGCATGGTATGTTACCTCCTTATGCTGCTATTATACGGCATCCCCTTGGGGGAAGGTCAAGAGCTTTTTACTGGAACGTTGCACAGAAAACAAAATATAGACAAAAATGGGAAAAAAGCCCGTAAATCACTGCGTCCCACCCTGTGAAAAAAGTAAGTCGGGAGGCTCCGCAGAGCCTCCCGACTTACAAATAAAGAATAGGATCCCGCTATGGATGCTCAGAGCGCAAGCGGAGAGCATTTTAAATGGTTACAGCCTCGCAGGCATCACTGGATATCGTAGTAGCTGTGGTTGGGGTTGTGGCCGTTTTCCTCCACCACGATGGTAAAGCCCATGGGGTTCACCTCGGTGTGCTTGCCGGAAGCCAGCGGCTCCACGATGATGTGCTCAGAACGGTTCACGATGATCTCCGCAGTCTCGGTCTTACCGATGCGCTGGTAGTGCAGAATGCCGTCCTCAGCCCGCAGCACCCGCAGCTCGCCGGTGCGGAAGGCCTCGCAGCTGTGGCGCAGCTGCGCCAGCTGTGCCAGCACCGGGCGCAGCCGCTCCTCGTGGCTGTCCCAGCAGAAGAAGGCGCGGTTGAAGGGGTCGCGGTAGCCCTGCATCCCGATCTCGTCGCCGTAGTACAGGCAGGGCACGCCGGGCAGAGTGTAGATGATGGCATAGGCCATGCGCAGGCGCAGCATGCCCTCCTCGTAGGCTTCGCCGGTCACGCTGCGGCCGCTCTGCCACTCCCGGCCGCGTCCGTTGGCGGGCTCGTCCGCAATCACGGTCAAAGCGCGCTCGGTGTCGTGAGTGGACAAAAAGTTCAGTGCCGTGTTGATGGCAGGGGCAGGGTAGTGCTCGCAGATGGAAAGGATCTCGTTGGCGGCCTGCTGGGCGGGCTTGCCTTTTACAAAATCCAGCACGGAGTTCTTGAAGGGGTAGTTCATCACGCTGTCCAGTCCCTTGCCCAGCAGGTAGGTGCGGCGGTGATCAAAGCCGAACTTGGTTGTGGCATCCTCCCACACCTCGCCCAGCAAAAACTTCTCCGGGCTTACCCGCTTGACGGCGGTGCGGATCTTCTCGATGAATTCGTCCGGCAGCTCGTCGGCCACATCCAGCCGGAAGCCGGCAGCGCCCCGACGCAGCCATGTGTCGATGACGCCGCCCTCGCCGGTGATGAACTCCACAAAGGAGGGGGTCTCCTCGTTGACCTCCGGCAGGGTCTCGAAGCCCCACCAGCTGCGGTAGCCGCCCTTGTACTTGGGGTCAAAATCGTACCAGCTGCGGTAAGGGGAGTTGGGGTCGCGGTAAGCGCCGCCCTCGCCGTAGCGTCCCTCGCGGTTGAAGTACCGGCTGTCGGAGCCGGTGTGGCTGAACACACCGTCCAGCACGATGCCGATGCCGTACTTGGCGGCCTCGCGGCAGAGCACCTCAAACTCTTCGTTGGTGCCCAGCAGCGGGTCCACGTTCAGGTAGTCGGCGGTGTTGTAGCGGTGGTTGGAGTGTGCCTCAAAAATGGGGTTCAGGTACAAATAATCCACGCCCATTTCCCGCAGGTAGGGGAGCTTGATGCGGATGCCCTCCAGATCACCGCCGAAGTAGTCCTCGTTCAGGTGGCCGCCGGTCTCGTTGGGCTGCCAGAAGGGTTCGGCGTGCTTATCGGCCTGATACAGCCGGTCCGGGAAGGGCATGGGCTTGTTCTCGATGCCCTCACAGAACCGGTCCGGGAAGATCTGGTAGAACACCTTGCCCTTGATGCACTCAGGTGTCTGGAAATCCGGCTCGTAGACCGTGATCTGCCAGCTTTCACCCTCCTGCCAGCTGACCACGCCGCAGTTGTCTGCCCCGCGCACGATGCGGCGGAAGTCAGTATACAGGTCAAAGTAATAGAAGTATAGGCCCGGGTCGCCCAGCACGACATCCACCGAAAAGTGGTTCTGGTGGGGGGTCTGGCCGTCAAATTTCATGCGGTAGTGCACGGGCACATCGTATTTGCCCTCCTTTTGCAGTACAAGGTGCGGGTCCACATAGCCCAGCTCCTCGGGGATGCACAGGGTCAGGTGCACGGTCTGCCCGGCGCGCACGGCACCAAAGGGCTGCTTAAAGTAGGGGTCGTAGCTGTTGAACAGACAAGACAAAAAAGATCGTCCTTTCTCAAAAAAGCCCCGGCGGGCGAAATGCCACCGGGGCTTTGCGGTTTTACAGGGGAAAATTACTTGCCCATGGGCACGGGGGAAGCGTACCAGATATCGCGGGCGTAGTCCAGCACGGCGCGGTCTGCGCTGAAGATGCCGCTGTTGGCAATGTTCTTCAGGCTCATGCGCGCCCAGGTCTCGCGGTCAGCATACAGCTTCTGCAGGTCGGCCTGTGCACGGCGGTAGTCCTTGAAGTCGGCCATGACCATGTACGGGTCGCTGCTGCGCAGGTTCTCGGTGACCTCGTGGAAGTTCTCGCCGTTCCAGCCGCGCTCCAGGAAGTTCAGGGCGCTGTTGGCAACGTCGTCGCCCATGATAAAGGCGTTGGGGTGGTAGCCCACCCGCTTCAGGTTGTTCACCTCAGGGGTCAGCATACCGAAGATCAGCTCGTTCTCCTTGCCGGCAGCATCGGCGATCTCCACGTTTGCACCGTCCAGAGTGCCCAGCGTGATGGCGCCGTTCAGCATGAACTTCATGTTGCCGGTACCGGAAGCCTCGGTGCCTGCCAGAGAGATCTGCTCAGAGACCTCGGCGGCGGGCATCAAGTGCTCGCTCAGAGAGACGCAGTACTCTTCCAGATAGACCACGCGCAGCTTGTCGCGCACAGCGGGGTCGTTGTTAATGAGGTCGCCCAGCTTGCAGATCATGCGGATCATCTGCTTTGCCATGTAGTAGCCGGGAGCAGCCTTTGCACCGAAGATATAGGTCTTGGGGATGAAGTCGGCGTTGGGGTTCTCCTTCAGGTACAGGTACTGAGCAGCGATGTTCAGCGCATTCAGGTGCTGGCGCTTGTACTCGTGCATACGCTTGACCTGGCAGTCAAAGATGGAATTGGGGTCGATGACCTGACCGGTGCTCTTTGCCAGATAGCTTGCAAAGTCCTTCTTGTTGGCCAGCTTGATCTCGTTCAGCTTCTTCAGCACAGTCTTGTCGTCTGCATACTTGTTCAGCTTGGTCAGATCAGAAGCATCGTGCTTGTAGCCGTCGCCAATGGTCTCGTCCAGCAGCTTGCACAGACCGGGGTTAGAGGCCAGCAGCCAGCGGCGGTATGCAATGCCGTTGGTCACGTTCTTGAAGGCGTTGGGCTTGAACAGGTAGTAATCGTGGAAAACGCTCTCCTTGATGATCTCGCTGTGCAGCTTGGAAACGCCGTTGATGCTGTTGGCGGTGTAGGCGCAGATATTGGCCATGCGCACCTGATTGTCGCCGATCAGTGCCATGTAGTCGATCTTGCCCTGATCGCCGGGGAAGGCCTTTGCCAGCTCCTCGCGGGCGCGGCGGTCCATCTCCACCACGATCTGGTAGATGCGGGGCAGGGTCATCTTGAAGATGTCCACGTTCCACTTCTCCAGAGCCTCGGCCATAACGGTGTGGTTGGTGTAGGAGAACACCTTCTGGCAGATGCTGAAGGCCTTGTCCCAGTCAAAGCCGCACTCATCCAGCAGGATGCGCATCATCTCGGGGATAGCCAGCGTGGGGTGGGTGTCGTTCAGCTGGATGGCGACCTTGTCGGGCAGGTTCTCCAGCGTAGCGTAGCTGGACAGGTGGTTCTGCACGATATCGCCGATAGAAGCAGCGGACAGGAAGTACTGCTGACGCAGGCGCAGGATCTTGCCCTCAACGTGGTTGTCGTTGGGGTACAGCACCTTGGAGATGAGCTCAGCGTTGGCGTTCTTGCTCATAGCAGTGTTGTAGTTGCCCAGAGAGAAGCTGGACATATCAAAGTCCGGGGCCTTTGCCTGCCACAGACGCAGCTTTGCAACGCCCTTTCCATCGTAGCCCTGCACATACATATCGGAGGGAATGGCCATGACGCTGTTGTAGTTGGTGTGCTGGATGTAGTGGAAGCCGTTGTCCCAGTTCTCACGGATCTCGCCGTCAAAACGGACCTCCACGGCCTGATCCGGGTGGCTCTTCAGCCACACCTGACCGCCGGGCAGCCAGTTGTCGGCGCGCTCCTGCTGCCAGCCGTCCACGATCTTCTGCTTGAAGATGCCGTACTCGTACAGGATGGAGTAGCCGGTGCCGCAGATATCGGTGGTGGCCATGCCGTCCAGATAGCAGGCAGCCAAGCGGCCCAGACCGCCGTTGCCCAGGCCTGCATCGGGCTCTTCCTCAAAAATGCTGTCCAGATTGATGTCGGCGTCGGCCAGTGCCTTCTTGGCAACCTCGTCCAGACCCAGATTGAACAGGCTCATCTTCAGGCTGCGGCCCATCAAAAACTCCATGCAGAGGTAGTAGACCTGCTTGGTGCCGGTGCCGATAGCCTTGGACTGGAACTTTTTGTGGTTCTCGCTCATCATCTGACGGCAGATCAGAGCCAGAGAACGGTAGATCTGCTGGTTGGAGGCAACATTCAGCTCCACACCGTACTCACTGGTGAGCTTGTCCTGAAGAATTTTGCCAAATTCTTTTGATGTCATAGTGTGCTCCTATCCGCATAAGCGTTTGCTTTGCTAAAATAATTGAGTAGATAATAGCAGCAGAAACGTTCCCTCTTTCGCCCGGCTGCCAACATAACAAAATTATTATAATATGAACGATTTATAAATGCAAGGAAACAGGCGCTTTTTTTCCGTAACTGCTATTTTTTCAGGCCACTTTCTGACAAATATGCCGAAATTTCAAAAATTCCACTTTTTCTTGCGGCGTATTTATATTATAATAGAAGGTAGAACTGAGCCGCGAAACGTTTTTCGGGGAGTAATTCCGGCAGTAATGGCACAGGAAACTCCGCCGAAACGTTTTCGAAAGCCGAAACGTTACCGGGAACGGTGCCAAATCCCGGTAAGATGCAGAACAAACGGCCTTGCGCCGTACAGATACAGGATAAAAAAGGGGAAAACACCATGGTAAACAAGGTAAGGGTCAACATTGCAGGCACACCGTATGCCATCGCAACTACAGATTCGGAAAAGTACATCCTGGGTCTTGCCAAAAAGCTGGACGAGGACATCACAAAGCTGCTGGACACCAACGATAACCTCTCGGTGACCAAGGCGGCGGTGTTCTGCGCGATGGATTATCTGGACGAATACCGCAAGAGCACCGGCAGCGCCGAGAATATGCGCAGCCAGATTCAGGACTACATTGCAGATGCAGCCCGGGCAAAGCTGGCTGAGGACAAGGCACTGGCGGAAAACGCCGTGCTGCGCCGGGAAGCTGCCGCCCTGCGGGAGCAGCTGGCCAAGGAGCGCCAGCGCGAGACCCGCCGGGAGGAGCGCGCCGCCCGTGCTGCGGCAGAGACGGAACGGGAGCAGCCCGCCCCGGAAGCCCCGGCGGCAGACAGTGCGCAGGCAGACGAGACCAACTGAATGTACCTTATATAGATAGAAGTCAGAAGGAGAACTATGGCAAGGATCGAAATCTTAGCCCCGGTGGGCAGTGAAGAAATGCTCCGCGCTGCGGTGTTCAGCGGCGCGGACGCAGTATATCTGGGCTTTTCGGGCTTCAACGCCCGCACGGGTGCCGGCAACTTTGACGCAGACAGTCTGCAGGAAGCCGTGCGCTTCTGCCACGCCCGGGGCGTGGCGGTGCACGTTGCGCTGAATACGACCGTGTACGGCACCGAGCTGCCTGCGCTGGAACAGGCTATCCGGGCGGTAGCAGCCAGCGGTGCGGATGCAGTCATCTGTCAGGATCTGGCAGTGGCTACCTTAATTGGTAAAATTGCCCCGAAGCTGCCCCGGCACGGCTCCACCCAGATGAGCGTCCACACCCTGCAAGGTGCACTGGAGCTGAAGGAGCTGGGCTTTACCCGGGTAGTGCTGGCGCGTGAGCTGAGTCTGCCCGAGGTGGAGCACATCACAAAGCACTGCGGCATCGAGACCGAGTGCTTCATCCACGGTGCGCTGTGCATGAGCGTGAGCGGCCAGTGCTATATGTCCGCCTTTCTGGGCGGGCGCAGCGGCAACCGCGGTTCCTGTGCGGGCCCCTGCCGTCTGCCCTTTGAAGCCAATGCCCTGCCGGAAGGCAAGCCCGGACGGCTGCACCACCTCTCCCTTAAGGACAACTCCGCCATCGACAAGCTGGACAAGCTGCAGGCGATTGGCGTAGCATCGGCAAAAATCGAGGGTCGTCTCCGCACGCCGGAGTATGTGGCAGCGGCGGTCAGTGCCTGTCTGGCAGGCCGCGAGGGCCGCGCCTACGACCGCGACCTGCTGAAGAACGCCTTCAGCCGTTCCGGCTTCACCTCCGGCTATCTGGACGGAAAAATCGACGGCACCATGTTCGGTGTGCGCAGCGAAGCTGACGCCGAGCTGACCAAAAAGACCCTGCCCATGCTGCGTGAGCTTTACCGCCGCGAGCGCTCCCGTGTGCCGGTGCAGATGAAACTGGAGATCGAGGAGGGCGGCGAAAAGCTGACCGTTACCGATGCCGACGGCAACAAAGCCTTTGCCTATGGGGATGCCGAGCCGCAGCCTGCCCGCACCGACCCCACCGAGAGTTTGAACCGCAGTTTGGCAAAGACCGGCGGCACCCCCTTTACGGCAGAGAAGATCACTGTGGAAATGGACGGCGGGCCGTGGTTCATCCCCGGCAGTGCCGTGAACGAGCTGCGTCGGGAAGCGCTGGATGCCCTGCTCAAAAAACGGGAGGCGCTGCGCCCCTGGCCGACCACCGAGGAGCACGTCGCCGCCCTGCCGCAGCGCACTCTGCCGCCCCGCCGCACCCTGCGTGCCCGGTTCGAGCGCTGGGAACAGGTGCCGGAGCGGGCACTTGACGGGGTGGAATATCTCATTCTGCCCATTGCGCAGGCCGACCGTGTGCCCCGGGAGTGGCGGGCAAAGACCCTTCTGGAGCTGCCCCGGGTCATGTTCGGTGCGCTGGAGCAGGACACTGCCCGCCGCATTGCTGCCACGCAGGACGCGGGCTTTGCCGGATACGAGGTCAGCAACATCGCCCATCTGCGGCTGTGCCGCGGCCTGCCCATGACCGGCGGCTTTGGACTGAACATCACCAACAATGTGGCGGCACAGTTCTATGCAGAGCAGGGACTTTCCAGCCTGCTCATCCTGCCGGAGGTGAAAGATAGCGATATTGCGACCATTGCGCCCACCCGGAACGGTAAGCCTGTGCCCACCGGCGTGATGATCTACGGTCATATGCCGCTGATGCTCACCCGCGCCTGCCCGCTGCAAAATATCCATGACTGTGCCCACTGCGATAAGACCGGCGTGCTGACCGACCGCAAGGCCAAAAAGTTCCCGGTGCGGTGCGGCCTTGGAGTGCGCACCATCTATAACCCGGTGCCCATCTACATGGGTGATAAGCCCGGCGCACTGGCGGTGGACTATGGCGTGGCCTACTTTACGCTGGAATCCCGCGAGGAAGCGGCGCAGATCTTGGACAGCATCCGCACCCACGCCCCCTTTGAGGGCGATTTTACCCGCGGTCTGTATTTTAAGGGTACAAACTGACAAAACACCGGAAGTGCCCCAAGCTTTGCCTGTGAAAAAAGAAAAACGAAACGAGGTTATACGATGGAACCCATCACTGTAAAATATAAGGTACTGGATGCCCGGGCAAAAGTGCCCGCCTATGCCACCCCCGGCGCAGCTGCCGCCGACCTGTGCGCTGTGCTGGACGCACCACTGACCGTTGCCCCCATGCAGCGGGTGCTGGTGCCCACCGGCCTTGCCATCGAGCTGCCCGGCGCCCATAGTGTGGCGCTGGTGTATGCCCGCAGCGGCTTGTCCATCAAGCACGGCCTGTGCATGGCCAACGGCGTGGGTGTGGTGGACAGCGACTACCGCGGCGAGCTGAAGGTGCCCATGGTCAATCTGGGTGCCGAGGCTTATACCATTCAGCCCGGCGAGCGGGTAGCGCAGCTGTGCATCGCCCCGGTGTATACCGCCGCCTTTGTGCCCGCCGAGGAGCTGGGCGACACCCAGCGCGGTGTGGGCGGCTTTGGCTCTACCGGAAAATAACCCTCTTCGTCAATGCTTCGCATTGACACCCGAGAGGGGAGAATTTAAAAGAGTAAACCGATTGATGAAAAAAGCTCTCCCCTTCGGGAGAGCGGTCACCGCAGGTGACTGAGAGGGTTTTATGAATCATTTGATCTTAGCCTCTGGCAGCCCCCGCAGACGGGAGCTGCTTTCCCTGTACACCACCGATTTCACGGTCTGTGTCAGCGATTTTGATGAGAGCGCCGTCACTGCCCCCACTCCGGCGCAGCTGGTGGAGCAACTGGCCATCGGCAAGTGCCTTGCAGTGGCAAAACAGCACCCAGATGCCGTGGTCATCGGCTGCGACACCGTGGTGGACGTGGACGGCGCTGTGTTCGGCAAGCCCCACGATGCCGAGGACGCCAAGCGGATGCTGCGCGCGCTCTCCGGCAAGACCCATCAGGTGCACACCGGCGTGTGCATTGCAAAAGGGAACAGGGCAGAGCATTTTGTGGACAGCTGCAAGGTGACCTTTTTCCCGCTGGGGGAGGAGGAGATCGCGTTCTACACTGCTACCCCGGAGCCCTACGATAAGGCCGGTGCCTATGCCATTCAGGGGCGCGCGGCCCTGTGGCTGGACCGCATCGAGGGCGACTATTACACCATTATGGGGCTGCCGGTCAGCCGCACCGTACAGACGCTGGCGCATTTTTTGTGAGAAAAATGGAAAAATGATAGAAAACTTGCCGAAACGCTTGAGAAATGGAGCACTTGCGGCTATAATAGAACCGTGTTATTCTGCGCAGGAGGGACTGTTTGCAGCAGGCCGTCCGGCATTCTGGGATAGATTTAAGGAACGATCGTAAGGAGATTTGGAACAATGAGTTTTCTGTCAAAGGACGTTGGCATTGATTTGGGTACTGCCAATACTCTGGTCTACATGAAGGGCAAGGGCATCATCATGCGCGAGCCCTCGGTCGTGGCGGTGGACACCAAGACCGACGAGGTGCGCTGCGTGGGCGGCGAGGCAAAGGCTGTCATCGGCCGTACCCCCGGCAGCATCGTGGCGGTGCGTCCCCTGAAGGACGGCGTTATCGCCGATTTCGACATCACGGCCAATATGCTGGAGAACTTCCTCAAAAAGGCCTGCGGCAACAGCATGTTCTCCCGTCCCCGGGTGGTCATCTGCATTCCCTCCGGCGTTACCGAGGTGGAGCGCCGCGCTGTGCGCGAGGCTACCCTGAAGGCCGGCGCCCGTCAGGTGTCTGTCATTGAGGAGCCCATGGCAGCTGCCATCGGTGCAGGCCTGCCCATCAGCGAGCCCACCGGCAGCATGATCGTGGATATCGGCGGCGGCACGGCGGAGATCGCCGTCATCTCTCTGGGCGGCATCGTGGCTTCCCGCAGCGTGCGCATGGCCGGCGATATGTTCGATCAGGCCATCATTGCCTTCATCAAGCGCAAGTACAACCTGCTCATCGGTGAGCGGACTGCCGAGCAGATCAAGATCGAGATCGGCTCTGCCTATGCACTGGACCCGGAGCTGACCATGGAGATCAAGGGCCGCAACCTTGTAGACGGTCTGCCCAAGAACATCGTGGTGCACTCTGAGGATGTGCGCGGCGCACTGCTGGAGTGTCTGGTCAAGATCACCACCGCCATCAAGGAGACGCTGGAGCGTACCCCGCCGGAGCTGAGCGCGGACATCATCGACCGCGGCATCACCCTGACCGGCGGCGGCGCTTTGCTGCGCGGCCTGGATCAGCTGATCCAGAGCGAGACCGGCATTGATGTGCATATTGCGGAGGACCCGCTGGACTGCGTGGCCAAGGGTGCCGGTGCGGTGCTGGATCATGTGGATGTGCTGCATGACGTGCTGGACACCGATGGAGGACATATGTAAGAGCGGCTCTCTGCGGAGAGTGTTGCTCAGAATGCGGAAAAGTTTCAGACACAGCAGCTGTGCGTTTTTCCGCTGCAAACACTGCATCTTGCGCGGATGGCACGGCTGTCCGCGCTTTTTTCATGCAAAGGCCTGCGGTAGGGCGCGGGCATCCCGACAGGAGGGAAGCACCCTTTGAAAGATTTTTTTGATACCTGGAAATTCAAGATTCTCGTGGCCGTGGCGGTGTTTCTGGTGGGCATCATGGCCTATGCCGGTGCCAACGGACGCCTGACCGCTGCCCCGCAGGAACTGCTGGGCGTGATCCTGACCCCATTCCAGAAGGCAGGGGCTGTGGTCAGCGGCGGTGTGGGCGCGATGTGGGAAAAATATGCCAGCATCGACAAGGTCATGGAACAGAACGAGCAGCTGACGGCGGAAAACGCCGAGCTGCGTCAGCAGATGGTGGATTATGACCGCATCAAGGCTGAAAACGAGGCCTACAAGGCACTGGCCAACATTCAGGAAAAGAACAGCAATGCCACCTATGTGTCCGGCTTTGTCATTGGCCGCGACCCGCTGGACGAGTTCGGCGGCTTCACGCTGGACAAGGGCACCGCAGACGGCGTAGCGGTGAACGATGCGGTCATCAGTGACCGGGGCTATCTGCTGGGCATGGTGGTAGAGGCTGATCCGACCAGCTGCAAGGTGATGACCATTCTGCACCCCAGCTTCAACGCGGCGGGCGTGGTATCCCGCACCCGGGAAAACGGCATTCTGAACGGCAATACCACCTATGCAGCGGACGGCCTGTGCACCCTGACCAATCTGGAGCGCAGCACCGAGACCCATGCGGGGGATCAGGTCATCACCACCGGTCTGGGCGGGGTGTTCCCCCCGGATCTTCTGGTGGGTACGGTGCAGGACGTGGTGCCGGAGACCAGCGGCAAATCCTCCATTGCGGTGGTGCGCCCCGGTGCCGACCCCCGCACCGCCAAGCACGTTTTTATCGTTACTGCGTACTAAGGAGGATACACTGCTATGGAATCTCGCCGCAGGCGCAGCCGCAGCCAGCTGCTGAAGTGGGGCTGTTATGTGCTGGCGCTGTTTGTGTGCGCCGCTTTGCAGACCACGCCCGGGCTGTTTCAGCTGGGGGAGGCAAAGCCGCTGCTGGTGCTGCCGCTGTGTCTGGCGGTGGCGGTATTTGAAGGAGAATTTGCCGGAGCACTGCTGGGCACGGTGGGCGGCCTTTTGTGGGATTGCACGGCCGGACGCACGGTAGGTATGCTGGCGCTGGAGCTGCTGCTGCTCTGCTTTGCGGTATCGGTGCTGGTGCAGTTGTATCTGCAGGTGAACCCCGGCAATTTTGCCGCAGTAAGCACCGCAACGGCGCTGGTGGTACTCTCGCTGGACTGGCTGTTTTTCTACTATATGCCGGGTTATACCGGCGCAGCGCTGCGGTATGTCACCTTTGTACTGCCCGGCGCGGTGCTGACCATCCCGGCAGCGCTGCTGGCCTTCTGGCTGGTGCAGCACATCCATGACGGGTTCAGGATCGACAACGGTGTGGTCTAGCCCGTAAAAGGAGAACCAGATGAACGAAAATGAACGCAAGGTCGTGGTGCGGCGGATGCTGCTGCTCATCGCAGTGGCCTGCATCATCATGGGGCTGTACACCTTCCGGCTGATCTTTTTGCAGCTGGTCAACGGGGACGACTTTAAGGCAAAAGCCACCAACACCACGGATTATAAGTTTACGGTCACCGCTGCGCGCGGCGATATCGTGGACAGCACCGGCAAGCACATCGCTACCACCAGCACCGGTTATAATGTGGTGCTGAACAAGCTGCAGATGGGAGATCAGGATCTGGACACCATGCTGCAGCAGATCGTGGAGCTTTTGCGCAAGAACGATGAAAAATGGCTGGACACCCTGCTCATCAGCGAGCCGGATGCCGCCGGAAACTATACCTTTACGGACAGCGCCGACAGTGCCAGCGACCAGAAAACGCTGGCAGACATGAAGGAGACGCTGGGTCTGCAGCAGTACGCCACCGCCAACGATGTGATGGAGATGCTGGTGGAGAAAAACCAGCTGGAAAGTTTCTCACTGCCGTGGCAGCGGGTGCTGGCGGGCATCCATTACGAGATGGACCGACAGGCCTTTTCCAACGTAAATAACTTTGTTATGGCTGAAAACGTCAGTCAGGCGACGGTGGCGACCATCAAGGAGCATTCCCTCACGCTGCCGGGCGTGGAGATCGTGGAGACCAGCACCCGCAGCTATGAGCAGGGCGATATCCTGCCCGCTGTGCTGGGGCGCGTGGGCAAGATCACCGCCGAAAAGTGGAAGGTGACCGACGAAAACGGTCAGGTGACCTATCCGCTCAAGGAAAAAGGCTATAACATGAACGATGTGATCGGCATCTCCGGCCTTGAGTCCGTGTACGAGGATGAGCTGCGCGGCAGGGATGGTGTGGAGACCATCACCCGTAATTCGGACGGCGTGATCGTGGACACCAAGATCACCACCGTGCCGGAGCCGGGGCATACCGTGCAGTTGACCATCAACAGCGACTTTCAGCGGGCGGTGGACAAGGCACTTGCCAATAACATCGATATGATCAACCGGGTGTACAACACCGGCGATATGAAAGCCGCTGCTGGTGCTGCGGTGGTGCTGAATGTGAAGGACGGCAGCGTGCTGGCGGCCTCCAACTACCCCAGCTTTGACCAGAACCTGTACGCCACCAACTATTCGGAGTACAGCGCCGACCCCAGCCTGCCCCTGTTCAACCGGGCGCTGCAGGGCCTGTACACCCCCGGCTCCACCTTTAAACCCTCGGTGGCAGTGGCGGCGCTGGACAGCGGCCTCATCAACCAGTACTCCACCGTCAACTGCACCGGCGTGTATACCTATTATAAGGACTACCACCCCCGCTGCACCCGCCACGGCCACAGCGGCAACATTGATGTGGTCACCGCCATCAAGTGGAGCTGCAACATCTTCTTCTACGATGTGGGACGCCGTCTGACCAGTGACGTCTACGATGCCTACGCCTACAAGTTGGGGCTTGGTCAGCGCACCGGCGTGGAGGTAAACGAGGCTTTGGGACGCCTGACCAAAAAAACGGATAAAAACTACACCTCCTCGCTGGATATTCAGGCTGCTATCGGGCAGGGCAACACGGTGGTAAGCCCCATCCAGCTGGCTACCTACGCCGCCACACTGGCCAACAACGGCGTGCGCTACCGCACCCACTTCGTCAAGGCCATTCTGGATACCAACACCGGCGAGGTGCTTAGCGAGACCCAGCCGGAGGTGATGGATATCATCGAGGGCAACGGCAACACCTTTGAGCTGGTGCGGCAGGGCATGAAACAGGTGCCCAGCACCATCAGCGGCAAGATCTCCAGCTACCCCATTGCCATTGCCTGCAAGACCGGTACTCCCCAGCGAAGCGAGACTTATGCTTCGGGCAAGCACTACCTGAACGCCATGATGATCGCTTACCTCCCGGCAGACGACCCGGAGATCGCTATCGGCATCACGGTGGAGTACGGCGGCTACGGTGCCCGCACCGGTGATCTGGTGGTGGATATCGCCAACGCCTACTTTGCCATGAAGGACGGCACGCTGGAGGTAGACCCCTATGTGGACCCGCGCACCGTGGCACAGGAGGACGCCGCAGCATCGGATACCGCCGCCCAGACCGCTCCGGATGCTGCAAATGATGCACAGACCGATGCCACAGCCGCGGAGCCGCAGCAGGCAACTGCCCCCGCAGGGGTGATAGAGGAAGAAAATAACGATGCACTGCTTGCGCAGTAAGGCGCAGCTGCGTGCAAAGCAGTGAATTTGAACGAAAATTTGAATATTGTGTCCAAAAACCTGTTGTAAATGAGTTGCGTTTGTGATATCATGTATAGCAAAGGAAATTTAGCAAGTGTTTTATATACAAATGTTTCAATAGAGGAGAGATCTACAGATGACGATTGCCCTGATCGCGCATGACTCCAAAAAGGAGCTGATGGTTCAGTTCTGCACGGCGTACTGCCGCATTCTGAGCCAGCATAAATTGGTGGCGACCGGCACTACCGGCAAACTGATTTCCGAGGCCACCGGCCTGCAGGTACAGCGCTTTCTGGCCGGTGTGCAGGGCGGCGACCAGCAGATCGCGTCCCGCATTGCCTGCAACGAGATCGACCTGCTGCTGTTCTTCCGCGACCCCATCAATGCCAAGCCCAGCGAGCCGAATGAGATGACTCTGCTGCGCCTGTGCGATGTGCACAACATCCCCATGGCTACCAACATCGCCACCGCCGAGGTGCTGATCCACGGCCTCGAGCGCGGAGATCTAGACTGGCGCGATATCGTGCACCCCCAGAACTAAAGTATGTAAAAAAGAAGCGCTGCATCGTACAGATGCGGCGCTTCTTTTTGCGTAGAAAGCGGTTGGCTCAGACCGTTCCGTTCACTTTAAAATCCTGTGCCATCTCCTGCACATCAGCGGCGGTAAACTCGCCCAAGGGCAGCAGCAGCCGGGCAAGGGTATCCTGCGGCAGCGCTGCCAGTGCGGCGCTCTCGTCCAGTGCAGCGTCCACAGCAGGGCAGACGGTGTGCACACCATCGCTGCCCAGCTCCACTCGGGCGTGGTGCCCGGTGGCAATGTACTGGATGCCCAGCTTGTCGGCAGCGGTTAGCAGGGCGGCAAACCGGGCGTCGTTGCCGCTGCCCAGCACCTCGGCGGGCTGGTCTGCCAGTGCTTCTGCCTTGAGCACGATGCACTCAATGCCAAGAGCCTCGGCAGCCTGCCGTGCGGCTGCGGCCCACGCGCTTTGGTCAGCGGCCAGCTGCACCACAGCCCCGGCCACGCCGAAGCCCTGCTGCTGCAAAATGCGTACCACAACGCCGCAATCTACGGAGCCGTCCATGCTGACAAGCACCTTGTCCTGTGTTTCGTAGGTGTCGAACCCGTTGCCGGGCAAAAATGCGTCGCTCATGTTCCTTGCCTCCCGCCATGTGCTTTGCTTTGTGCTACGGCCAGCTGGTCGCAGCGTTCGTTTTCCGGGTGGCCTGCATGGCCCTTTACCCAGACATAGGTGATCTTGTGCCGTGCCTCCTGCTCCAGTGCCTGTGCCCATAAGTCCGGGTTCAGGGCAGGGGAGCCATCGGCTTTTTTCCAGCCCCGGCGCTTCCAGCCCTTGGCCCAGCCCTTTTCCAGCCCGTTGATCACATACTGGCTGTCAGAGCACAGCCGCACCTCGCAGGGCTCCTTGAGCTGGCGCAGCGCCTCGATAAAGGCCGTCAGCTCCATGCGGTTGTTGGTGGTGCTGGCGTCGCCGCCGCTCAGTTCCTTTTCGTACACCTTGCCGTCAAAGCGGTAGCGCAGCACCGCACCCCAGCCGCCCGGGCCGGGGTTGCCGCTGCAAGCGCCATCTGTGTACACCTCTACCTGTTTCATGGGGTTCTCCTTATAGAATAGAATACCTTTATTTAGCGCTATTTTGCCCGGGATGTCAAGAGCCAATGTATACGCCGGTCCAGTTTTGCCAAACCTTGGAATTGACAAAACCGGTGCGAGATACTATACTTAGCGTAACAAAATGCGTATAGGGGTGCACCAAAGGTGTGCGCCCGGCTGTTCCGGCAGAAACGCCACGGTCGCATCGAACAGATGGACTTACCTGGCCAAGAACCTCTTGCGGAACCAACAGCGCTGCTGCAAAAAGCACGCTGAACGATAAATTCTATACGATGCATCAACCGGAAGCCGATGCAGTTTCAGGTGCTTCCCCTGTGCAAGGTGCGGCTGCTCTCCCCGGCGGAGCGCGGCCTGACCTGCAATTGAATCTGGAGGTAAAGAATGGCTCAAACAAAAGAAAATAACCCCGCACCCCGTGCAAAAGCCCCGGCAGCGCCCAAGGCAGCCGCCGCAAACGGCACTGCTCCCGCAGGGGAAAAGCGCACCCGTCCCACCACCCGCCGCCCCTACTATAACCGCCGCCCGCGCCGTGCGCAGCAGCCCAAGGAGGCAGCGACCCCCATCCATATCTACCCGCTGGGCGGTCTGGGCGAGGTCGGCAAGAACATGACCGTCTACGAGTGCAACGGCGATATGATCATCGTGGACTGCGGCCTGGTGTTCCCGGACAGCGAGATGTTCGGCGTGGACATGGTCATCCCGGACTTCACCTTTGTGGTGCAGAACAAGGATAAGATCAAGGGTCTGCTCATCACCCACGGCCACGAGGACCACATTGGCAGCATTCCCTATCTGCTGCAGAAGTTCAGCCTGCCGGTGTACGGCACCCGCCTGACCTGCGGCCTGATCAAAAACAAGCTGGAGGAGTTCGGCCTTGCCGGCAAGACCAAGTTTGTGGAGATCGTGCCCCGGCAGAAGATCAAACTGGGCTGCTTTACCGTGGAGCCCATCCATGTCAACCACTCCATCCCGGATGCCGTGGCCTTTGCCATCGACAGCCCCGCCGGTACCATCATCCAGACCGGCGACTTTAAAATTGATTACACCCCGCTGGCTTGCGGCGTGACCGACCTGTCCACGCTGTCCGAGTACGGACAGCGCGGTGTGCTGGCTTTGCTGAGCGACTCCACCAACGCGGAGCGCCCGGGCTTTACTGCTACCGAGCAGAAGGTGGCCGCCGGTGTGCGCAGCCTGTTTGCCCGCGCCCGCAATAAGCGCATCATCATTGCGACCTTTGCGTCCAACATCTACCGCGTGCAGCAGATCATTGATCTGGCTGTGGAGGATGGCCGCAAGGTGGCCTTCAGCGGCCGCAGCATGGTCAACAACACCGCCATGGCGCAGGAACTGGGCTATATGCACATCCCGGAGGGCACCCTGATCAGCGTAGACGAGCTGAACCAGTACCCGCCGGAGCAGGTGGTGCTGGTGACCACCGGCAGTCAGGGCGAGCCTCTGAGCGCGCTGAGCCGTATGGCCTCCTGCAGCCACCGTCAGGTACGAGTAGGCCCCGGTGACTTCATCATCATCTCCGCAAACCCCATCCCCGGCAACGAAAAGAGCGTGACCAAGATCGTCAACGGTCTGCTGCTGCTGGGCGCAGAGGTCATCTACGAGAGCATGTACGATGTGCACGTTTCCGGCCACGCCTGTCAGGAGGAGCAGAAGCTGATGCTCACCCTGACCAAGCCCAAGTACTTCCTGCCTGTGCACGGCGAGTATAAGCAGCTGAAAAAGCACGCCCTCACCGCTGCAAGTCTGGGCATTCCCACCAGCAACATCCTCATTGCGGAAAATGGCTCCAACGTTATCCTGTCGCAGGACGAGATGAAGCTGGGCGAGCCGGTGACCGCCGGTGCCGTCATGGTGGACGGCCTTGGCGTGGGCGATGTGGGCAACGTGGTGCTGCGGGACCGCAAGCACCTCTCCGAGGACGGCCTTGTCATCATCGTGGCTACCGTGGACAGCAAGACCGGCAAGGTGCTGGCCGGGCCGGATCTGGTAAGCCGGGGCTTTGTGTATGTGCGCGAGAACGAGAGCCTGATGGACGGTGCCCAGAGCATTGTGGAAAATGCACTGGAGCGCTGTGTGGACGAGCACGTCCGGGACTGGAACAGCGTAAAGACCCGTGTGCGTGAGGCACTGAGCAGCTATATCTACCGGCGCACCAAACGCAGCCCGATGATCCTGCCCATCCTAATGGAGGTCTGATCCGGGCGCACCGCAAAGCGGTGCAGCGTCTGAGGAGGCAAAAAACCAATGAAACGAAAACCAAGATGGACACTGGAAATGCTCACGGCCAGTCTGGCGGTGCTGTGCGGCCTTTTGCTGCTGGTTCTGCTGGTGCAGCGCCCCACGGCATGGCCGCTGCTGGCTGTGCTGGTGGTGCTGTGGGGCATAGGGGCAACCCTGTTCCGTTGCAAGCTGCGCAGCTGGGTGGTACGCTGGACAAGCGGCACCACCTTTGAAAAATCTAAGGTGCAGTTCAGTCTGGAACCCCTTTCCCAGCCTGCGGCGCTGCTTTCCGGCGAGACGGTGCTGTGGTATAACAGCCAGTTCCGCACCCGCCTGCTGGGCGGGCAGGATGTGCTGGCCAGCCGGGTGCAGAAGCTGCTGCCCGGGCTGGATCTGCAGCTGTGCCGCAAGCGCGAGGGGCAGCTGCTGACCCTTGCCGACGGCTACTGGAGCGTGCACAGCTCCACCGTGCCCGGCGAAGCCGAAAGCGTGACCCTGCTGGTGCTGAACGAGGAGACCGAGCTGCGCCGCATTGAGGCAGAGTATAAGGCCAGCCGTCCGGGGTATCTTGCCTTCCAGCTGGACGGCTACGATGATGTGTTCGGGGATCTGATGGACAGCGAGCGCGCCCGTCTGCTGGAGGGCGTCAACCGTATTCTGGAGGATATGATCGGGCGCGGCAGCGGCTTTCTGCGCCGGGTAGGCAGCGGCGGCCGCTATATCGCCGTGGTGGAGGAGCGCCAGCTGGAGCAGTTCGCCAACCGCGGCTACGATGTGCTGGATAAGATCCGCGCACTGGACCCCGGCGTGAGCCTTTCGATGTCCATTGGCATCGGCCGCGGTGCACGAACCCTGCGGGAAGCGCAGGATATGGCCGAGCACGCGCTGGATATGGCGCAGGGACGCGGCGGCGATCAGGCCGCTGAGATGACGCTGGACGGCTTTACCTTCTATGGCGGCGTGAGCCACGGCGTGGAAAAGCGCAGTAAGGTGCGCAGCCGCCTTGTGGCTGACCAGCTGGTCAAGCTGATCAAGGAGGCCGACCATGTGGTCATCATGGGTCACCGCATGAGCGATCTGGATGCCATCGGCGCAGCCGAGGGTGTGCTGCGCATTTGTAAGATCTGCGATGTGCCGGCGGTCATCGCCGTCCGGCGAGACGCTACGCTGGCGGCCAGTCTGATCGATGCGCTGTGCAAGGCGGGGCAGAAGGATGACTTCATCGACCCCAAGGACGCCCTGCCCATCATCTCCAAGCGCACCCTGTGCATTGTGGTGGATACATATCAGGCTGGCCTTGTGGAAAGCAAGGACATTCTGGAAAAATGCGGCAAGGTGGCCGTCATCGACCACCACCGCAAGGGCGTGGGCTACATCGAAAACCCGGCACTGGTCTGTCACGAGCCCTATTCCTCCTCGGCCAGCGAGCTGGTCACCGAGCTGTTGCAGTATGTGGGCGAGCGGGACGACAAGCCCAACCGCGTGGAGGCCGAAGGTCTGCTTGCCGGCATTTTGCTGGATACGCAGGACTTTACCCTGCACACCGGTGTGCGTACTTTTGAAGCCGCTGCTGCCCTGCGCCGCTACGGCGCAGAGACCGAGCGGGTGCGCCGATTGTTCGATGTGACCATGGTGGAATACAACGCCAAGGCCGATTTGGTGGAAAAGGCGCAGATGTACAAAAACTGTGCCATCTCCATTGGCGGCGAGGTCGCCCCGGAAGCCCGGGTCGCCATTGCGCAGGCTGCCAACGACCTATTGCGCATTCAGGGCGTGGACGCCAGCTTTGTGGCAGTGCAGGTGGGCAACGGCGTAAACGTCTCTGCCCGCAGCATGGGTGCCGTGAATGTGCAGGTGATCATGGAGTCGCTGGGCGGCGGCGGCCATCAGACCATGGCAGCAGCGCAGCTGAAGCATATCACCCCGCAGGCGGCACGCAGCCGCATTCAGGATGCCATCGACCAATATTATCTCTCCCAGAAAAAGACTACGCCGGAAGCACGACCGGCAAAAGGGGAATAAAACATGAAACAGTACGATTATCTCATCGTTGGTGCCGGTCTGTTCGGTGCCGTGTTTGCCCACGAGGCCAAAAAGGCAGGCAAAAAGTGTCTGGTCATTGATAAGCGCGACCATATCGCGGGCAATATCTACACCGAGAATGTGGAGGGCATCAACGTGCACCGCTACGGCGCGCATATCTTCCACACCAACAACAAGGCCGTGTGGCAGTATGTGAACCAGTTTGCAGAGTTCAACCGCTACACCAACAGCCCGGTGGCCAACTACCACGGCCAGATTTACAATCTGCCCTTCAACATGAACACCTTCAACAAGATGTGGGGTGTTGTGACTCCTGCCGAAGCCAAGGCCAAGATCGAAGAGCAGAAGGCCGCTGCGGGCATTACCGACCCGCAGAACCTGGAAGAGCAGGCCATCAGCCTTGTGGGCACCGATATCTACGAAAAGCTCATCAAGGGCTACACCGGCAAGCAGTGGGGACGCCCCTGCACCGAGCTGCCTGCCTTTATCATCAAGCGCCTGCCGGTGCGCTTTACCTACGACGACAACTACTTCAACGCCCTGTATCAGGGCATCCCCAATGGCGGTTACACCGCTATGGTGGAAAAGATGCTGGCTGATACCGAGGTGCGTCTGAACGTGGATTATCTGGCCGAAAAGGCCGCGCTGGACACACTGGCTGAAAAGGTGGTCTATACCGGCCCGGTGGACGCCTACTTCGGCTACCGTCTGGGTGCTTTGCAGTACCGCAGCGTCCGCTTTGAGACCGAGGTGCTGGACACCGACAACTATCAGGGCAACGCGGTGGTCAACTACACCGACGCCGAGACCCCCTATACCCGTATCATCGAGCACAAGCACTTCGAGTTCGGCACCCAGCCTAAGACCGTCATCAGCCGGGAGTACAGCGCCGAGTGGAAAAAAGGCGACGAGCCCTACTATCCCGTCAATGACGAGAAGAACGGCGCTCTGTATGCACAGTATAAGGCACTGGCCGATGCCGAGCCGGGCGTGATCTTCGGCGGCCGTCTGGGCGAGTATAAGTACTACGATATGGACAAGGTCATTGAGGTAGCGCTGGACGTGGCCGCAAAGGAGCTGGCATAAAGAGCGCAACTGCCCCGGGTCACCGCCGCAAAAAAGGCGTCCCCTTGGGGGAGCTGTCGCCGCAGGCGACTGAGGGGGTAGGTGTGCAGCAAAAGGACATTTGAAATGCTGCCCCGCTTCCTCTTGCCCAAAAACGACAAATGCGCTATACTATTACCATAAGACTGCACCGGTTTTCCGGTGAGAAGTGAGGGATACTATCATGAAAGTGATTCTGAAGCAGGATATCAAGGGCATTGGCAAGAAGGACGAGATCCACGAGGTCTCCGACGGCTACGCCCGCAACTACCTGTTCCCGCGCAAGCTGGCCGCTGTGGCGGATGCCAGCGCTGTGAACATGGCGCGCGGCAAGGAAGCCGCAGCCGATTTCCACGAGGCTGAGAACGTGGCAGCCGCCAAGGCTCTGGCTGCCAAGATCGAGGGCAAGACCGTGACCATCAAGGCCAAGGGCGGCGCATCCGGCCGTCTGCACGGCAAGGTGACCGGCAAGGAAGTTGCCGAGGCACTGGCTGCGCTGGCAGGTGCACCCATTGATAAAAAGAAGATCGAGCTGGAGACCAAGGACATCAAGGATGCCGGTGTGTTCAACGGCAAAGTCCGTCTGTACGTTGGCGTCGTGGCTTCCTTCAAGATCCAGGTGGAAGTGGAACAGGCCTGATCTGTGTGCCGTTTGCGCCCCCTCACAGCAGGGGGCGCTTTTTGGCTTTACAGGATGCTTTGGATTTTGGATAAGGACAAACTACTATGCCGAACGAACGACGTTATTCCAATGAACTGAATCTGGAGAGCGTGGGCATCAATCTGCCCTACAATATGCAGGCAGAGCAGAGCGTGCTTGGTGCGGTCCTGCTCAAGCCCGACACCCTGACCGATCTTGTGGAGATCCTCAAGCCGGAAATGTTCTACACCCGGCAGAACGCCCAGATCTGGACCGAGATGCTGCGCCTGTTCACCAACGACCAGACCATTGATTTTGTCACCCTGCTGGATGCAGTGGTGTCCGATGGCGTGTTCCCCAGCGCAGACGAGGCCAAGATCTACCTGACCGGTCTGGCAGAAACGGTGCCCAGTATCTCCAACGTAAAGGCTTATGCCCAGATCGTGCAGGAAAAATATCTGGTGCGCCAGCTGATGGGGGTAGCCAAGGACATTTTGCAGGACGCCGGGGACGAGCCGGACGCCGACCTTCTGCTGGAAAATGCCGAGCAGCGCATCTACGAGATCCGCTCCGGCCGCGATTCCAGCGCCCTGACCCCGCTTTCGTCCAGCATGGTGGAAACGCTGACCAACCTGCAAAAGATCAGCGGCCCGGATGCGGATAAGTACAAGGGCATTCCCACCGGTTTCCGTCTGCTGGATACCGTGCTTACAGGCCTTGGCCGCGGCGATCTGGTCATTCTGGCAGCCCGTCCCGGTATGGGCAAGACCAGTTTTGCACTGAACATCGCCACCCGCGTGGCCATGCAGCAAAAGGTGCCGGTGGCCATCTTCAGTCTGGAAATGACCAAGGAGCAGCTGACCAACCGTATCCTCTCGTCGGAGGCCGGTATCGACAGTCAGGCCTTCCGTACCGGTGCGCTGCGCGCCGAGGACTGGGAGTATCTGGCGCTGGCCACCGAAAAACTGCACGATGCACCGATCTATATGGACGATACCTCCGGTATCACCATCACCGAGATGAAGGCCAAGATCCGCCGGGTGAATCAGGACCCTGCCCGCCCCAACGTGGGCCTGATCGTTATCGACTATTTACAGCTGATGACCACCGGCCAGCGCAGTGAGAACCGCGTGCAGGAGATCAGCTCCATCACCCGAAACCTGAAGATCATGGCCAAGGAGCTGAACGTGCCCATCATCGCGCTGAGCCAGCTGTCCCGTGCAGTGGAAAAGCAGGGCAACAACTCCAGCCACCGCCCGCAGCTTTCGGACCTGCGTGACTCCGGTTCTATCGAGCAGGACGCGGACTGCGTTCTGTTTTTGTACCGTGATTCCTACTACGCCAGCCAGAACCCGGACGGTGCCGAGGTGGATGCCGATACCGCCGAGTGTATCGTGGCAAAGAACCGTCACGGCGAGACCAGTACCGTGCCGCTGGGCTGGGATGGTGCCCACACCCGCTTTATGGATGTGGACTTCAAACGCTGATGGATACCGCGATTCTTGCCCGGGTGGAGGATTTCTGCATCCGGGAGGGGCTTTTGCAGCCCGGCGCATCGCAGCATCTGGCGGCGGCAGTCTCCGGCGGCGCGGACAGCATGGCGCTGCTGCTCTTGCTGCGGCAGCTGCAGCCGAGGTTCGGCTATACGCTTTCTGCCTGCCATGTGAACCACGGTCTGCGCGGGCAGAGCGCCGACCGGGACGAGGCCTTTGTGCGGGCGGAATGCGCCCGCTTGGGCGTGCCGCTGCGGGTGTTCCATGCGGCAGAGCTGGCCTCGCCCCCGGTGCACGCCGGGGAGGACTGGGCGCGCCGTCTGCGCTACACGGCCTTTGCGCAGCTGCAAGGGCAGGGGATAGATGCCATCGCCACAGCCCATACTGCAAATGACCAAGCCGAAACGCTGCTGCTGCGGCTGGCGCGCGGCACCGGGCTGCACGGTGCGGGCGGCATCCGGCCAAGGCGCGGGTGCTACCTGCGCCCGCTGCTTTGCCTGAGCCGTGCCGAGACCGAGGCCGTCTGCCGGACAGCAGGACAGCTGTGGGTCACCGATGAGACCAACGACACCGATGCCTACGCCCGCAACCGGCTGCGCCACAGCGCCCTGCCTGCGCTGGAAAGCACCAACGCGGCGGCGGTGCAGAATCTGGCGCGGTTCTGTGAAAAGGCCGAGCGGGCGGATGCCTATCTTGCCGCCGGGGCTGCAAAGCTTCTGGCGGCGGCACGCCTGCCCGGTGCAGAACCGGCGTGGCAGCTGACACCCTTGCAGGCGGCAGACCCCCTGCTGCTGGAAACTGCGCTGCACAGCCTTGTGGCTCCGGTGCGGGACGCAGAGGAAAAATATGTGCAGCTTCTGTGTGCCGTGGTGCGGCAGGGCAGCGGTGCAGTACAGCTGACCGGACAGGTACGTTTTTGCGCCGGGAACGGCTGCCTGCGGCAGGAAACGCTGCCGGACACACTGCCTTGGCAGCTGGAGAGCGCGCCGCAGCAAGTGCCCCTTTTGCCCGAAAAACAGCCGGAATTCCGGCTGCGCGGGGGCTGGAAGGGGAAAGCGGAGCTGTTAACAACCGATTTTGAAGAAAAAATACAAGTCGTTCATAAAAAAGACTTAAAAAATCGGGCGGATTATGCTAGAATAACTACGTTGTACACTGGCCTTGTGCTGCGTGCCCGACAGCCGGGAGACCGCTTCCGGCCTGCGGGGCGGGGTTTGAGCAAGCCGCTGCGTAAGTGGATGAACGAGGCCGGTGTCCCGAACGAACTGCGGGATACGCTGCCGCTGCTTGCCAGCGGAAGCGAAATTTTATGGGTGTGTGGAGAAGGCTTTGCCGATGGCCTTGCACCGGACACGGAAAGCAGATGGATCCTGCACTTGGATGCAGAGATCGAAACACAGGAGGAAAAAACAAATGAGTATGCACGATGATATCAAGACCGTTCTGGTCAGCGAAGAGCAGCTGAAGGCCAAGGTGGCAGAGCTGGGCGCTCAGATCAGCCGGGATTATGCCGGTAAAAATCTGGTGCTGGTGTCCATCCTCAAGGGCTCGGTGGTCTTTATGGCCGATCTGATGCGGGCTGTGAGCATCCCCTGCAATATCGACTTTATGGTGGTCTCCAGCTACGGCGGCAGCAACACCACCACCAGCGGTCTGGTCAAGATCATCAAGGATCTGGACGGTGATCTGTCCGGCAAGGATGTGCTGATCGTGGAGGACATTCTGGACACCGGCGTCACCCTGTCCAACCTTGTGCCCATGCTCAAGATGCGCAACCCGAACTCCGTTAAGATCTGCACCATCCTTGATAAGCCCAGCCGCCGCAAGGCCAACATCCAGCCGGATTACGAGGGCTTTCAGGTGCCTGACGAGTTCGTGGTGGGCTATGGTCTGGACTACGACGAAAAATACCGCAACCTGCCCTATGTTGGCGTGCTGAAGCCCGAGATCTACACGAAGTAACGTGTCCATTATAAAAATCCAGAACTGGAGTTGATTTTTTTGCAACCGAAGAAACCCCGTTTCAATCCGCTGGTGATCGCCATTGTACTGGCAGCCGTGCTGATGGTGTGGTCGGTGCTGGGCGGCACCGGCGGCAACGCTAACGGCTCCTCCATGGCTTATTCCACGGTGGTACACTATTTTGAGAGCAATCAGGTCACCAAATTCTCGCTGGATCTGAATACCGGCGTGATCACCATGACCCTGAAGGAGGGCGCACAGGAGCTGCCCAACGCTGCCGAGCAGACCACCACCCAGTCTACGGGCGGACTGCTTTCCGGCCTGCTGTCCTCCTCTTCCTCCGCCCCCACCGGGGTGAAGAAGAACGATGACGGCACCGAGACAGTCAGCTACAAGCTGCCCTACGCCCGGATGTTCGTGGACCATGTGTCGGACTACATCGCCCAGTACGATGCAGCCAACCCCGATGCGCCCATGGTGTACGATTATGTGCCCGCCAAGGAGACCATCCCCTGGATGGAGATCCTGTTCTATCTGGCTATGCTGGGCTGCACCGGCTTTTTGCTGTTCTCCATGATGCGTGGCGGCGCCGGTGGCGGCGGCATCATGAACGTGGGCAAGGCCAAGGTAAAGGACGAGCACGAGAACAAAAAGACTGCCACCTTTGCCGATGTGGCCGGTGAGGACGAGGAAAAAGAGGAGCTCAAGGAAGTTGTGGAGTTCCTCAAGAGCCCCGATAAGTTCAATACGCTGGGTGCCCGCATCCCCCACGGTGTGCTGCTGGTGGGCCCTCCGGGTACCGGTAAGACCCTGCTGGCCCGTGCCTGTGCAGGCGAGGCGGGGGTGCCCTTCTACTCCATCTCCGGCTCTGACTTTGTGGAGATGTACGTCGGCGTGGGCGCATCCCGCGTGCGTGACCTGTTCGATAAGGCCAAAAAGACCATGCCCTGCATCATTTTCATCGACGAGATCGATGCCGTGGGTCGTCAGCGCGGCGCAGGTCTGGGCGGCGGTCACGATGAGCGCGAGCAGACCTTGAACCAGCTGCTGGTGGAGATGGACGGCTTTGAGGCCAACGATGGCATCATCGTCATGGCGGCCACCAACCGTGCTGATATTCTGGACAAGGCGCTGCTGCGTCCCGGCCGCTTTGACCGTCAGGTCTATGTGGGTCTGCCGGATGTCAAGGGACGCGAGGAGATCCTGAAGGTGCATACCCGCAACAAGCCCCTTGCACCGGACGTCTCCCTGAAGGTCATTGCCCAGCGCACCGCCGGTTTTGCCGGTGCAGACCTTGAGAACCTTGTCAACGAGGCCGCGCTGCTGGCAGCCCGCCGCAACCGCAAGGCCATTACCATGGAGGATATCGAGGAAGCCTCCATGAAGGTGATGGCTGGCCCCGAGAAGAAGAGCCGCGTGGTCACCCCGGAGGAGAAAAAACTCACCGCCTACCACGAGGCCGGTCACGCAGTGGCAGGCTTCTACTGCAAGCATCATCCCCGCGTGCACGAGATCACCATCATCCCGCGCGGTCAGGCCGGCGGTTACACCATGTATCTGCCCGAGAAGGATCGCAGCTATGTGACCAAGGGTGAAATGTTTGAGGACATCGTGTCCAGCCTGGGCGGCCGTGTGGCCGAGCAGCTGATTCTGGAGGACATCTCCACCGGTGCTTCCAACGACCTGCAGCAGGCCACCAATATCGCCCGCCAGATGATCACCCGCTACGGCTTCTCCGAGCGTCTGGGCCCCGTGGTTTACGGCACCTCGCAGGAGGAGACCTTCCTTGGCCGCGACTTTGGTCAGGGCAAGGGTTACAGCGAGACCACCGCTGCCGAGATCGACAGCGAGACCCGCGATATCATTGACGAGGCCTACGAGACCTGCCGCCGCACCCTGACCGAGCACATCGACCAGCTCCATGCGCTGGCCAAGGCTCTGATGGAGCGCGAAAAGCTCAACGAGGAGCAGTTCAACACCATTATGGCCGGCGGCACCCTGCCTCCCTGCGAGGATGCAAAGCCCGAGCAGGCACAGCCCGACCAGACCATGCAGCCCGCCCCGGTGCAGCCTGCAGAGCCTGCGGAGACTGCCGAGCGTGCAGAACCCGCCGAGCAGGCCGAGCCTGCCCAGCCGGAAATGCCGCAGCCGGATGCACCGGAGCAGCAGGACTAAGCTTTTTTTAGGAAAGGAGCGAGCATCGTGGAGGAAAATTTTAACCCGGTCGCACAGACCCGCGCAAACTACTATACCCCCGGCAGTCCGGTGCAGTTTGTCTGCGTGGAGCTGCTCAAGGGAGACGTCAGCGGCGAGCACGCTGTCTGCCTGACCTTTAAGAATATTTCCCGCGTGACCCTGACCGCACTGGAGATCCACTTCAAGTGCAAGGGCGTGGATGGCGTGATCCTGTGCGAGGATAAGTTCGAGTACCGGGATCTGCAGGTAAAACCCGGCGAGCTGTTTGGGCAGGATGATGCCGTGTTCATCACGGCCAAGGCCATCACCAGCGTGGATGTTACCCTGTGCAATGTGTACAACGGCAAGCGCGTGGTGCATTTGGACGGAATCAAGCGTGTGCGTCTGCCCGCACCCCGCCGTCTGGCTCCGGAGCTGCAAAAGGCGCTGGAGGCCCGCATGAACCGCACCGGGCTCAAGTATCAGCCGCAGGTGTTCGAGAACGGCTGGTACTGCGCCTGTGGCGCCTTCCACCCCACCGAGGAGGACACGGTTTACTGCTCGGAGTGCGGCTGCGACCGTATCCTGTTGCAGAACGCGCTGAACACTCTGCTGCAGCCCGCTGCCCCGGCAGACGAGATGGAAATGCCCCTTAACGCCCCGGCTGCTCCCGCAGCGCCCGCTGCGGTGGAGGAGCCTACCCGCATCGTGGGCGCAGCCCCTGCTGCTCCGGCGGCTCCCGTAGAAGAGCCCACCCGGGTCGTGGGAGCACCGGTCTACGAGCCAAAGGCTGACCCCATCCAGCCTGTCTCGGAGCCTACCCGGGTGCTGGATGCCTCTGTCCGCGCACCGCATTCCGGCGCTGCTGCGGCAGACGAGGGTACCCGCGTGATCCCCACCCGCCGTCCGGCTCCGGTGCGTCAGCCCGCGCCTGTGGAGGAGGACGAAGAGTACGAGGATAACCGGGACAGCGTGGCAGAAGCGCTGATCCGCTGGGTGCCGCCTATTACGGCCATCCTGTGTGCAGCCATCGCGCTGTGCGGCTTTGTGTACTACCAGTTCGTGCTGTAAAATAAGAGATCATCCCGGCGGAGGGGGCAGCGTGCCTTCTCCGCCTTTTGTGTGCACTGCACAGAAAGAGGAAATACCATGCCGGAACAAGCCTTACAGGTGGCTTTTGAGATCAAGACCGCCTGCGATGAGATCAGCCGCCGCCTGCTGCGCTGGCACTGGGAGCGCAAGCCCGGGGCGCACAGTCTGGATGCACTGCTGGAGCATATTGCTGCCCGCAAGCAGGAAAGCCCGGATTATTATGACCGTATGCCGGATCTTACCGGCAAGACCAGCTGGCAGCAGCTGGACACTACCCTTTGTATGCGGGTGCTGCTGGACCCGGAGAACGATGCCGCCCGCCCGCTGGACCTGCTGGGCAACACGGCGCACCCCTCTGCCGCCCGCCATGCCTGCAACGCCATCCGCACCGCCCGCAACGAAGCTGCTCACGCGGCAGTTGCAGCGGACGGCGCACAGGCAGCCCTGCTGTTCAACGAAGCCATTGAGGCGCTGGAGGAGGGCTACGCCGGTACTGCCTTTAAGGAAAACGAACTGGCGCAGTATTACCGCGAGGCAGAGGACTACCTGAACCGGTGCAGCGAGGGCAAACCTCTTAAAGCGCGCCAGAGCAGCCCGCAGAACACACAGCAGGGGAAAGCTGCTGCCCGCAGCAAGCCCCGCAGTGCACAGCAGACCCGCAGCACCAAAAACACTGCCGCCCGCAGCCGCAGCACCGGTACAAAGCAGAGCCGCAGCACAGCCTCCCGCAGCAAAAAGCAGCAGACCGGCGGCGAGAGCAGGGTGGCACTTGGCATTATTCTGGCAGCGCTGGTGCTGGGACTTATCGCACGCGCCATCAGCATGGGACTTGTATAAGCGCTACGGTTTTCGCAATTCTGGCGGTAAATCAGAAAGCAAGATTGTTTGGATTGTGTAAAATCACCAAAAAAGCAGCGGGCAGCCCCACAGAAAAACGGTCATTGCACCTCTTGCGGGAAATATGAAACGGATTTATAATAAGCATGAAAACGTTTACACATTACCACCGGAGAGGGAACGGAGAAAAGAACCTCATGACCATCAGTGATATTGCAAAGATGGCAGGCGTTTCCAGCGCTGCGGTCAGCCGCTATTTGAACGGCGGCCCCCTCAGCGAGCAGAAGCGCGCCGTGATACAAGCCGTAGTGGAAAAGACCGGCTACAGCCCGGATACTGCGGCGCAGACCCTGCGCACCGGCAAGGTGCGTCAGGTGGGGGTCATTGTGCCCAGCATCAGCTCCCAGTCGGTGGGGCAGATCACCAGCGGCATTGCAGCCGAGCTGGGGGCCAGCCGCTACCTGATGCTGCTGGCAGACACCGAGCTGGACGGGCAGATGGAGCTGGAATATCTTACAGCGCTGCAGCGCAACCATGTGGCCGGTATCATCCTGCTGGGCTATGATTCCAGCCCGCAGCTGTGCAAGGCGCTGAAGGACTGCCGTGTGCCTGTGGTGGTAACGGGGCAGCGTTTTGCAGACCTGCCCTGCGTTTATAACGACGACCGCTCTGCTGCCCGCGACCTGACCCGGAAGATGCTGGAGCATGGCCGCAAAAATATCGTGTACATCGGCGGCAGCGAGCAGGACGCCGCCACCGGCATAGCCCGCCGTCAGGGTGTGCAGGATGCACTGCGGGAGGCCGGACTGAACGCAGATGGTCTGCCCCGCGCTTACTGCGCCGCCTTTTCCATGGAAGAAGGGCACCGCTGCATGGAAGAGCTGCTGGCACGCTGCCCGCAGTTGGACGGTGTGGTCTGCGTGACAGACACCGTGGCCTTTGGCGCTTTGCAGGTGCTGCGCGCTGCCGGGCGCAAAGTAGGGCAGGATGTCGGCCTTGCAGGCATCGGAGACAACTGGGCAGGCAAGGTGGTGGAACCCGGCCTGACCACCATCCGCTTTTATCAGCGGCAGGTCGGGCAGGAGGCTGCCCGGATGCTGCTGCAAAGCTTAGAGCATACCGGGCCGGACGCTGCACCGGTACGCCAGACCACGCTGGGCTATACGCTGGTAGAGCGAGGCTCACTGTAAAAAAAGAGGAACGAATGAAACAAAAACTGATTTTTTTAGACATTGATGGCACTCTGCTGCCCCCGGGCGAGATGCTGATCCCCCAAAGCACGGTGGAAGCGCTGCACAAAGCACATGCCAATGGCCACAAGCTGTTTCTGTGCACCGGGCGCAACCTGCGCATGACCCAGCCGCTGCTGGACTATGGCTTTGACGGCGCGGTATGCAGCGCCGGCGGTTATGTGTTCTGCGGGGATAAGGTGCTGGTAGACCTGCCTATGGAGCCGCAGCTGGCACAGGGCGTGCGCAGCGCCATGGAGCGCCACGGCGTGGAGTGCACGCTGGAAGCGCGGGATGCCACCTACGGCAGCCTGAAGATGATCGAGCGTTGGAGTTTTACCCACCGGGATGCAGGCAATCTGAACAGCGAAGCCGCCCGTTGGCGCAAGGCCATGGAGGACGGCATGACCATGAGCCCGCTGGCCGAGTACAAGGGCGAGCCGTTATATAAGATCGTGTATATCGCAGAGCGCAGCGAGGACTTGAACGAGGCAAAGCACCTGTACGAGGACAGATTCGTGTTCTGCGAGAGCAAGCTGGACAGTTTGGACGGCGGCTATGTGAACGGCGAACTCATCAACCGCAAATTTGATAAGGGACGCGGCATCAAGGCAGTCTGCGACTATTTGAACGTGTCTCTGCAGGACAGCATCGGTTTTGGCGACAGCGACAACGACCTGCAAATGACCGATGTGGTCGGCATCAGCGTCTGTATGGCCAATGGCTCTGCAAGCCTGAAGCAGCGCTGCGACCGCATTGCCCCCTCGGTGTACGAGGACGGCATTGCTAAGGAATTTGCAGCCTTGGGGCTGATTTGAGATTTCTTTTAGTAAAAACAGGGCAGGGGAACATCCGCAGACGTTCCCCTGCCCTGAAATTATAAATAATACTTTCGCATCATTTTGTAACAAAAAAGCGCTGCACGGTATTTTGTGCGGCGCTCTCTTTATATTGACAGATCAGTAGTGCAGATCCTCTGCGGTCAGGCTTTCCAGCACGGGCAGCATGGCAGCGGCTTCAGCCTTGGCGGCGGGCAGATCCATATCGCGGTAGTTGCCGCATTCCACCTCGCTGGCACCGGGCACAGCGCCCTCAAAATCGGCCATAAAGCGGTAGGCGTCCACCGTCAGCTGCAATGCCTGCGCAGGGGTCAGCCCCCGGGTGAGCAGGTAAAAGCCGGTGCGGCAGCCCATGGGGCCAACATAGATCACCCCGTCCTTCACGGCGCTGTTGCGCGCGTAGGTGGCAAACAGGTGCTCCAGCGTGTGGGCAGCGGCGGTTGTCAGATAATCGCCCTGATTGGGCTTTTTCATGCGGATGTCCCAGGTGAGCACATCGCCGTCCTGACGGCTCAGATACATCCCGCGCTCCAGCCGGGTGTGATCCACGCAAAAACTTGCGATACGTTCCATACTACAGCTCTCCTTTATCAGCCCTGCAGGCGCTGCACACTGCCGTGTGCGCAGTCCACAGCCACCATCAGGCCATCGCGGATGTGGCTGGTAGCACCGGCGGCACCCACAACGGTGGGCTTCAGCAGTGCCTTACCGGCAATGGCGGCGTGGCTGTTCAGGCCGGGCTCCTCTACCACCAGAGCGGCAGCGTCGCGCACAAAGCTCAGCATCTCATTGCTGGTGGAAGGAACTACCAGCACCATGCCGGGCTTGAACTTGGCGCGCACCTCGTCCATGGTGCGGCAGACGCAGGCCTTGCCGCTGGCAACATCGTTGTTCTCAGGGCCGACACCCACGCCGGTAGCCAGACAGTTGCCCACCATGTGGATCTTGATCATGTTGGTGGTGCCGGAAACGCCCACGGGCACGCCTGCGGTCACAACAGCCAGCTCGCCGTTGTGCAGGTAGCCATTTTCCTTGGCCAGAGCAGTGGACATCTCGATCAGCTCATCGGTGCTGTGTGCCAGAGACATCATCAGCGGGGTGATGCCCCAGCTCAGGGACAGCTGACGCTGCACCTGCTCGCGCATGACGCAGGCAATGATGGGCTGCTGCGGGCGGTACTTGCTCAGCAGGCGGGCGGTGGTGCCGGACTCAGACACGGTAACGATGGCAGCGGCGTTCACGTCCCGTGCGGTCAGGCAGGCGGCATGGGCGGTAGCGTCGGAGACGCTGATCTTGCCGGGGTTGGAATCCATCTGGCGGCCGCGCAGATGGAAGCCCTCCTGCTCGGTGCGCTCAGCGATGGCGGACATGGTCTTGAGCGCCTCCACAGGGTAGGCACCGGCAGCGGTCTCACCGGACAGCATAATGGCAGAGGTACCGTCGTAGATGGCGTTTGCCACGTCCGAAATCTCGGCGCGGGTGGGGCGGGGGTTCACTATCATGCTGTCCAGCATCTGGGTAGCGGTGACGATGGGCTTGCCGAAGGAGAAGGAGCGGTCGATGATGGTTTTCTGAATGCCGGGCAGCTCGGTGAAGTCGATCTCCACGCCCAGATCGCCACGGGCCACCATCACGGCGTCGGCAGCAGCCAGAATGCTGTCGATGTTGTTCACGCCCTCGCGGTTCTCGATCTTTGCAATGATGCGGATGTTGGAATCGTACTGGTTCAGCAGGTTGCGGATATCGTACACGTCCTGTGCGGTGCGCACAAAGGAGGCGGCGATGAAATCGTAACCCTGCTGGATGCCGAAGATGATATCGTCCTTATCGCGCTGGCTCATATACGGCATAGACAGGTGCACGCCGGGCACGTTGACGCCCTTCTTGTTCTTGATCTTGCCGTTGTTCAGCACGGTGCAGACGATGTCGGTGTCGTTCACGGTCTGGATCTGCAGCTTGATCAGGCCGTCGTCCAGCATGATGGTGCCGTTCGGCTCCACGTCCATGGGCAGATCTTTGTAGGTGATGGAGCAGATCTCGTTGGTGCCCTCCACATCGCGGGTGGTCAGGGTAAAGGTCTGGCCTGCAACCAGATTCTCAACGCCGTTCTTGAAGTCCTTCAGGCGGATCTCGGGGCCCTTGGTGTCCAGCAGTGCGGCCACGGGCTTGCCCAGCTCCTCGCGCAGAGCCTTCAGCTTTTCAAGGCGTCCCAGATGCTCCTCGTGGGAACCGTGGGAAAAATTGAAGCGGGCTACATTCATGCCATTGGCAATCAGATCGCGCAGCACACCTTCCTTATCGGTGGAAGGACCAAGGGTGCAAATAATTTTCGTCTTTCTCATGCAATATACCTCCGTCAACTCTCTCTTACCTATATCCGGCACAGCATCCCTGCAGGCTGCTGTGTATGACCAATGGGAGTAAAAGCTCCCGGTACAGCGGGTCGGTTTATATGGCAGAGCGGGAAAACCCAAAACTCTACCACCTATTATTATAATCATTCCGGCGCAAGAGAGCAAGAGGAATTTTTGCTTGAATACAAGTTTTTGCATCTGTTGATGCCCAAAGGAAAGATTGTAAAACTTTTAACGATGCGCCGCAGCTTTCTGCGTGCTGTCTGACAGGGGAAAACTGCTGCAAAACGCAAAAACTGATAAGACCGCACAAGGCTGCTTCCTCTTGCATCCGAGGAGCTTTTTGCTTATAATAAGAATAATAAAGTAGTACTGTTCCGGGACGCGCCCCGGAGAAATGGAGTGACCATTATGGAAAAACGCGTTTTTCTGATCGTGCTGGACAGCTTTGGCATTGGCGCAGAGCCGGATGCCGCTGCCTTTGGCGATGCAGGCACCAACACCCTGGGTGCCATTGCGAACCACCCCAATTTCAATTGCCCCAATCTGCGCAAGCTGGGCTTGTTCAACATTGACGGCGTGACCGCAGGGGAGAAAACGGATGCCCCGGCGGCTGCCTTTGCCCGCCTGCAGGAGCAGAGCATGGGCAAGGATACCACCATCGGCCACTGGGAGATCGCCGGTGTGGTCAGCCCGGAGCCGCTGCCCACCTTCCCCGAGGGCTTCCCGGAGGAACTGATCCGGGAATATGAGCAAAAGACCGGCCACAAGGTGCTGTGCAACAAGCCCTATTCCGGTACGCAGGTGCTGAAGGACTACGGCGAGCAGGCCATGCGGGAAAACGCACTCATCGTCTATACCAGTGCCGACAGCGTTTTTCAGGTGGCCGCCAACGAGGAGCTTGTGCCGGTGCAGGAGCTGTACCGCTACTGCGAGATCGCCCGGGAAATGCTCAAGGGCAAGTACGGCGTGGGCCGCGTGATCGCCCGCCCCTTCTTGGGCAACAGCGCGGATACCTTCTACCGCACCACCAACCGCCACGACCTGAGCCTGAAGCCGCCCCGCGCCACCATGCTGGATCTGCTGAAGGATGCCGGTAAGGACGTGATCGCCGTGGGCAAGATCTACGATATCTTTGACGGCGAGGGTGTGACCGAAAAGATCAAGACCACCGGTAACACCAACGGCATCGCCTTTACCAAGGCTCTGCAGACCCGGGATTTTGAAGGCCTTGCCTTCGTGAATCTGGTAGACTTTGATATGCTCTACGGCCACCGCCGCGATGTGGCAGGCTACGCTGCCGCCGCTACGGAGTTCGACCGTTTTCTGGCCGATTTCCTGCCGGGAATGCGGGAGGGTGACCTGCTCATGATCACCGCCGACCACGGCTGCGATCCATCTTACACCAAGACCACCGACCATACCCGCGAGTATGTGCCGTATCTGGTCTGCGGCAAGGGTGTGAAGGCGGGGACGGATCTGGGCACCAAGCTGTGCTTCGGCACCATCGCCCAGACCATCTGCGAATATCTGGAAGTGGACGCCTCCACGCTGGACGGCAAGAGCGTATGGCAGGAGATCCGGGCATAAAACGCCACAGAAGTAAGAAGAACAGGAGCGTGAAACGATGCGTATTTATGATCTGATCGCAAAAAAGCGGGATGGCGGCACCCACACCCGGGAGGAACTGGAGGCCATTGTCAACGGCTTTGTCAGCGGGGAAGTGGCTGACTACCAGATGGCCGCATGGATGATGGCGGTGTATCTGCGCGGCATGACCAATGAGGAGACTGCCGAACTGACTGATGTGATGGCGCACAGCGGCGTGATGGTAGATCTTTCGCCCATTCCGGGCATCAAGGTGGACAAGCACTCCACCGGCGGCGTGGGCGATAAGACCACGCTGGTCATCGCACCCATCGTGGCAGCCTGCGGGGTGAAGATCGCCAAAATGAGCGGCCGTGGTCTCGGCCACACCGGCGGTACCATCGACAAGATGGAGAGCGTGCCCGGCACAAAGACCGCCCTCTCGCAGGAGGAGTTTTTTGCACAGGTGAACCAGATCGGTCTGTCGGTCATCGGCCAGAGCGAGGGCATTGCCGTGGCAGATAAAAAGATGTACGCCCTGCGGGACGTTACCGCTACTGTCAGCTGCATCCCGCTGATTGCGTCCAGCATCATGTCCAAAAAGCTGGCCTCCGGCTCGGACGCCATCCTGCTGGACGTCACCACCGGCACCGGTGCTTTTATGAAAACTGTTGACCAGAGCATTGAGCTGGCGCAGCTGATGGTCGCCATTGGCACCCACCATGGCCGCCGGGTAGCTGCCATGATCACCGATATGGACACCCCGCTGGGGCACAACATCGGCAACAGTCTGGAAGTGATGGAGAGCATGGACGTGCTCAAAGGCCATGGGCCGGCAGACCTGACCGAGGTGTGCCTGCAATTGGCGGCCAACATGCTGGTACTGGCAGGCAAGGGCGATGCCGCCCACTGCCGCGCTATGGCCGAGGCTGTCATTGCGGACGGCTCTGCCTTTGCCAAGTGCAAGGAAATGTTTGCCGCACAGGGCGGCGACATCCGGGTGCTGGACGATTACAGTCTGTTTGCACAGCCCGCCGCCAGCTATGAACTGCTGGCTGAGCAGGACGGCTACATTGTGGCCAACGATGCGGAAAAGATCGGCTCTGCCAGTGTGCTGCTGGGCGCAGGCCGCCAGAAAAAGGGCGACCCGCTGGACTTTGCCGCCGGTATCACCCTGCACAAAAAGCGCGGTGACTACGTCCATAAGGGCGAAAGTCTTGCTACTTTCTACAGCGCTGCGGACAAGTTTGAAGCTGCCGCAGCCGAGTACCGAAGCGGCCTTGTGTACGGCGCTGAAAAGCCGGAGGAAGCCCCGCTGGTGTACGCCCTTGTCACCAAGGACGGCGTAGAGCGGTACTGAGACCGGACAGCAGGGGAGAACCCTGTTTTCCGCGAAAATGCAAGGTCGGGCAGCCCGCAGGCTGACCGACCTTGCTCTTATAACAATATTTTTTCCGCTGAGGATGCCCAAAGCGTACGCGGTGGGCATTCTAAATCGTTTCGTCCCAAGGGGACTGCTGCACAAAGCTGTGTGGCAGTCCCTTTTTGCGCTTTCACGCTGAGAACAGGCCATCTTGCACAAAAGAACTGTCGCTTTTTAAGCAATTCGCTGTATTTGCGGGACAAACGGTAGAACTTTGCATCGGGATATGGTATACTACACTGTACTTGTATGCCCCGGAAAAAGGGGCTGCCAAAGGAGAAAGGACTTGTTATGAAGATCATTCTGGTGGGCGGCGGCAAGGTCGGCACGGCTCTGGCGCGCCAGCTCAGCGAGGAAGGCCACAACGTGACTGTGGTGGACACCAACAAAGCGCGCGTGGAGCACCTGACCGAAAGCTACGACGTGCTGGGCATTGTAGGCAATGGCTCGTCCATCACCACCCTGTCTGAGGCGGGCATTGAGGATGCGGACGTGTTCATTGCGGTCACCGGCTCGGACGAACTGAACCTGCTTTGCTGCATGTTTGCCAAAAAGGCGGGCCACTGCCACGGCATTGCCCGCGTGCGCAACCCATCCTACAGCCACGAGCTGGACTTTATCAAAAAGCAGATCGGCATTTCCGCCATCATCAACCCGGAAATGGCAGCGGCAAAGGAGATCTCTCATCTGCTGCGTTTCCCCGGTGCCAGCAAGATCGATACCTTTGCGGACGGCCGTGTGCGGCTGATCAAGTTTGCGCTGCCCGATGCACTGGATGGCGTGGCCATCCGCGAGATCCCTACCCGGCTCAAGAGCGATATTCTGGTGTGCGCGGTGGAGCGTGAGGGCGGGGTCATCATCCCCAACGGTAACTTTGTGCTGCAAAAGGGCGATCAGGTCACCTTCCTTGCTACGCAGGAAAAAGCTCACGCCTTCTTCCAGCAGCTGCATCTGCCGGTGCAGCCGGTACGCAACGCCCTCATCGTGGGCGGCGGTGCCATTGCTTACTACCTCAGTCAGGAACTGCTGGAAAACCATGTGCGGGTGCGCATTGTGGAGCGGGACGCTGCCCGCTGCGTAGAACTGGCTGAGCAGCTGCCCGGCGCACAGATCCTGAACGAGGACGGCTCCAACCGCGAGTTTCTGCTTTCCGAGGGTCTGGAATCCACCGAGGCTTTCGTGGCACTGACCAACATCGACGAGGAGAATGTGCTGCTGACCCTGTTTGCCAAAAAGCACTCCAACGGCAAGCTGGTGACCAAGGTCAACCGTCTGGAATTTGACGATATTCTGGCCGGGCTGGATCTGGGCAGCGTGGTCTACCCCAAGTACATGACCTGTGACTACATCGTGCAGTACGTCCGCGCCCTGCAAAACGAGGCAGGCAACAACATCAAGACTCTGTACCGCATACTGGATGACCGCGTGGAGGCACTGGAATTTACAGTGCACGAGGAGAGCGCCGCTACCGGTGTGCCCCTGAGCCAGCTGCACCTGAAAAAGAACCTGCTGCTGTGCTGCATTACCCGCGGCAGCAAGATCCTGATTCCCCGCGGCGGCGACCAGATCCAAGTGGGCGATAACGTCATCGTGGTCACGCTGGAGCATGGTCTGCACGATCTGCGCGATATCGTGGAGCACTGACGGAGGCGGACTATGAATTATGCGATCGTTTTCCGTCTGCTGGGCTATGTGCTGATGATCGAGGGCGCGTTGCTGCTGCTGCCCGCCGCCGCCAGCTTAGTGTATGGCGAGTGGATGGTGCTGGGCGTGTTTCTGCTCACAGCTGCCGTCAGCGCTGGCATCGGCTACGCCCTGCACACCATCAAACCCCGCAGTAAGGTGTTCTATATGCGCGAAGGCTTTGCGGCTACCTCGCTGTGCTGGGTGTTCATCTCGGTGATGGGCGCGGTGCCCTTTGTGCTCACCGGCTGCATCCCGAACCCCGTGGATGCCCTGTTTGAGACGGTCTCCGGCTTTACCACCACCGGTGCCAGCATCCTGCCCGCCGTGGAGGGGCTGCCCAACGGTATTCTGTTCTGGCGCAGCTTCACCCACTGGATTGGCGGCATGGGTGTTCTGGTGTTTCTGCTCTCGCTGCTGCCGCTGACTGGCGGCTCTCACGTCAACCTGATGAAAGCCGAAAGCCCCGGCCCACAGGTGGACAAGCTGGTGCCCAAGGTGCAGTCTACCGCTAAGATCCTGTACGGCATCTACTTTGCCCTTACCATGCTGGAGCTGGTGTTTCTGCTGGTGGGCAGAATGCCCCTGTTCGAAGCCATGCTCACTGCCTTTGGAACGGCGGGCACCGGCGGCTTCGGCTTCCGCAACGACAGCTTTGGCAGCTTTTCGCCCTACATCCAGTGGGTCGTGACCATTTTTATGATCCTGTTTGGCGTCAACTTCAACGCCTACTTCCTGCTGCTCATGCGCAAGTTCCGCCGCGCTGCCGCCAGCGAGGAGGTGCGGGGCTACTTTGTGGTCATCGTAGTGGCAGTGGGCATCATCACTGCCAATATTTATAGTATGTACAACAGCTTTGGCGAGGCGCTGCGGCAGGCCGCTTTTCAGGTGGGCTCCATCATCACCACCACCGGCTTTTCCAGCTGCGATTTTGACCTGTGGCCGACCCTCTCCAAGGAGATCTTGGTCATGCTCATGTTCATTGGCGCCTGCGCCGGCAGTACCGGCGGCGGCATCAAGGTGAGCCGTTTCCTCATTCTGGGTAAGACCCTGGCCAAGGAGCTCAAGACCGCCCTGCACCCGCAGGTGGTAGCGCCCGCCCGCATGGACGGCAAGCTACTGAACCACGAGACCATCCGCACCACCAACGTGTTTGTGGCGGCGTATATCTTTATCTTTGCGGCCTCCTTCTTCCTGATTAGCCTGAACGGCTTTGATATGGTGACGAACTTTACCGCCGTGGCTGCTACCCTGAACAACATCGGCCCGGGCTTGGAAATGGCAGGCCCGATGCAGAACTTCGGCTGCTTTGCAGACCCCGCAAAGCTGGTGCTCATCTTCGATATGCTGGCCGGCCGTCTGGAGATCTTCCCCATGCTGGTGCTGTTCATGCCCGATACATGGCGGCGGTTCTAAACCTTTTTGGGCACGGGACAAGCATAAAAATATTATTTCGGAACACCGGAGTCTCTATGGACGCTCCGGTGTTCTTTTTGTGAAAGAAGCTGCAAAGGCAGATGGCAACGGTTAGAAATGCCTTGCGTTCAGCGCCGCATTGCAGTATGATTATAATATCAATTATCTGACCCTTACCCCTGAGCAGGCAGAACCTTTTTTACAAACGAAATCGTTCTGCATGATAAAGAAGAGAGCAAAAACAATAAAACATACAGGAGGAAATTATTATGGGTTTGATCAAAGCAGGTATGGGCGCACTGGGCGGAACTCTTGCAGATCAGTGGAAAGAATTTTTCTATTGCGATGCGCTGGATAAGGATGTGCTGATGGTCAAGGGCCAGAAGCGCACCTCCCGCCGCAGCTCCAACAACGGCGAGGACAACATCATCACCAACGGCAGCGGCATTGCTGTGGCAGACGGACAGTGCATGCTCATCGTGGAGCAGGGCCGCGTGGTGGAGGTGTGCGCCGAACCGGGCGAGTATACCTTCAATTCCTCCACCGAGCCCAGCGTGTTCACCGGCAACTTCGGCGACAGTCTGGCAGCCACTTTTCAAACCGTAGCCAAGCGCTTTACCTACGGCGGCGACACCGGCAAGGATCAGCGGGTGTACTACATCAACACCAAGGAGCTGGGCGAGATCCTGTACGGCACCGCAACGCCCATCCCCTTCCGCGTAGTGGTCAGCGAGGAGCGAGGCTACAAGCTCTCGGTGAACATCCGCTGCAACGGCAGCTTTACTTACCGCATCTGCGACCCGCTGCTGTTCTACACCAACGTGTGTAGCAACGTCTCCACCCAGTACGATGCCTCGGAGCTGGCTCCCCGCCTGAAGAGTGAGCTGATGAACGCTTTGCAGCCGGCGCTGGCCACCCTTTCTGCCAACAAGGTGCAGTATTACGAGATCCCCGCCCACACGCTGGAGATCTCGGACGCCCTGAACGAGCAGCTGTCCAATGTCTGGCGCAAAAAGCGCGGCATCGAGGTGTTCTCCTTCAACATCAACTCCCTGTCCATCCCGGAGGAGCAGCAGAAAAAGATCACCGAGTGGGAAGAGAACGCCATGACCACCGACCCCACCACCGCTGCCGCCCGTCTGGTGGGTGGTCAGATCGACGCCATGAAGACCGCCGCCGGCAACACCGCCGGTGCCATGACCGGCTTTATGGGTATGGGCATGGCAGCCGGTGCCAACGGCATGAACGCCCAGAACCTGTTCGCCATGGGGCAGCAGCCCGCAGCACCCCAGCAGCAGACTTCTGCCGCCGACAGCTGGAAGTGCAGCTGCGGCGCTACCGTTACCGGCAAGTTCTGCCCGGAATGCGGCAGCAAAAAGCCGGAGCCGAAGCCTGCAGACAGCTGGATTTGCAGCTGCGGTGCCACCGTCACCGGCAAATTCTGCCCGGAGTGCGGCAAGCCCCGCCCGGCGGCAGCAGAAGGCTGGACTTGCAGCTGCGGTGCGGTGAACAAGGGCAAGTTCTGCTCCGAGTGCGGCAAACCCAAGCCTGCTGGTACCCCCAAGTATAAGTGCGACAAGTGCGGCTGGGAACCGGCCGACCCTGCACACCCGCCCAAGTTCTGCCCGGAGTGCGGCGACCCCTTTGACGAGAACGACCGCAGCTGAACCCGGCACACAATGACCGATCACGCTGCGGGGCAGGGCAGAAAAGCAAATAAGCCCTTGCTCCGCAGATCATAGGAGGAAACACTATGGCAGGAATGCTGGAATATAAGTGCCCCTGCTGCGATGGTGCGATCCAGTTCGACAGCACCACCCAGAAGATGAAATGCCCCTACTGCGACACCGAGTTTGAGGTGGACGCACTGAAGGGCTACGATGAGGATCTGAAAGACCAAAAGCCCAGCGAGATGAACTGGGCCACCCCCGGCGGCAGCTGGGCAGAGGGCGAGACCGCCGGTCTGCATACTTATGTCTGCAAGAGCTGCGGCGGCGAGATCGTGGGCGACGACACCATGGCAGCCTCGGCCTGCCCCTTCTGCGGCAACCCCATCGTTCTGACCGGACAGTTTGCCGGAGACCTGCGCCCCGACCTCATCATCCCCTTCAAGCTGGATAAAAAGGCTGCCAAGGCAAAATTGCAGGAGCACCTCAAAGGCAAGACCCTGCTGCCCAAGGTGTTCCGCAGCCAGAACCATATCGACGAGATCAAGGGCGTGTATGTGCCCTTCTGGCTGTACGACAGCGACGCCGATGCCCAGCTGCGCTTTACCGCTACCCGCACCCGCTTTTGGTCGGATGACGACTACGATTATACCGAGACCAGCTACTATTCCGTGCGCCGGGACGGCGTGCTGGGCTTTGACGCGGTTCCGGTGGACGGCTCCTCCAAGATGGCAGACGACCTGATGGAATCCATCGAGCCCTTTGCCATGCAGGACGCCATCCCGTTCCAGACTGCATATCTGGCGGGCTATGTGGCCGATAAGTACGATGTGGACGCCCAAAAGAGCATCCAGCGCGCCAACGAGCGTATCCGTCAGTCCACCGAGGACGCCTTTACCCAGACCGTTACCGGCTACGACTCCGTGAAAATGGAGAACAGCAGCATTCAGCTGCACGGCGGCAAGGCAAAGTATGCCCTGTTCCCGGTATGGGTGCTGAGCACCAGCTGGCAGGGCAACAACTACATTTTTGCCATGAACGGCCAGACCGGCAAGTTTGTGGGCAACCTGCCGGTGGATAAGGTCGCCGCCCGCAAGTGGACGCTGGGGCTTACGGCAGCTGTTGGTGCTGCATCCTATGCGGTGATGTGGCTGCTGTGGCTGGCCGGGATTCTGTAAAGGAGGGACGGAAGATGAAAAAGACTGTTACCCCGCTGCGCTCCCTCTGTGCTGCGCTGGCCGCACTGGTGATTTTGCTGGCGCTGGCTGTACCGGCCTTTGCCGCAGACGGCTTTGCCGACCTGTACTACCGCGTGAACGACAGCGCAGAAGTCCTGACCGAGGACGAGGACGGCGAGCTGGAAACTTCGCTGGAGGAACTGAGCGTCCGCCAGAGCTTTGATGTAATCATTGCCACCATCGACTCGCTGGAAGACGAGGGCTACACCAGCATGGAAGAATACGCCGATGACCTGTACGATTACTGCCAGTTCGGCTACGGTGAAAACCGGGACGGCGTGCTGCTGCTGATAAGCACAGGCGACCGTAAGTGGCATATCTCCACCTGCGGCTACGGCATTACCGCCTTTACGGATGCCGGCATCCAGTACCTTGGCGAGCAGATGACCCCCGATATGGCAGACGGTGATTACGCCGCCGCCTTCCGCACCTTTATCCAGTGGACGGACGCATATGTCACCGCCGCCCGCGAAGGCCACCCCTACGATGTGGACAACATGCCCAAGGAGCCGTTCTCGATCGTGTATTTGGGCGTGGCGCTGGTCATTGGCCTGATCACGGCACTGATCGTGACCGGCGTGATGAAGAGCCGGCTCAAGAGCGTGGCACCGCAGCGGGACGCAACCAGCTATGTGCGGCAGGGCAGCATGAAGCTGACCAACCAGCGGGATCTGTATCTGTACCGTGAGGTGCACCGCACCGAGCGGCCAAAGGAGTCCAGCTCCAGCGACTCCGGCGGCAGCTCCACTCACACCTCCTCCAGCGGCTCCACCCACGGCGGCGGAGGCGGCTCGTTCTGAAAACGTTCCCCGCAAGATAAAATCTCAAAAAACGATCCGCAGCAGCCGGTCGCACCCGCGCCCCGGCAACCGCTGCGGATCGGTTTTTACTTTTCTGCTGCCCGACACAAACAACTGATTTTTTCTGCGCCTTTGGGGCTATACTTCCAGTGCAGACGATTTTATATGCAGCAAGGAGCAGACACATGGGCATTTGGGAAAATCTGGGCATGGGCGGTTACCGGGGCTTTTCGCGCCCGGCGGCGCGGCTGTTGCAGCAGGCGGTGCAGCTGGCGGGGGATTTGGGCTGTGAGCAGGCGGATACCAGCCATCTTTTGCTGGCAATGCTGCAGCAGCAGGGCGCTGCGGCGCAGTTCCTCACCCGGAAAAACATTACCGAGCCGGAGGTGCGCCGTCAGCTGGCGCAGCGGCGCAGCGCCCCGGCACAGCGGCTGGACCGGCAGTCCATGGCACCGGACCTGCGCCGCACCATGGACTATGCGCTCATTGGGGCGCAGAACGCCCACGTCAGCCGGGCAGAGCCGGAGCATCTGCTCTGTGCCATGTTGGAAGATGACGGCTGCGCCGCCGGGCTGCTGCTGGCGGAGATGGGGCTTTCGCTCACCGAGGCGGTGCGGGAGTGCCGCCAGCTGAGCGGACAGTTTGTGCTGCCCGCCCAGCCCCGGGTGTCGGCCAGCATCCCCCGGGGCAGCCGCGCCAGCGATAAATACTGCCGCGATCTGACCCGCCGCGCCGCCGAAGGGGAGCTGGACCCGGTGTTCTGCCGGGAAGCCGAGCTTGACCGCATGGTGGAGATCCTGTGCCGCCGCCAGAAAAACGACCCCTGTCTGATCGGCGAGCCGGGCGTGGGCAAAACAGCGCTGGCTGAGGGTCTGGCGCTGCGCATTGCCGCCGGGCAGGTGCCCAGAGCGCTGCAAGGGCGGCGGCTGCTGGCACTGGATATGGCCAGCTTGGTGGCGGGCACCAAGTACCGGGGCGATTTTGAAGAGCGGCTGAAAAACCTGCTGGAAGAGCTGGTGCGGGACGGCACCGCCATCCTGTTTATCGACGAGTTCCACACCATCGTGGGTGCCGGTGCCGCCGAGGGCGCCATCGACGCCGCCAGCATCCTGAAACCGGTGCTTGCCCGGGGCGAGTTGCAGCTTATCGGCGCCACCACCAATCAGGAGTTCCGCACCCACATCCAGAAGGACGCCGCGCTGGAACGCCGCTTTGGCCGGGTGCAGGTGGAGGAGCCTACCCCCGCACAGGCGGTGGAGATCCTCAACGGTCTTGCGCCCCGCTACGAGCGATACCATAACGTGCGCCTGCCGCCCCAGACCTTGCAGGCGGCAGTGGAGCTTTCGGTGCGGTATCTGCCCGGCCGCTGCCTGCCAGATAAGGCCATCGACCTTGTGGACGAAGCCTGTGCGGCGGCGCGCATCTTGGCCGAAAAGGAGCAGCGCACCCAGCCGGTGCTCACCCCGGAGGATATCGCCCGGGTGGTGGCAGCGGCCAGCGGCGTGCCCGCCCAGCGGGTGGGCGAGCAGGAGCGGGAGCGTCTGGACAAGCTGGAAAGCCGCCTGAACGCGGAGATCGTCGGTCAGCAGCGAGCGGTGGCGGCGGTGGCGGGAGCCATCCGGCGCAGCCGCACCGGTCTGGGAGAGCCGGGGCGTCCCATCGGTGCTATGCTGTTTTTGGGGCCTACCGGCGTGGGCAAGACCGCACTGGCGCGGGCACTGGCGGTCAGCTGGTTCGGCAGCGAGAAGGCACTGCTCAAGTTCGATATGTCGGAGTATCAGGAGCAGCACACCGCCGCCCGGCTGCTGGGTGCGCCGCCGGGATACCTCGGCCATGACGAGGGCGGGCAGCTGACCGAGGCTGTGCGCCGCCGCCCGTACAGCGTGGTGCTGTTTGACGAGATCGAAAAGGCGCACCCGGATATCCAGAATATCCTGTTGCAAATTTTGGAGGACGGTCAGCTGACCGATGCCATGGGCCGCAAGGCAGATTTCCGCAACACCATCGTGCTGCTTACTTCAAATTTGGGTGCACGGTTTCTGGCGGGGCAGAACGCGCCGCTGGGCTTTGCCGCCGGGGCAGAAGCTGTGTTTGAAAAGCAGTCCGCACAGGCTGTGGAGGAGGCCAAAAAGTGGTTCCGGCCGGAGCTGCTGGGGCGGCTGGACGAAGTGATCGTGTTCCGCCCGCTGGCGGAAGAAAACCTCTGCGCCATTGCAGAAAAAATGCTCTGTCAGCTGGAGCAGCGCGCCGCCCGCAGCGGCTACCGACTGCGCCACACCCCGCAGGTGGGGGCGGCACTGGCTGCCCGGGCGCAATCGGCCTACGGTGCGCGGGAACTGCGCCGTCAGGTGGACAGGGCGGTGGAGCAGGCACTTGCGAACCGCATTGCCGCCGGGACGGCCTGCGTGGGGCAGCACTGGACGGCAGACTGCGCCGCCGATGGCAGCATCGTTTTGCGGGAGGATGAGACCATAACCCTATAAGAAAATAGCAAAATAGCGTTTTCGCTTGCAACCGGCACGGTTTTCGACTATTATAGAGGAAATAGAGTTACAACAGGGAGGACCCCGATGCACACGCTGTTTCTTCTAAACCCCGCAGCCGGAAAGGCCGACTGTACCCGCACCCTGCCGCAGCAGATCGCGGCGGCTGCTGCCGGTGCCGGGCTTGCCCCGGAGGACTACACCATCCGCGTCACCACCCACGCTGGCCACGCCCGGGAACTGTCCCGCGCTGCCGCCGCTGCTGCCCAAAAGGCCGGGGTGGAACTTCACATTTTTACCGCCGGTGGTGACGGCACCTTCAACGAGGCGCTCACCGGTGCCCACGGCTTTGATAAGACCGCCGTGGGCTGCCTGCCCTATGGCAGCGGCAACGACTTTCTGCGCACCTACGGTACAAAGGAGGAGTTTCTGGATCTGGACGCCCAGTTGGCCGGCGGGGTGGTGCCCATCGACCTGATGCGCACCAGTCTGGGGCTTTCTGCCACCATCTGCGCCGCCGGTCTGGACGCACAGGTGGCCTACGGCATCCCCAAGTTCCGGCGCATCCCGCTGTGCGGCGGCGAGGCAGCCTATGCGCTGTCCATTGTTCAGCAGCTGTGCGGGCATATCGGCCGCAGGGTGGAGTACGTCATTGACGGCGAGGTGCTGACCGTGGACTGTCTGATGTGCGCAGTGTGCAATGGCCGCGCCTACGGCGGCGGTTTTATGGCCGGGCCGGAGGCACAGCCGGATGACGGCTGGCTGGATGTGTTCATCGTGCGCAAGGTCAGCCGCCGGGTCATTGCAAAACTGCTGATGTTGTACAAAAACGGCCAGCACTTTCAAAACGGCCAGCTGACCGAGGCTGCAAAGCCCTACTTTATCTACCGCCGCGCAAAATCGGTCAGTCTGCGGGCAGCAGATGGCCGCGGACCCATCATTGCCACAGTGGACGGCGAGTGCGCCCCCTGCAAGCAGGTGTCGGTGCAGGTGCAGCCGCTGGCAGGCCGCGTGCTGCTGCCGCTGCCCGCCTACCAGCGCTTTACCGCCAAAAAAGCGGCTGTGAAGTAAAGAAATAAACCATCAGACCCAAACAAGGCCGCTGCACATTGTTCCGTGCAGCGGCCTTGTGTTTTACTGTTATGCGCCGGTTTGGGTATGGCGCTGCCGCACCCGGCGTTCCAGCGCCTTGTAAAAGCTGCTCAGGCAGAGCGTGAGCAGATATACGGTCAGGGTCCAGACCACAGGATGTACCGTAAAGCTGAACTTGTCCGCAGTCCACTCCATATACCGGATCAGCACCTGATGAATCAGAAAACCGTAAGGGGACAGCCCGGCCAGCCACAAAAACGGCTTTGCGGAAAGCAGCCGGGAAATGATTCCCTTGCCCACGGCAAGCAGCCAGACCAGCAGCACCGCAGAGGGAGTGAACAGCACATTGTACCGGAAGGCCACCGCGCCCAGAACCCCCACCTGCCTGGCGGCGATAAACAGGCAGCCGCTCGCAAGTAGCACAGCAGCAAGCTCCAGCAGGGAGAAAGCACCGCCCGGCAGGCCGCTCTCCTGTTTGCGGCTGTGGTAAAGGCAGCCCATGCAGCAGCTGATGGTAAAATCTCCCGCCCGGAACACAGGGCACAGATAGGTCAGGTAAAAGGCCGCCTTTCCGCTGAGCCCGGCTTTCCAGAAAACAAAGGACGCAAGACACTGCACGCAGAAGATCACGACGGCAATACAACGCAGCCTACGGGCATCGGCCTTTTTCAGCACGACGAGAAGCGGGGGGAAGATGGCATACAGAAAAGCCTGTACCGAAAGATACCACGCCACTCCGTTCAGGCAGAACCAGAAACGGCTGGAGGGAATCCATGTTTGCAGCAGAAAAATGCTTGCAACAAGCTGCGCTGCACAGGAGAGCACCCCGCGGGCAGAGGGCTGCGCCAGAAGCCCCTTCAGCACCAATAACAGGGCAGCAGCCATCATAATAAGGTGCAGCGGATACAGCTTGCGTATTTTTTGCAGAGAAAAGACCATGGCAGACCGCAGCCCGGGTGCTGTGCGCGGGCGGTCGTAATAGTTGCAGGTCATCAGAAAACCGGACAGCGCCACGAATACCGTGATCGCCCACGGCCCCAGCCACGGTGCCCCGCAATGGGAGAGCACCACGCTCAGAAATGCGACTGCCCGCAGCCCCTGCAAAGATGAGATCAGCTTTTTGTCTGTCAAAGTATCCTCCGTTCTGCCGCAAAGCGCGTCAGCTGTGTTTTTGTAATGCGCTATAAGTATAAAAAAGACGGCGCGTCCTGTCAAGAACACACCGCTTTTTTGCGTAGTAGGGTGCGATTTTTGGACGTCATAAATTCTTAACAAAGAAAAATTGCAAAACCCCTTGATTTTTCAGAGCAAGATGAGTACAATACAATTAGCACTCAGAGAAAAGGAGTGCTAAACCGCTGCGGAGCACACACGAAGCCCCCGCAGGACGTAACAAAGTTTCAAATAAATTCAATATAATTGGAGGGCAAGAATTATGAAGATCATTCCTCTTGCAGACCGTGTTGTCATTAAGACTGTTGAAGTTGAGGAGACCACCAAGGGCGGCCTGATCCTGACCGGCAGCGCAAAAGAGAAGCCGCAGGTGGCACAGGTAGTGGCTGTCGGCCCCGGCGGTGTCGTGGACGGCAAGGAAGTCAAGATGACCGTCAAGGTCGGCGATAAGGTCCTCACCAGCAAGTACTCCGGCACCGAAGTCAAGGTGGACGGCGAAGAGTGCACCATTGTGCGCCAGAGCGACATTTTGGCTGTTGTGGAAGACTGAAACTGAATTTTCCCTTTTCAATTGAGCTTGTATTATAAAGGAGCGATGTATTATGGCAAAGCAGATCAAGCAGGGCGAGGACGCCCGCAAGGCACTGTGTGCCGGTATTGATACCCTGGCTAACACCGTTAAAATCACCCTCGGCCCCAAGGGCCGCAATGTGGTGCTGGGCAAGAAGTTCGGCGCACCGGTCATCACCAACGATGGCGTGACCATCGCAAAGGAGATCGAGCTGAAGGACGAGTTCGAGAACATGGGCGCACAGTTGGTGCGTGAAGTCGCAACCAAGACCAACGATGCCGCAGGCGATGGCACCACCACTGCTACCGTGCTGGCACAGGCCATGGTCAACGAGGGCATGAAGAACGTTACCGCCGGCGCAAATCCCATGGATATCCGCCGCGGCATGAGCAAGGCTGTTACCACCGCTGTGGAGACCATCAAGGCACACAGCCAGAAGGTGAAGGACAGCAACGATATCGCCCGCGTCGGCACCATCTCTGCCGGCGACCCCGAGATCGGCCGTCTGATCGCCGAGGCTATGGAGAAGGTCACCTCTGACGGCGTTATCACCATCGAGGAGAACAAGACCACAGCCGAGACCTACAACGAGATCGTGGAAGGTATGCAGTTTGACCGCGGCTACCTGACCCCCTATATGGTCACCGATACCGACAAGATGGTGGCCGATCTGGACAACGCTGCTATCCTGATCACCGATAAGAAGATCAGCGTCATTCAGGATCTGGTTCCCCTGCTGGAGCAGGTGATGCAGAACGGCATGAAGCTGCTGATCGTGGCTGAGGATATCGAGGGCGAGGCTCTGTCCACCCTGATCGTCAACCGTCTGCGCGGTACCCTGAATGTCGTGGCTGTTAAGGCTCCCGGCTTCGGCGACCGCCGCAAGGAGATGCTGCAGGATATCGCTACCCTGACCGGCGGCACCGTGATCTCCTCTGATCTGGGCTACGAGCTGAAGGACGCAACCGTCCAGATGCTGGGTCATGCCCGTCAGGTGAAGGTGACCAAGGAGAACACCACCATCGTGGGCGGCGCAGGCGATAAGGACGCCATTGCAGCCCGCATTGCCCAGATCCGCAGCCAGATCGAGGCCGCTACCAGCGACTTTGACCGTGAGAAGCTGCAGGAGCGTCTGGCTAAGTTGGCCGGCGGCGTGGCTGTCATCAAGGTCGGTGCTGCTACCGAAGTCGAGATGAAGGACAAGAAGCTGCGCATTGAGGATGCACTGAACGCTACCAAGGCAGCTGTGCAGGAGGGTGTTGTGGCCGGCGGCGGTACCGCTCCCATCAATGCGATCCCCGCTGTGCGCGCTCTGTGCGACACGCTGGAAGGCGACGAGCGCACCGGTGCCAAGATCGTGCTGAAGGCTCTGGAAGCTCCTCTGCGCCAGATCGCCAAGAATGCCGGTCTGGAGGGCAGCGTCATCATCGACAAGATCATCTCTGCTAACAAGCCCAACTACGGCTTCGATGCCCAGAACGAGGTCTTTGTCGAGGATATGATCGCCGCAGGCATCGTGGACCCGACCAAGGTTACCCGTTCCGCTCTGGAGAATGCAGCTTCCGTCGCTGAGATGGTGCTGACCACCGAGAGCCTCGTGGCTGACCTGCCGGAACCCCCGGCTCCCGCTGCACCTGCCGGCGGTGACATGGGCGGCATGTACTAAGCCGTACCAGTCTTTCTTAAAAAGAAATGCCAAAGAGGCGGAACTTTTCTTCGGAGAGGTTCCGCCTCTTTTTATGTATACCCCGCGCCCCGGCTGCCCACCCTAACCACAGGGAAAGGGGGCGCGGGGATGTCTGGCAAACGGGTATTGGCGGTGTATGCCGCCTTGCTGCTGGGATTTGCGGTGGTGCTGTGCCGGTTGTATCTGCTGGCGCTGCACCCCGCCTATGCTGCGCGGGCTGCGGCGCAGAGCACGGTCACCCTGCAGTTGCCCGCCCGACGGGGCAACTTTTACGATGCGCAGGGGCGGCTGCTCACCGGCCTTGAGGAGCGCTGGCAGGTGGTATGCTTTCCCGGGCAGGGAAACTACGACCGCCTGTATGCCTGCACCGATGCCGCCGGGCAGGCGCTTTTGTACCGCAGCCGCAGCCGTGCTGCGCCGTTTTTACTGGAGGTAAGCTGCGACCCCGCCCGCCTTGGGCTGACCGGTTATCCTACCGCCCGGCGGTATGCGGCGGTGCCGCTGTGTCAGCATTTGCTGGGCTATCTGGATAGCACGGGTCATGGCGCTGCCGGGCTGGAAAAGGCGCTGGACGCCGTGCTTTCCGGCACAGGGGAGAACAGCAGCCTTGTCTGCGCCGTGACGGCGCAGGGTACGCTGCGCACCGGAGAAACGGCTAGGCTATTGCAAGCCGACAGCGGGGCGCTTGGCGTGCAGCTGGCCATCTCCCGCCCGGTGCAGCGGGCAGTGGAAGCAGTGGCGGCAAGTACCATGACGAGCGGCTGCATTCTGGTGCTGGATACCGCCACCGCGGCGGTGCGCGCCAGCGTCAGTGTGCCGTGCTACGACCCGGAGCACCTTGCCGACAGCCTGCAGGCGGAGAACAGTCCTTTCCTGAACCGGGCACTGCAAAGCTACGCGGTGGGCTCAGTGTTCAAGCCGGTGCTGGCTGCGGCTGCGCTGGAAGCGGGCTTGCAGCCGGTTTTCGAGTGCACTGGCGCGGTGGTAGTGGATGGGCAAATCTTCCGCTGCGCGGGCGGGGTGCCGCATGGACAGGTGGACCTTGCCGCCGCGCTGGAAAAAAGCTGCAACGGCTATTTTATCCGTCTGGGACAGCAGCTGGGTGCGGAAAGCTTGCTGGACGCCGCTAAAGCCTTTGGCTTTGGGCAGAGCCTGCCGCTGGCAGAGGGGCTTGCCGCCGAGGCCGGGCAGCTGCCCGCCCCGCAGGAGCTGGCGCAAAGCGGGCAGCTTGCCAATTTCAGCTTTGGGCAGGGCAGCCTGCTGGCAGCGCCTATGCAGGTGGCGGCACTGTTCAACACCATTGCAGCGGACGGCGTATATCGCAGCCCTTATGTGCTGCAAGCCACGCTGGACGAGACCACCGGACAACCGGTGGAGACCCTCAGCCACCCCCGGGGGCGGCGGGTGATCTCAGCACAGAACGCAGCGCTTTTGCGCGCTATGCTGGTACAGGTGGTGCAGCAGGGCACCGCACAGGATGCCGCCGGGCTTTCCGGTGGGGCGGGCGGCAAGACCGGTACCGCCCAGACCGGGCAGTTCACCCCGGAGGGCACCGAGCGCTGCAACCTGTGGTTTGCGGGGTTCTGGCCGGCAGAAAAGCCCCGCTACACCATTGTGGTATTGCAGGACGGTGCGGTGCACACGGCGTACTCCGGTGCAACCATCTTTGCGCAGGTCTGCAACGCGCTGGAAGCAGCGGGTTAAATGCGCGGATTCTACTTGCAATTTTGGCTTTGTTATGCTACTATATAGTTGTATTTTTGCGTAGTTTTCCGTATTTACAAATAAAAGGAGCGTTACGATTCATGTCTGTTATCGAAATTGTTGGCGGTGCCATTCTGCTGGTGGCTTCGCTGGTCATCGTTTTCCTCACCCTCATGCAGCACACCCACGGTCAGGGCCTGTCCGGTGCCATCAACGGCAGTGTGGGCGGTGCCAACAATGCACGTCTGACCCCGGCAGATCAGATGCTGGCTAAGGTCACCCGCATTGCAGGCGTGGTGTTCTTTGTGGTTGCTATTCTGGCTTGCCTGTTTGCAGGCCGTCTGGCAGGCTGAGAAGGCGTTGCAGCCCCGTGAACGGACGGGGCTGTTTTTCTGTGCAGAAAAAGTGTGGGCAGCCGGTTCTGCGGGCTGCCGCAAAGAGGGGACAGGGAAAGGTGCCCGTCCCAAGGCAGGGCTGTGCTCCGCAGGAGATGCACGGCCACGGAAGTGAAGGAGAAAATATTTTATGGCAATGCGCGATAAAATTGAGCACGCGATCCAGAATCAGCCGTGCACTGTAAAAGATCTGAAGAATAAGTTCGGCGGGGATCGCGGCGCAGACCGCAAGGTGATGGAGGCTGTGGACCAGCTGGTGCACGAGGCTGTCATCTGCCAGCGTCAGGGCGTGTTCTTCACCGTGCGCAGCGGCCGTGCCGATAAGGCGTTGCTGTGCAAGGTGGTAAAGCTGGGCAAGAACTTTGCCTTTGTCATGCTGGAGGACGGCACCAGCGATATCTTTATCCCCGGCCGGTTCACCCGCGGCGCAATGCCCGGCGACAAGGTGCTGGTGGAAAAGTTTGCACATCCCCGGGTAGAGGGCAGCGATGAGGGCGAGATCCTTGCTGTTCTGGAAGAGAAGAATTCTCTGGTGGGCACCATGCACCGCATGGAGGGCCGCCTGAAGTTTGTGCCGGACGATTGCCCTGCAATCTCCATGCAGGTCATGCGGGACTGCGAAGGCAGCGCCAAGGACGGCGACAAGGTTGCAGTGGAGATTCTGCTGCGCGGCAGCCGTCAGGAAGATCACCGCGTGGGCGTGGCCATGCGCTTTGGCAGCTGCGACGAGGCCAAGCGCTGCGCAAAGGCACTGCTCTACGCGCAGGATATCCGCAACCGCTTCCCGGACAAGGTGCGGGACGAGGCCAAAAAGCTGGACAACGCCGAGGTGTCTGCTGCGGACTGCGAGGGCCGCATGGATCTGCGCGCCCTGCCCATTTTTACCATCGACAGCGCCGAGACCAAGGATATCGACGATGCCATCAGCCTGACCAAGACTCCGGACGGCGGCTTTGAGCTGGGCGTGCACATTGCGGATGTTTCCAACTACGTCAAGCCCGGCTCCGAGCTGGACAACGAGGCCTTTAACCGCGCTACCAGCGTCTACTACGCCGATCAGGTGGTGCCCATGCTGCCCAAGCAGCTGTCCAACGGCATCTGCAGCCTGAACGAGGGCGTGCTGCGACTGGCCTTCTCCTGTTTGATGCGGCTGGATAAGGACGGCAACCTGACCGATTATCGCTTTGTCAAGTCCGTCATCCGCAGCCGGGTCAAGGGCGTGTACTCCGAAATCAACGCCCTGCTGGCCGGCAGCACCGATGACGAGCTGACCGGTAAGTACCACGAGGTACTGGCGCAGCTGCCCGCCATGAAGGAGCTGTACGGTCACCGTGCCCGTCTGCGCAAGGAGCGCGGCTGCATGGATATCGAGAGCGGCGAGGTGAAGCTGATCCTGGACGAAGATGGTCACTGTATCGACGTGAAAAAGCGCACCTCCGGCGAGAGCGAGGCCATGATCGAGGAGTTCATGCTGCTGGCAAACCAGTGCGCCGCCCACTTTGCCCGGGTGAAGCAGATTCCCTTTGTGTACCGCGTGCACGAGGAGCCCAACGCCGAAAAGCTGGAGCGCTTGCACGGGTTGCTGCAGGCCTGCGGCGTCAACGACCACTTTGCCAAGGATGTGCCCACCCCCAAGGAGCTGAGCGCCATTCTGGAGGGCGTGCGCGGCACTGCCTATGAGCAGATCATCAACACCGGTATGCTGCGCTGCATGTCCAAGGCTGTGTACGAGGAAAAGCCCAAGGGACACTACGGTCTGGTGTTGCAGGACTATGCCCACTTCACCAGCCCCATCCGCCGTTACCCGGACTTGGCTATCCACCGCATCATGACGGCTCAGCTCAAGGGTACCGATAAGGACACCATGATCCTGCGTTACAGCGAGTTTGCCGAGGACGTCAGCAAGCAGGCCAGCGAGCGCGAAGTCATCGCCATGCAGATCGAGCGCAAGGCCGAGGACTGCTATAAGGCCGAGTATGCACGCCGCCATCTGGGCGAGTGCTACGAGGGCCGCATCTCCGGCGTGACCCAGCGCGGCCTGTTCATCGAGTTGGAAAACGGCGTGGAAGGCTTTGTACCTGCTTCCAGCCTGACCGCCACCGGCACCATGCTCACCGAGGGCGTGCGCCTTTCTGATCCCGTTTCCGGCAAGAACTGGAATCTGGGCGATACCATGATGATCACCATCGTGCGTGCGGACGTCAATCTGGGCAAGATCGACTTTGAGGTCGCCCCGGAAAGTGCAAAGCAGTAACTTTATAATTGAATAAACAACAGACTGCCCCCGAAGCAGCGCGCCAGATCGTGCTGTTTCGGGGGCAGTTTATCGTAGTTCTCAAAATCCTGGCAAAGTAAAATGCCCGCCTGAAAATCAGACAGGCGGGTTTGCCATCATGTAGTCGAAATACAGTCCCTTGTGCAGAGCGTGGGCAAAACGGGAATCGTTGGTCTCGCCAAGATTATGTTTACGGATACCATTCCGGCTGCTGCGTTTTGAGATATGGCATTCTGCTGTGATTCTTCTCGGGTTCTTCGTCAGAACGCAGAAAATGCGGAAACTACTTGATTTAACTTGGTTTCCGTACTAGAATGGAAACCAGAAAGGCAAATACAGTTTCCACAAGGAGGACGCTCATGCAGGAAAAGCTCGATGCGCTGGTGCGCACGCAGGCGATGCAGCTATTCCGTCAACAGGGGCTGCATTTCACCATGCAGCAGGTGGCAGAGCCGCTGCACATCAGCAAAAAGACCATCTACACCGTTTACCCCTCCAAGGAGGCGCTTTTACTGGATATGGTAGACCACGCCTTTGCAGAGATCCACCGCTGCAAGCAGGAAATTCTGGCGGGCGGTGGTACTTTGCAGGAAAAGCTGCGGGCAGTCATCATTGCCATGCCGGCAGAATATGCCGCGCTGGATCTGCGGCAGATGAAGGAGCTGGATGAAAAATACCCAGTGGTGGCGGCGCGGGTGCGCAGTCAGTTGGAAAACGGGTGGGAGCCCACCATGGCGCTGCTGGAGCAGGCTGTGGCTGAGGGGGTCATGCGTCCGGTATCCCTGCCGGTGCTGCGGCAGATGATCACCGCATCCATCGAGAGTTTTCTGGCAGACCGTAGTCTGGCAGAAAGCGGGGTGCAGTATGTGGCTGTACTGGAGGAAATGATCTCGATTTTACTGGAAGGAGTGCTGCCGCGATGAAACACAGTTTTTGTGAGGACTGGGAGTTCACACGACACTGGACAGAGGCCTTTGGCAAGGGGCTGCCGGTGCCAAAACAACAAGCCGTCCGCTTGCCCCATACCTGCCGGGAGGTGCCGCTGCACTATGCCACCCCCGCTGATTACGAGATGGTCTGCGGCTACCGGAAGCGGTTCCGAGTGCCGCCGGTGCAGGCTGCGCCCCGACTGTTTGTCCGCTTTGACGGCGCTGCCCATCAGGCGGTGGTGCGGGTCAACGGCAGGGTTGCCGGGCAGCACCGGGGTGGCTATACCGGCTTTGCGGTGGAGATCACCGACCTTGTGGACCGGGAGGGTGAAAACCTGCTGACCGTGCAGCTGGACACCCGTGAAGACCCAACGATTCCACCCTTTGGTTTTGTCATTGATTACCTGACCTACGGCGGGTTGTACCGGGAGGTCTGGCTGGAAGCTACGGCAGAAAGCCGTCTGACTGATCTGTTCGTCTACACGCCCACCCTGCAGGAGGCTGTGGTGCAGTGGACAGCAGAGCTTACGCCCGCAGCCGCGGCGGTCCGCATCCGGCTGGAGACCACTGAGGGCACTTTGCTGGCAGAGCAGACTGCACCTGCGGCAGAAACCGGGAAGATGCAGCTTTCTGTGCCGGAAGCACAGCCGTGGGATACAGAGCACCCGGTGCTGCATCATGCCGTGGCAGAGCTTTTGAACGCAGCGGGGCAGCCCATCGACCGCAAACAGGTGACGTTTGGCTTCCGCACCGCAGAATTCCGGGCGGATGGTTTCTACCTCAACGGCAAAAAGACCTTTCTGCGGGGTCTGAACCGACACCAGAGCTACCCTTACATCGGTTACGCCGCACCGGAAAGCCTGCAGCGGGAGGATGCCCGCATTTTGCAGGAGGAGCTGCATTGCACCGCCATGCGCACCAGCCACTACCCCCAAAGCCAGTATTTTCTGGACGAGTGCGACCGGCGGGGTCTGCTGGTGTTCACTGAATTGCCGGGCTGGCAGCACATCGGGGACGACAACTGGAAGGACGCCGCCTGCGAGATGCTGCAGGAGATGCTCTTGCAGAACCGCAATCACCCCAGCATCATCCTGTGGGGTGTGCGCATCAACGAGAGCGTGGACGACGATGCCTTCTATGCCCGCACCAACAAAATCGCCCATCAGCTGGACCCCAGCCGTGCTACCTCCGGCGTGCGCTATCTGGAAAAAAGCCATCTGCTGGAGGATGTTTACGCCTACAACGATTTTTCCCACAACGGCACAACGCCCGGTGCTAAGCCTAAAAAGGACGTGACCCCGGATATGGGCAAGGCGCTGCTCATCTCGGAGTGCAACGGTCACATGTACCCCACCAAGCCCTTTGACGATGGTCCGCATCGGCAGGAGCACGCCTTGCGGCACGTCCGGGTGCAGAATGCCGCCTATGCCAGCGGGGAGCACGCCGGGTGCTTCGGCTGGTGCATGTTCGATTACCAGACTCACAAGGACTTTGGCTCCGGGGACCGCATCTGCTACCACGGTGTGCTGGACAGCTTCCGCAACCCCAAATTGGCGGCGGCGGTCTATGCCAGTCAGGGCGATGCCGACCCGGTGCTGGCGGTCAGCTCCTCCATGGACATCGGAGATAACCCCGCCGGGCAGCTGGGCACGGCCTACGTTTTCAGCAATGCCCAGCAGGTCAAGCTCTACAAAAACGATGTGTTCGTCACTGCCCTGCGCCGCAGCGAGTGGACGGCGCTGCCCCACCCGCCCTTTGTGATGGACGATACCATCGGCGAGCTGCTGGAAACGCAGGAACACTTTTCTCCCTCCAAGGCAGCCGCTGTGCGGGACTGCCTGCTGGCTGCCGGGAAATATGGCTTAGCGGGACTGCCGCTGGCCTACAAGGTCAAATTCGGCTGGTGTATGCTGCGCTATAAAATGGCCTTTAAGGACGGCGTGGCGCTTTACGGCAAATATGTGGGCAACTGGGGCGGCGAAGCCACCCGCTGGCGGTTCGATGCTGTACAGGACGGCAACGTGGTGCGCAGCGTGACCCTCTGCCCTAGCGCAAAGCTGCACTTGGAAGTCAAAGTCAGCCGGACGGCTCTTCGGGAAAAAGATACTTACGATATGGCGGCTGTGCGGGTGCGCATTCTGGACGAGAACGGCACCCCAGCCCCCTACGCACAGTTCCCGGTGCAGTTTGCGGTGGAGGGCAGCGCCGCCCTTGTGGGCCCGCAGACCGCCGTGGCCGAAGGCGGCATGACCGGCACCTATCTGCGCACCGTGGGCACTGCCGGAGAAGCCGTGCTGACCGTTTCTGCACCGCAGACCCAGCCCGTTGTGCTGCGGTTCACCATCGAAAAGGAGGATGCTGTATGGAACTGACCCTGAAACAGAAAACCGCGTTCGGCATTGGTGCCGTGGGCAAGGATATGGTATACGCCCTGTCGGCTTCTTACGTCATGTATTATTATCAGGATGTGCTGGGGCTTTCGGCCAGCTTTGTGGGCGTTGTTCTCATGGCAGCCCGGTTTTTTGATGCCTTCAATGACCCCTTTATGGGCGTTCTGGTGGCAAAGACCCGTACCCGCTGGGGGCGTTTCCGTCCGTGGATCTTTTCCGGCACGCTGCTCAATGCGCTGGTGCTCTACGCCCTGTTTGCCGCCCCGGTGCTGGACGAAGCAGCGCTGATGGTCTATTTCAGCGTGGTGTACATCCTGTGGGGCGTTACCTATACCATGATGGATATCCCATACTGGTCCATGATCCCTGCCGTGACTCGTACCCCAAAAGACCGGGAGAATCTTTCCATGGTAGGGCGCACCTGTGCAGGCGTTGGCTCTGCCCTCATCGCTATGTTCACCATGCTGCTGGTGGGAGCCCTTGGCGGCAACAGCGAGCGCGCCGGCTTCCGCTGGGTGGCATTGATCGTAGCGGTAATTTTTGCAGTGACAGAGCTGGTGTGCTGCATTTCCATGAAAGAAACCACCCCCAGTGAGATGAAGACCGCCACCGTAAAGGAGATGTTCTCCGCCCTGTTCCGCAACGATCAGGCTATGGTAGTGGTGGGCAGCATCGTGCTGATCAACTCGGCGCTGTACCTTACCTCCAACTTCATCATCTATTTCTTTAAATACGACCTTGGCGGCGCAGGCTGGAAGGCCACCTACACCCTGTTTTCCACCGTGGGCGGTGCGGCTCAAATTCTGGGCATGATGGTGCTTTACCCCTTGCTGCGCAAAAAGTTCAGCAGCACGCAGGTATTCCACCTAAGTCTTGTGCTGGCGCTGTGCGGCTACGGCACGCTGCTGGTGTTCTGCCTGACCGGCCTTTCCCACAGCCTTGCCCTGCTGTGCATTCCGGGCGTGGTGGTGTTTGCCTGCAACGGAATGCTGACCGTGCTGACCACCCTGTTCCTTTCCAACAGCGTGGATTACGGTCAGCTCAAGACCGGACGCCGGGAGGAGAGCGTTATCTTTTCCATGCAGACCTTTGTGGTCAAGGCTGCCTCCGGTGTGGCGGTATTCCTGACCGGCATCGGGCTGGACCTGATCGGTCTTGTGGGTAACACAGAGGAAAGCGGCCCGGTGGCGGTACAGAGCGCCGGAACGCTGCTGGGTCTGCGCCTGATGATGACGGTTCTGCCCATGCTGGTGCTGGCAGGTGTGCTGGTGCTGTTCCGCCGCAAGTTTGTTTTGACGGATGAGCGTGCTGCCGAGATCAGCGCACAGCTCCATGGGGAGGAAACGCACCATGACTGAGACCCTGCACTGGTATGCGGAAACCTCCGGCGGCACACGAAAGGGCAGCTGCGCGGTCACGAAGAATGGCGGTGTGCTGCATCTTTCCGCTGACCTGCCCGCCGGGACGCTGAAAACGGTGCGTGCCGAGCTGCCGTGGACGATGGAAGCAGACGAGCGTCTGTTCATGAACGGCTACCAGACATGGACCTACAGCCCGGAGCTTGACCGGAACCGCAAGCTGCGCGGCACCGACCACATTCCGGGATTTCTACTGAAGAAATATGCCTTTGACCGCTACGGCGATTATCATTTTGTGCCCTATGGGCATCAAAAGGGGCAGAGCCACGGCTTTTCCTACTGCTATTTCCGCAGGGGAGCGCAGTTCCGGCTGGTGGCATCGCTGGACGAGACCCCGGGCTACACCATCCTCCGCTACGACAGCGGCAAAGCCCTGCTGACGCTGGAGCGGGACTGCACCGGGGTGGAGCATCCCGGCGGCAGTTTCCCACTCTTCGACCTGTTTTTTGCCGAGGGCGGCGAGACTGAGGTGTTCGACGGCTGGTTTCAGGCGATGGGCATACGCCCTCGGATGGAGAAAAAGCTGGCAGGCTATTCCAGTTGGTACAACCGATATCAAAACATCACCGAGGACACCATCCGGGAGGACATGACCGGCTGCCGCAGCCTGCTTTGCCCGGGAGACCTGTTCCAGATCGACGATGGCTGGGAGCCGAAGGTGGGGGATTGGCTGGAAACGGATACGCAGAAATTCCCCCACGGGCTGAAAGGCATGGTGCAGGAAATTCACGCCTCTGGCTTTCAGGCTGGGCTATGGCTTGCACCCTTTGTGTGCGAAAAGGACTCTGCCCTTTTCCGGCAGCACCCGGACTGGCTGCTGAAGGTGAACGGTGCGCCATGGTGCTGCGGCAGCAACTGGAGCAGTTTCTATGCGCTGGATATCGACAACCCGGCCGTGCTGGACTATCTGCGCCGGGTGTTCGACCGGGTGCTGAATGACTGGGGCTTTGACCTTGTCAAGCTGGATTTTCTGTACGGCGCTGCCCCCTTTGGCACCCCCCATGAGAGCCGGGCAGCCCGGATGTACCGTGCCATGGAGCTGCTGCGCAACTGGTGCGGGCAAAAGCAGATCCTCGGCTGCGGCGTACCGGTGATGCCCGCCTTCGGGCTGGTGGATTACTGCCGTGTCAGTTGTGACGTGAGCTTGGACTGGGACGATGTGTGGTATATGCGCCTGTTCCACCGGGAGCGGGTGTCCACAAAACAGGCCATCAACAACACTGTATTCCGGCGGCAACTCAATGGCCGCGCCTACGGCAGCGACCCGGATGTGTTCTTCCTCCGGGAAGAAAACTGCAAGCTGACGGCAGAGCAAAAACGCACTCTTGCCACAGTCAACGCCCTGCTGGGCAATGTGTTCCTCACCTCGGATATGCCGTCTCACTACACGGATGCGCAGCGGGACGAGTACCGCCGCCTGCGCAGGTTGTTTGAACATGCAAAACAGGTAGAAGTAGAGACAGAAAATGGTGTGATTACGATCCGGTATTCTCTGGATGAGAAACGTCAAGAGCTGCGGTGCAGTGCTATTTATAGAGAATAATGAGGGCATAAAAATCAGCTTCACGCTTTTTCGTTGGCCGGAGGATTCTTTATGTGAAACGCAACGGACGTCTTCCTTAGAAAAGTGGCTCACGCCGAAAGCTGTATAAGCAGATAAAATGAAAACGCCGCCAGCGTACCGTGTGATGGATTTCACATGATACGCTGACGGCGTTTTTGCGCTATGAGGGTCATAACATCCAAATTCTACACTGAACCCCACCAGATACCTGAGTTGCCGGATTCGCTGTTAGCCCAAACATCTAATCCGGAAACTCAATTATCTGCTGCCCCTGTGGCTATGATTTAGATATTGCTCAAATTCTCGAAAACCGCCCTCGACCTGTTTCCAAGGACGAAAACGGTTCAGACTGTAAAATGATGCCTGAACGATATTGAACGAATCACCGCGCTATATTACTGAGCTTTTGACATCAAGAGTACGCATTCGCAATGCTTCGTCCTCGGGAACAGATCCACCGGCTGCACCTTTTCTGCGTGATACCCATTCTGCTCCAGCCATGCGGCGTCTCGGGCGGAGGTGGCGGGGTTGCAGCTGACATACACCACCCGGCGGGGTGCCATGCGCACCACTGCGGAGAGGGTGGCCTCATCGCAGCCCTTGCGGGGCGGGTCCAGCATTACGATGTCCGGGTGCAAACCCTCGGCGGCCAGTTGGGTGGCTGCCTGACCGGCATCGGCACAGAAAAAGCGGCTCTTGGCTGCTACGGCCTCGCCCATGCGGGCAGCGTTGGCCTTGGCGCTCTCGATGGCCTCAGGCACGATCTCTACGCCAATCAGCTCCCTGCATTGCTCGGCCATGGAAAGGCCGATGGTGCCCATGCCGCAGTAGAGATCCAGCAGTGTGTCGTCCGGGGTCAGCTGCGCGTACTGCGCAGCAACGCCGTACAGCCGCTCGGCGGCAAGCGTGTTGACCTGATAGAAGGACAGCGGTCCCAACCGCACCGGTACGCCGCAAAGCGTGTCCTCAATGTAGCCCGGGCCGTACAGGATATGGTTCTCGCTGCCCAAAATGACGTTGGTGTTTTTGGCGTTGACGTTGAGCAGAATAGTGCTGATGGCCGGGAACTGCCCCCGCAGCGCGGTGCAAAGCTGCTCTGCGTGGGGCAGCTTTGCCCGGGTGCATACCAGACACACCATGATCTGCCCGCTGTGCGCGCCGCGCCGCAGGAAGATATGTCGCACCAGCCCCTTGCCGCTCTGCTCGTCGTAGGGGCGGATGCCCTGCTGTGCAAAAAAGGCGCACAGCGCGTTGCCAATCTCGTTCAGCACGCTGGGCTGCAGCTTGCAGTCCGGGCAGGGGACGATGCGGTGGGTGCGCCCTGCGTAAAAGCCGATGCAGGGCACGCCGTTCTTGTCTATGCCCACAGGGAACTGCACCTTGTTGCGGTAGCGGTCTACGTCTGGAGAAGGCAGAATATCCAGCACCGGTACCTCCAGCCCGCCGATGCGGCGGAAGGCATCCAGCACGCTTTCCTGTTTGGCGCGCAGCTCAGCGGCATAATCCAGATGCCGCAGGCTGCACCCGCCGCAGGGGCCTGCTACCGGGCAGTCAACCGGAATGCGGTCCGGCGAGGGGGTGAGCAGCTCGTCCAGAATGCCAAAGGCGTACCGGCCGCAGTCCTTCACGATGCGCACCCGTGCTTCGTCCCCGGGGGCGGTGCCGGGGACAAATACGGCCTCGCCATCGGCACTGTGGGCCACACCGCTGCCGTCGCTGGAAAGACGTTCGATGCGCAGGGTCAGGATCTGGTTTTTCTGTAAAGGCATGGTTTCTCCTTGTGTGATGGGCTCAGGTTACAGTTGGGCAGGGCTTGCCGGGTCGGCGTCCTGCTGGGCGGCAAAATACTTGCTGGGCGGCACGCCCTTGGCGCGCTTGAACACCCGTGAGAAGTAGAACTGGTCAAAGAAGCCTACCGACACCGCAACCTCCGCAATGGAAAGGTTGCCGGCGCGCAGCAGCTTGCAGGCCTCGTTGATGCGGTACTCGGTCAGGTAGTCGATGGGGCTCTTGCCCACGTTCAACATGAACACCCGGTACAGATGGCTGCGGGAAACCCCCACGCTCTTGGCTACATCGTCAATGGAGATGTCGTGGGAGTAGTTGAACTGGATGTACTTGATGGCGTTCAGCACATACTGGCTGGAGGAGGAGGCCGTGTGGGGCTTGCCTGCGCTGGTCTCCCGCATCAAGGCAGCGATAAACAGGTACAGATACCCCACCATGGCTGCCTCGTCCTGTGGCTGCAGCCCGCGGGAGGAATAAATGTTGGTCAGCGCTGCCCGCATCCCGTCCGGGTCGCTGGTGTGGTGCACGGGGGCATCGTCCGTAAAGGGCAGCTGCGCGGCCAGCTTGTGGGCACAGGCACCGTTAAAGCCCACCCAGCTGTACTCCCACGGCTGCTGCTCGTCGGCGGTGTAGCGGATCAGCTGGCTGGGGCGGGCAAAGAACAGGTCGCCCTCGCTTACCTCCCAAGTGCGGCCGCCCACCTCGAAGATGCCCTTGCCGGATACCACCAGATGGATCAGGTAGTGGTCACGGATGCCGGGTCCCCATGTCTGGCCCGGAGCGCACCGCTCCAAGCCGCAGTTGAAGATGGACAATTCGATGTTGTTGGTGTAATTCTGCTTAAAGGATTGCTTATAAACGTCTGGCATGGCAGCTTTACCTCCGTCCTGTCACATTCTACACCCAGTATACCATAGAATGCCCTGCAAATTCAACAAAAGTACATCTTATTCTTTGCACCTGACGCCAAATTTTGGATTTTTAGGTCAAATAAATTGAAAAAACGCCCGAAATGCTTTACAATAGGCAAAAAGAGCAGAATCGTTTATTCCGGAGGGGAGGAGCTGTCATGGCCACCAGTGCACAACTCAGAAAACAGATCCTGCAGGGCAGCTGGGACGCCGTACTTGCTGCACTTTATGGGGCGAATCCGGCGGTGCTACAACGGCAGCGCGGGCGCTATGCGGCTGCGCTGGAGCAGTTCGAGCTGTATTTCGGCCCTGGGCGGCAGGTGCAGGTGTACTCTGCACCCGGGCGCGCAGAGCTGGGCGGCAACCACACGGATCATCAGGGGGGCTACGGCCTTGCGGCGGCGGTCACGCTGGATATGGTGGCAGTGGCGGCCCGCAATACGGATGGCTATGTGCGGGTCAAGTCCCGGGGGTTCAACAAGCTGGATGTCATTGATCTGGCCACCGCAGAGCCGCAGGCAGGGGAGAGCACCCATTCGGCCAGCCTGATCCGCGGCATTGCTGAGGGTTTCCGCGCGGTGGGCAAGCAGATCGGAGGCTTTGATGCCTACACCGCCAGCGATGTGCTGCGGGGCTCCGGTCTGTCCAGCTCGGCGGCCTTTGAGATGGGCATGGCCTCTATCTGGAACGAGGAATACAGCACCGGGCTGACCCTGGCAGAGCTGGCGGGCATCTGCCAGTATGCGGAAAACACCTATTTCGGCAAGCCCAGCGGTCTTTTGGATCAGCTGACCAGTGCGGTGGGCGGCATTATCTTTGCGGATTTTGCCGATCCGCGCACCCCAAAGATCGAAAAGCTCCATGCAGACGGTCTGCTGCCGGAAGGAATGTTCCTCTGCGTCACCGATACCCGGGGCAGCCACAGCGAACTGACGAGCGAGTTTGCGGCGATTCGGCAGGAGATGGAGCAGGTGGCCGCCTGCTTCGGAAAGCCGCTGCTGGGTCAGGTGGAAGAGAACGCGTTCTGGATGGCACTGCCTGTCCTGCGCAGCTGCTGCGGAGACCGTGCAGTGCTGCGGGCGATCCATTATTTTGAGGAGAATGCCCGCACGCTGGCGCAGCGGGATGCGCTTTATGCAAAGCAGTTCCCGGTGTTTGCAGGTCTGGTGAAGCAGAGCGGACAGGCTTCCTTTGCGCTGTGTCAGAATGTGTACTGCACAGCGGATGTGCGGCATCAGGGACTGTCCATAGCGCTGGCTCTGAGCCAGAGCATTCTGCAGGGCAGTGAGGGCGCATGGCGGATGCAGGGCGGCGGCTTTGCAGGCACCATTCAGGCTTATGTGCCCGGGCAGCTGCTGGAGCGGTACCATACAGCCATCGAGCAGGTATTCGGGCAGGGCAGCTGCTATGTGCTGCGCCTGCGGGAGCAGGGTGCAGTCCGGGTGATCTGAACAAAACAAAAAGCCGTGCATAGCCGGAATGCTCCGGGATGCACGGCTTTCTTATAGCTTATTACTGAAGAGAAAAAAGCTGGGGGAGAGAATTTTCGACCGGCTGGTCATTTCGCTGCTGCGTATTATCCAAGTACTGGACGGCAGTGACGGTAGCCTCGCGGGTGATGCCAAGCAGGCGGCCGATCTGCTGAGAGAGCTTGATCCCGGTCTGCACACCTGTCTTGATCACGCGGAAAAGTAGCATGGGCACAAAGGTGAAGGAAAACGAGATCAGCCCACCGTTCCAGAAGAAATCATTGAAGTGCAGATTGTCAAAAAAGCTGCCGACAGCATCGCCGAATTCGCTGCCGCCAAAGGCAGCGCACTGCTCCTCGGGGGAGAGGGCTGCGTAGGAAGAGGGCAGCTGAAGCTTTTTCATAAATAAAAACACTCCTTTCCGGGTCGATGAAAGATCAGCACAGAGCTACCAGAGTAGGCAGACAATTCTGCTGCTCGGCGGCCTCCTGTTCTGCCTTCTTTTTGGCCTGAATTTCGTTGTACGTATTCTTAAAGGCGTCCACAAGATTTTTGATGGAGAGATAGATGCTGCGTGCCTGACAATAGGCATAATAACCGCCCAGACCAGCCATACCGATCGTGGCAACCTTGCTCCATGTGTTCAGCTTGCCCCAGTAGTGCCCAATTGCATCACCAACACCCAAACCATCGTTCAGGGCATTCTGCATACCGGAAACTGCAGCCTGGAACGCATAGCGGCCCATCATGCCCAGCAGGTTTACCGTGGCATTGATGCCAAAGGCCATCACCTGCTCCGGAGTGATGTTGATAGAAAGGGCACCGCCCTCGGTATAGGTCATCTCCTCGGCAGAGAGCACAGAGCAGCAGGCGGGCAGCTGCAGCGGGCGCTGATATGTATGATCCATGATGGAAAACTCCTTTCGCACACAGAACTCCCCAAGGGGCAGTTCATCTAGTAACTGAATTGTAGCATATTTGCACAAAAATGACAAGAGAGCGCGGGTTTGAAAATCATGATACATTTGTGAATATATTGTGACGATGCGTTATAAAACTGACCTGAATACGCCATAAACGCGCAAAACTCCTGCTTTTTTACGGCGAAAAAATGTTGTAGCAAAAATGTGCTGAAAAAGCCGATCAACAACAAAGGCATCTGCCCGTACCCGCTGCGCAGAACGCAACAGCGGGCAAAGCAGATGCCTTGTGTGTTTTACAGGTTACCAAGCGAAAGGGAAGCGAGGTCAAAGTGCTTTCGGCACACGCTCATACAGCGTGGTCAGCGCGGCGATGTGCCCGGCCAATGCAGCGGGCAGGGACTGCGTCAGCCGCCAGCGCCAGTTTGCACCCTGTGTGCTGGGGGTGTTGATGCGGGCCTCGCTGCCCAGATGCAGCCAGTCTGCCAACGGAATGATGGCAGTATCCGAAACGCTGGCAAGGCAGGCACAAATCATGCCTTCGGTCAACTCCTCCGGCGTGCAGCGCAGATACCGGCAGGCGTAGGCTACGTCCTCGGCGCTGGCGTTGCTGCGCCAACCCTCGGTGGTCACGTTATCGTGGGTGCCTGTATACACCACACTGTTGCGGGGGTAGGTGTGGGGCAGGTAGTTGCCCGACTCCCGGCTGTCGAAGGCAAACTGCATGATCTTCATGCCCGGGTAGCCGCTTTCGGCCAGCATCGCCTTCACCTCCGGGGTCAAGTAGCCCAGATCCTCGGCGATGATATTGCCGCCGCCCAGCGCCTGCTGCATGGCGTGGATAAAGTCCCGGTCGGGGCCTTTTTCCCAGTGACCGCCTGCAGCCGTTGTGTTTTCGGCAGGGATAGAGTAGTAACTCTCGAAACCGCGGAAGTGGTCGATGCGCACCACATCGTAGATAGAGGTGGCATGCTTCATGCGCCGCTTCCACCAGTCAAAGCCGGTGGCCTTGTGGGCGGGCCAATCATACAGCGGGTTGCCCCACAACTGTCCGTCTGCCGCAAAGGCATCCGGCGGGCAGCCGGCTACATGGGTCAGGTGCATCTGTCCATCAGTCTGGAACAGCTCCGGGTGGGTCCACAGGTCACTGGAATCCGGGCTGACGTAGATGGGGATATCGCCCACCAGCAGGACACCTTTGCGGTTGGCATAGGCCTTCAGCGCGTTCCACTGGGTGTAGAAGAAGAACTGCACCGCCTTGTGGTAGCTGATCTGGTCTGCCAACCGTGCCTTTGCGGCGGCAATGACCTCCGGCTCCCGGCAGCGCAGGGCGTCCGGCCAGTCGGCAAGGCCTGCCTGCCCCTGCTCAGCCTTTACGGCCATGAACAGGGCGTAGTCCTCCAGCCAGAAGCTCTGCGCGGTGCAGAAGGCCTCGTAAGCAGGGGAGGGGGCTGCCAGCAGCCGGTCAGCAGCCTTTTTCAGCAGCACCGGGCGCTGATTGTACAGTGCACCGTAGTCAACGGTGTCCACCGGCTGCGCGGCGGGGATCTCTTCGGCGGTCAGATAGCCATCTGCTGCCAGCAGCCGAAAATCGATAAAGTAGGGGTTTCCGGCAAAGGCAGAAAAGCTTTGGTAGGGGCTGTCGCCATAGCCGGTAGGGCCGATGGGCAGGATCTGCCAATAGGTCTGTTTTGCCTCGGCCAGAAAATCAACGAATGCGGTCGCTTCACTGCCCAGCGTACCGATACCAAAAGGCCCCGGCAGGCTGAACACCGGCATCAGAATGCCGCTTGCACGCATAACGTGCACCTCCTTAGCCCTTTACAGCACCGGCCACGACACCCTCGATGATGTACTTCTGGCAGGTCATGTAGAGGATAATAATGGGGATGATAGCAATGATGATGCAGGCCATCATGGGAGCCAGCTCCACACGGCCGTAGCCGCCGCGGAAATACTGGATCGCCATGGGGATGGTGCGGTACTTCTTGATATCCAGCACCAGCGTGGGCAGCAGGTAGTCGTTCCACACCCACATGGTCTCCAGAATAGCAGTGGAGATCATGGTAGGCTTCAGGATGGGGAACACGACCTTGAAGAAGATCTGGATGGGGTTGCAGCCGTCGATCATGGCTGCTTCCTCGATCTCCATGGGCACGCTCTTCATAAAGCCGGTAAACATGAACACGGCCAGACCGGCACCGAAGCCCAGATAGATAATGCAGATGTTCCAAGGGTTGTTCAGGTTCAGACGGTCAGCGGTCTTGGACAGGGTGAACATGACCATCTGGAAGGGAACGACCATGGAGAACACGATCAGCAGGTTCATAAACTTGCTCAGCTTGTTGTTCACGCGGGTCAGGTACCAACCGGTCATGGAGCAGCACAGCAGGATCAGCACCACGCTGGTAACAGTGATCAAAAGGCTGTAACCCATGCTGGAAAGGAAGTTCATCTTGGTCACGCCGTAAACGTAGTTGCGCAGTCCGGCAAAGGTCTCGGCGGTGGGCAGACGGAACACCGTGGAGGTAGTAAAGCTGCCTTCGGTTTTCAAACTGTTCAGCAGGATCAGCACGATGGGGTAGATCCACAGCAGGCAGAGAAGCACCATTACAACAGCAAGGATGACATCCCAGGTTCTTTTCTGTTTCGACATTACTGCTGCACCTCCTTAGAGCGGGTAAAGTGGAGCTGGATCAGCGAGATGACCACCACGATCAGGAAGAACACAACAGCCTTTGCCTGACCAATGCCCTTCCACTGCGCACCGGAGCGGCCGTAGAAGGTGTTGTAGATGTTCAGTGCCAGCATTTCACTGGCGTTGGCGGGTTCGCCTGCGGTCAGAGCCACGTTCTGGTCGAACAGCTTGAAGCTGTTGGTCAGGGTCAGGAAGGTGCAGATGGTCACGCTGGGCATGACCATGGGAATCTTGATCTTGAACAGGATCTCGCGGTCGTTGGCACCGTCGATCTTAGCGGCCTCGATCAGGTCGCCGGGCACGCTTTGCAGGCCGGCCACATAGATGATCATCATGTAGCCGATCTGCTGCCAGCACATCAGGATGACCAGACCGACGAAACCGGCCTTGGCATCCAGCGCCAGCAGAGGTTTCTGCAGGTTGGCCAGCACACCGTTGAGCAGGATCTGCCAGATGTAGCCCAGCAGGATGCCGCCGATCAGGTTGGGCATAAAGAACACGGTACGGAAGATATTGGTGCCCTTGATGCCGCGGGTCAGCACCAGTGCAATGGCAAAAGCACACACATTGACAAGTACAGTGCTTACCACGGTAAACGCCGCCGTAAAGCCAAAGGCGTGCAGAAAGGTGGAATCCTGAAATACCGAGAGGTAGTTCTGGATGCCCACAAAGGTGGTCTTGGACACGGTGGTGAACCGCTGGAAGGACAGGTAAACGCCCCAGATAAAGGGCCAGATGAAGCCGATGATAAAGGCGACCAGAGTAGGAAGCACAAATATCGGCCAGTATTTACTAATGGCTTTTTGCATGATATACCTCCTGAGGGAGCTGTCTGATAAAAAAGAAAGGAGGCGGGCGAACTTTTCGCCCGCCTCCCATTTTAGTTCTTAGGGAGATCTCAGGTCAAAGGTTTAGCCGTTGGCCAGCTTGTACTCCTTGGCCCAGCCATCCACAAATGCGGTGACAACGTCGTCCCACTTGCCGGTGCCTGCTGCGTATGCAGTCAGAGCGCTGCCCACGCCGTTCTTCCACTCCTCGGAAGGCATGGTGGAGAAGCACCAGTCCACACTGGTCTTGCCGTCGGCCACATACTGGTTTGCAATGCCGATCAGGGGGTTGGTGGAGTCCTTGGCCTTCTTGAAGGGGATGACGAAGCCCATCTTGTCAGCCATCGCGCTGGTGCCGGCCTCAGAGGTGACACACCAGTACAGGAAGTCCAGAGTAGCCTGAATGTCAGCCTCGGAAGAGGTGTTGTTGACACACCAGAAGTTCTCGGAACCGGTGCACAGACCCTGATTTTCCTCGCCGTCCACGCCGATGTAAATGGGAAGCATACCCAGATTGTCGTCGCCCAGATCCTTCACATCATTGTAAGCCCAAGTGCCGTTCTGATAGAACACGGCCTTCTTGCCCACAAACTCAGCCACAGCGTCGTTGCCGGTCTTGGAAGCCAGCAGCTTGGGGTCGCAGGTGGAATCGGTGATGTACAGGTCCCAGATCTGCTTGTAGTTGTCCAGATAGGTGCCCTTGATGGCGTCGGTGGAGCCGATGCCGTCAGCCTTGTACTCGTAGTAGATGGGCAGGTTTGCCAGATGGGTCTTGAAGCGCCAGTCAGAAGAACCGTCCATGCCGGCAGAGGTGAAAGCACCGTCCACGCCCAGCTCAGCCTTACGGGCCTGAATGTCATCAGCGACCTTCTTCAGGTCGGCAAAGCCCTTGATGTCCTCCTGCTTGTAACCGGCAGCGGTCAGCAGTTCCTTGTTGTAGATGATGCCGTAGGTCTCAATGACATATGCAATGCTGGTAACAGCGTCGCCATCCTTCAGTGCAAAGGAATCGCTGGTCAGCTCGCCGTACAGCTGGCTGCCAGACAGATCGTAGCAGTAATCCTTCCAGTTTGCCAGACCAACAGGGCCGTTCACCTGGAACAGGGTGGGAGCCTCGCTCTTCTCCATCTCGCTCATCAGGGTGGTCTCGTACTGGCCGGAAGCAGCGGTGACCACGGTCACGGGCACGCCGGTCTCCTCGGTGTAGACCTTAGCCAGATCCTGCCAAGCCTGATCCTGCTCGGGCTTGAAGTTCAGGTAGTAGACCTTGCCGTCTGCCTTTGCAGCGGTGCTGGAAGCAGCGGTAGAACTGGCAGCAGAGGAAGCGGTGCTGCTGGAAGAGCCGCCGCAGGCAGCCAGACCCAGAGCAGCGGCAGAAACGCCAGCGGCCTTCAGGAAGTTACGACGAGTGATCATCTTTTTCATAATAAGTTCTCCTTCTTATTAAAATTACAGATCAACTATATACTCTCCGTCCTTCGACGGAGGGAATACAAAATTTAAATTGCCCTTACGCTTTCGCCCTGCTGCAATTCCGGCTGCAGGGTCACGGTCTGGGCAGGGGAGCCATGCTCGATCTGCCGCACCAGCAACTCGATGCTTTGCAGCGCGATCTGCTCGCTGGGCTGGACAATGGTGGTCATCACCGGTACGCAGTAGCGGGACATCGTGATGCCGTCAAAGCCAATCACCGAAACATCCTCCGGTACTCGCAGCCCGGCGCTTACCAGCGCCCGGATGGCACCAAAGGCAATGACATCGCTCATGGCGAACAGGGCGGTGAAATCCGCCCGGCGGGCCAGCAGGCTGTTCATGGCGTGGTAGGCGGACTCGAAATCGTAGTTGGACAGGCCGTACAGCTTGTCGTTGAACAGGATCCCCGCATCCTCCATGGCCTGCTGTGCACCCTTGCGGCGCATCACACTGGGGTAGCTGGTCACCGGACCGCCCAGAACGGCAATCTTGCGGTGTCCCTGCCGGATGAGGTAGTCCACAGCGGTATAGGCCGCTGCCCGGTCATCCACACCCACCATGGAAAGGTTGGGAAAGTTCAGCTCATCTGTGACCAGCGTGGTGAGTACCGAAGGGACATTGATACTGTCAAAGCCCCGTTGAAAGTTGGCCACGCTGCCGCCTAAGAAGATGATTCCCTTGGGTTTGATCTCCCGTAGGATCTTTTCGGCGGCGTCGATCTCGTTGGCGTTCTCGTCCAGATAAGAGACGATGCCGTTGTACCCGTACAGGGTGGCGGCGCGCTGGAGCTGCACCAGAAAATCGGAAAAGAAGATGTTCCGGGTGCCTTTAACTACGAACACCAGACTGCGGGACTGCTGGATCTTCAGCTGTCGGGCGTTGGTGTTGGGCACGAACCCGGCCTCCCGCATCACTTTCAGAACGTGCTCCTTGGTCTCCGGGCGAACATCCGGCCTGTCGTTGATCACACGGGAGATGGTGCTGACGGAGCAGCCACTGATCCGTGCGATATCCTTGATGGTCAGGTTTGCCATGTCGGCGGGCCTCGCTTTCTGAAAGTGTTTCGGGAACGTTGTCGGGAACGTTTCCAGTGACATTAGTATGGCACATTCTGTATAAAAAATCAATAAGGTTAATTCAACTTTGTACAAGGTGTGCAATGCCGCCCCTCGCATTTGTGCAGTTTGATTTGCGTGCAGAGCAGCAAATCTGAAAATACCGAAAATTCCCGGTACAAGTCAAAAACGACCGGAAATTATCGTACCGGTTTGTAACTTTTTGCGCGAAAAACGCTTCCCGGTACACAGCTGAATGTGCTATACTATGTGAAAAAAGGAGAGGGGGGAAATGTTATGATCTTATCCTTACAGGGTTGCATGGCAGTGGGAAAGACCACGGCAGCCTGCTATCTGGAACAGCACTGCCAACAGGTACAGGTTTGTTTTGAGGACAACGCTGCCGTTCTTGCAGAGATAAAGCAGCGTGGGTTGAATAAGAACAGCTATGCGGACTATCTGGAGATCCAACGGCTCTTTTTGCGCAATGAGCTGCGCCGCGGGCAGGAAGCAAAAAAATACCCCCACGCCGTGATGGATTTCGGCGCGGAGGAGATTGAGTTCTACACCTTGAACTACCCCAAAAGCAGGGGGCTGGAGTGGGAGATGGAAGCGATCCGGCAGGCTTTGGCCCCGGAGCTTGCAGCGGTGCAGGCTTGTATGCCGGAGCACATTCTGTTTCTGGACGCTTCCGAAGCCGTCCTGCGTGCCCGTAAAGCGGGAGATACCACCCGTTCCCGGGAATTCTTTGCGTATTACCTGAACCATCTTCTGCCGCTGAAACGGGAATGGTTCCGGGAAAAGAAAAACGTAACATTTCTTTCTACCGACGGGCTGACAGCCCGGCAGGTGGGGGAGAAGGTAAAACATTGGTGTGAACAGTATATCTAACGCAAGCAAAAAAGCGCTCTCACCTTGTCATCGGTGAGAGCGCTTTGCTGATTGCTGATTATTTTGATCGGGTTGGTTTTTTAAAAATTAGTCGCTGACGTAGGGCATCAGAGCAACGTGACGAGCACGCTTGATGGCGATGGTCAGTGCGCGCTGATGGTAAGCGCAGGTGCCGGTCACACGGCGGGGAATGATCTTAGCACGCTCAGAGACGTACTTACGCAGACGGGGAACGTCCTTGTAATCGATGGTGTCGATGCGATCGACACAGAAGCTGCAAACCTTCTTGCGGCCGCGACGCATGGGGCGTGCGGGGCGAGAGCCTTCGGTTCTTTCAAAAGCCATTGCTTATTACCTCCTATTGGATTTTTAACGGATGGACCGTTTCGTGTCAGAACGGCAGGTCATCGCTGTCGTCAATAACGGCGAAGTCGTCTGCATTACCGGCAGAATAGCTGGGAGCTGCCTCCACGGCGGCCGGGCGGGCAGGCGCTGCGTTCTGGTAGGACGGAGCGGCATTCTGATAGCCGTTTCCGTTGCCTGCATTGCTGCTTTTGGGGCCTGCAAAGTTGATGTTGTTTGCAACAACCTCTACTGCGGTGCGGTTGTTGCCGTTCTTATCCTGATACTGACGGGTCTGCAGACTGCCTTCAATGGCGATCAGGCTGCCCTTCTGGAAATACTTGCTCACAAACTCCGCCTGCTGACGCCATGCAACGATATCAATGAAATCGGCCTGACGCTGCTCGCCCTGACGCGCAAAATTGCGGTCGCAGGCAATGCGGAAGCTGCACACATTGGTTCCCTGCGTAGTGGTACGCAGTTCCGGGTCTGCCACAAGGCGGCCCATGATAGCAACAACATTCAACATAGTACGGTCTCCCTTTCTGTCACAGAAGAATTACTCCTCGTGAGCAATGATCAGGCTGCGCATAACGCCTTCGGTGATCTTGTACACACGGTCCAGCTCAGCGGGGAAGCTGGGCTCGCTGGTGAAGTTGATCACGGTGTAGACGCCTTCCTCCTCGTCGTTGATGGGGTAGGCCAGACGGCGCTTGCCCCACTCGTCGATGGAATCGATCGTACCGTTAGCCTCGATCAGGGTCTTGAACTTACCAACCAGAGCGGCGGTAGCCTCCTCGTCGAGAGCGGCGCTGGTAATCAGCATGGTTTCGTACTTTGCCATTTTTGTAGCACCTCCTTTTGGACTTGAGGGCCCTGCGGATCTGCAAGGCCAAGGGTACACAGGCTGCGGCATCGCGGCCTGTGCGGCGTGTCTGTTCAGACAGCAATTTATTATAGCAAGCTTCTTCGCTTCTGTCAAGCTTTTTTGACAAAAAGTGCGATAAAAAATGTTTTGCATTTTTTGGTAAAAAGGACTATAATGTAAACGCTTTCCTGCAGTATGGCAGGGCCGGGGCTCCGGCAGTGGCAGGGAAGTGGGAAAAATTAAAGGAGGATAATCCATGTATTCGTTGTTTCGAGATCTGGCGATCATAATCCTGAGCGCGAAATTCTTCGGACTGGTGGCGCGTAAGTGCAAGGCTCCGCAGGTGGTGGGTGAGATCATCGCCGGCCTGCTCATCGGCCCCTGTTTGCTGAACCTGGTGCAGATCGGCGACTCCATCTCCATCTTTGCAGAGATCGGCGTTGTGATGCTCATGTTCACCACCGGCCTCGGCACCAACCTGAAAGAGCTGATCAAGGCAGGCCCCATCGCCACCCTGATCGCCACCGTTGGTGTGGCTGTGCCTTTGGTGGGCGGCACCTTATTATATGGTGCGTTCTACGGCTTTGCCGCAGTGGGCAGCCCGGAGTTCTACCGTGCGCTGTTCATCGGCACCATCATGACCGCCACCAGTGTGTCCATCACGGTGGCTACCTTGCAGGAGCTTGGACACCTGAAGAGCTTTCTGGGCACCACCATCGTCAGCGCCGCTGTCATTGATGATGTCATCGGCATCGTGGTGCTCACCTGCGTGCTGGGTGCCAGCAGCGGTACCGGTACGGGTCTGGGCAAGGTGCTGTTCAACACCCTGCTGTTCTTTGCCACCGCATTGGGCGTGGGTCTTGTAGTGCACTACGCCATGAAGTGGCTGGATCAGCGCAATCCCCATACCCAGCGCATCACCATCGTGAGTATGGCGTTCTGCTTTGCTATGGCTTACATTGCAGAGGAATACTTCGGCATCGCCGATATCACCGGCGCTTACATTGCAGGCATCGTGCTGTGCACCATGGATGACGCACCCTATGTGGAACGCCGGGTGGATATCAGCAACTACGTTATCTTTGCGCCGATCTTCTTTGCGTCCATCGGTCTCAAGACCGATATCAGCGGCCTGACTCCGGAGATCTTACTGTTCTGCGTCTGCTTCGTGGTGGTGGCACTGATCACCAAGATCATCGGCTGCGGTCTGGCTGCAAAGATCTGCCGCTTCAACTGGGACGATTCCCTGAAGGTCGGTGTCGGCATGATGACCCGCGGCGAAGTGGCACTGATCGTGGCACAAAAGGGCTTAGCCATCGGTGTGGTAGACCCGGTCTACTTCACCGCTGTGATCCTGCTGATCGTGGTGTCCAGCGTGGCAACTCCGCTGGCACTCAAGGCGATGTTCACCAAGCACCCGCCCGTGCCGCATCCCAGTCAGGCAAAATAAATCAGATTTGTATTTGGGGTTCAGAAACGTCTGCGGGCGTTTCTGAACCCCTTTTTCATCTGAGTATATGCAAAAACGGGGCTGCTGCACATGGTTTCGTGCAGCAGCCCCGTTTTTATCATTTGCGCAGCATATTTACAGCGTTTTGCAGAACTCCTTCAGGTAGGCGCGGAACTCCTCGCCGATCTCGGGATGCTGCAGTGCCAGCTCCACCTGAGCCTCCACGACCTTGAGCTTGTTGCCCATATCGTAGTGCTTGCCGGTAAACTCCACAGCGGTCATGCCGCCGCGGGTGCGGGCATACTCTGCCATAGCATCGGTCAGCTGAATCTCGCCGCCGGCACCGGGCTTGGTGTGGGCAAGGATCTCGTAGATCTCCGGGGTCAGCAGCACGCGGCCCAGAATGGAATAGTTGCTGAACTCCTGCCCCTTCTTGGGCTTCTCGATCATATCATCCACAAAGAAGTAGTTGTCGTGGAGGGGAGTGGTCTTTAAGCTGCAATAGCGGCTCACGTCCTCCCAAGGCACAGCGGATACGCCGGCAGCCGGGCGGCCGAACTCCTCGTAGGCGCGGATCAGCTGGGCGCAGACCGGATCCTCGCCCCAGATCACGTCATCGCCGTAGATGACCACAAAGGGATCATCGCCGGTAAAGGCTTTGGCGGTGTTGACTGCGTGACCCAGACCCAGCGTCTCCTTCTGGCGCACGAACAGAATGTTGGCCATATTTGCAATGCCCAGACACTCCTCCAGCATTTTTTCCTTGCCGGGCTTTGCCAGCTTTTCCTCCAGCTCGGGGCTGCGGTCAAAGTGATCCTCAATAATGCTCTGGTTGCGGCCCAGAATGATCAGGATATCGGTAATGCCGGAGCGGACGGCCTCCTCCACCAGATACTGAATGGCGGGCTTGTCCACGAGGGGCAGCATTCCCTTGGGCATTGCCTTGGTAGCGGGCAGCACACGGGTGCCAAGACCCGCAGCCGGAATAACGGCCTTGGTGACTTTTTTCATAATGATTCTCCCATATTCTCATTTTATGCACGGCGAACCGCGCTTTTCAGCAGGATCCCCATCCTGCGTGAACCATGGTCAGATAAAGGTGCCTACCAGTGCGTTCAGGTCCGGCCCCAGCAGCATGGAGCAAAGGCTGCCTACGATCATCAGCAGGATGAACGCTCCGATGCAGGCTGCAAAGCTGACACCGCCCTGTGCGTTCAGCACGGCGCGGCGCTGCTCCGGGTCCGGGAACTCGGCACGGATGCGGCGGATGCGTGCCGCTGCGCTGCGGCGGTAGAGCCACTTGCCATACAGCCCCCGCACCAGCATCAGTGCAAAACTGAGAAGGGACATGACGCGGCTCAACACTACCAGCATAGAGGCGCTGATCCCGGCGGTCAGGGGGCTGCCGGTGGTCTGCATCATACTAATTAAGGTGGGGATGAACAGCAGCAGTTCTGCGGCCAGAAAGCCGAAGGCGGGCTTCCACGCCTTGCGGTAGAAAAAGTAGAACGGGCCGAACAGCAGCGCTGAAAAACTCATGGAGATCTTGGAGTGACGCAGCTGCATCTGGCTGTAATCGTTCAGGTAGACCGGCGCGGCTGTGCCGATAAAATCCACCCAGTCCTGATAGGGGACGCCGTCGATCAGTTCATCCTTGCCAAAGGCGGCGCGCACATTGCGGTGCACCGGGTCAACGACCTTCTCGGTAAAATTACGGTACATTTCGTCCCGGTACATCCTGCTGTAATCAAAATCCTGGTTCTGCTCGGCGCTGGCGGCAGCACGGTCGTTGGGCTGTTCTGCGCTCTCAGGGGGCAGGGCAGCGCCGCAGCAGCGGCAGACATTCTCGCTGCGCAGGGTGCGCTCCCCGCAGGTGGGACAGGTGCGCAGCTGCGCATCCTGATAAGGAAACTTCCATTCATAGCCTGCGCCATGGGCAGGGGCGTGGATGCACAGACCCATCTTCTCGTAACAGGTGCGGTGATAGGGTGCACCGCAGTCCGGGCAGACCACGATGTCGTCCTGAAGGGTCAGCGGCTTGCCGCAGCCCTCACAGGGACAGCCATAATATTTCGGCATGATATCCTCCTGTGAAATCGATCATACTGGTATTATACTCCCCCGGGTATGAAAAGAAAAGGTGAAAATCTTTAAAAATCCGGCAAGATAGTATTTTTCCTCTTTACTTTATCACAGATTCTCGGTATACTAATGAAGTATCTGTGTATAAACTGTGTCTTTTGGCGGAGCAGAAAATGCGCGCTGCGCGTGCGTTTTGCACCCTGCCGGGGACATTATTGTTATGATGTAAACCCTTGAACGAGAGGAACTTAGAGAATGATCACGACTGATGAACTAAAAGTGCAGTTGGCCGAGCACGCCAAGGCCGTTAAGGACCTGGAGGAAGCACTGGCCATTGAAGCAAGCCGCAAGCGCGTGCAGGAGCTGGAGCACACTATGTCCCGCCCCGGATTTTATGATGATGCAGAACTGAGCAAGAAGGTCTTTGACGAGGTCGGCGACCTGAAGGGCAAGCTGAACCGCTTTGAAAAGCTGCAGGGTCTGTACGATGACGCTGAGACCATGCTGGAGATGCTGGACGAGGAGTACGACCCCGCCATGATCCCCGAGGCCGAGGAGGCCGTGAACACCGTGGGCAAGGCTGTGGAGGAACTGCAGCTGATGACCATGCTGAACGGCGAGTACGACCACAGCAACGCCATCCTTACCTTCCACGCAGGCACCGGCGGCACCGAGGCACAGGACTGGGCCGAGATGCTGTATCGTATGTATAATAAGTGGGCACAGGCACATGGCATGACCGTGGAGGTGCTGGATTATCAGGACGGCGACGAAGCCGGTCTGAAGAGCGCCTCTATGATGGTCAAGGGTGCCAACGCCTACGGCCTGCTCAAGAGCGAGAACGGCGTGCACCGTCTGGTGCGTGTCTCTCCCTTTGACGCCAACGCCCGCCGCCAGACCAGCTTTGCTTCTCTGGAGGTTATGCCCGAGCTGGACAACACCATTCAGGTGAACATCCGCCCCGAGGATATCGAGATGCAGGTGTACCGCTCCTCTGGTGCCGGCGGCCAGCACATCAATAAGACCTCCTCTGCTGTCCGTCTGATCCACAAGCCTACCGGCATCGTGGTCAACTGCCAGACCCAGCGCAGCCAGTTCCAGAACCGCGACTACGCTATGGAAATGCTGAAGGCCAAGCTCTACCAGATCGCCAAACAGCAGCACATGGATAAGATCGACGACATCAAGGGCGTGCAGAACGAGATCGCATGGGGCCACCAAATCCGCAGCTATGTGTTCATGCCCTACACTATGGTCAAGGATCACCGCACCAACTACGAGACCGGCAACGTGGATGCCGTGATGGATGGCGATATCGATGAGTTCATCTTCGCCTACCTCAAGGCCGCCAGCCGCGGCGAGCTGCAGGACGCATAAGCGCCTGTCCCTGTAAAATCATAACCGCACCTGTGTCCATTTTTGGATGCGGTGCGGTTTTTTCGTGCTTGTCTGCGCATACTAACCCCGAAAAATGCGCAGGGAGGCCGTAAAATGTCCAAGCACAGCATCGTCAGGTGGATAAAGATAATAGGTGTTTATCTGCTGGTGGCCGCGGTGGCGGCGCTGGGCTGGCTGTGGTGCGCCCTGCCGGAGGAGGTCTATCTGGAACCGGAACAGCCGCTCATGCTGCCGCGCTTTGGCTGGGTGGAACCGCTGCGCGGGCACGGCAGCCGCAATGTGGCCAGCACCCGGGCAGCAGGCAGCTATCAGACTACGCTGGCGCTGGGCGGCTGGCTGCCGGTCAAGACCATCCGCGCCACCGTGATGCAGCGCCCCACGGTTACGGTATGCGGCACGCCTTTTGGGGTGAAAATGTTCTCGGAGGGGGCGCTTGTGGTGGGCTTTTCCGAGGTACACACCGCCGCCGGTACGGTAAACCCCGCAAAGCAGGCGGGGCTGCGGCTGGGCGACCGGGTGATCCGCATGGGGAACACCGTTACCGAGACCAACGAGCAGGTCCATGCCGCGCTGGAGGCCGCTGCCGGTGCGGCGGTGGAGGTGGTCTACGTCCGCAAGGGGGAGCAGCGGCAGACCACCCTTTTGCCGGTGTGGGATACGCAGAACGCCCAGTGGCGGGCAGGAATGTGGGTGCGAGATTCCTCCGCCGGGGTGGGCACTCTGACCTTTGTGGATGCGCAGGCCGGGGTATTCGCCGGGCTGGGGCACCCCATCAGCGACAGCGACACCGGCGAGCGGGTTGCCCTGCGCAGCGGTGAGATCGTGGCCTGCCAGATCGTGGGCTGCACCGGCGGTACCGCCGGCAGCCCCGGGGAGCTGAAGGGCAAATTTATCAGCGACCATGCCCTTGGCAGGATCTGCATCAACGGCGAAAACGGCGTCTACGGAACGGTAAGCACTGCGATTGCGGGGCAGCAGACGGAAATCGCCTTTGCGCAGGAGGTGCTGCCCGGTGCGGCAGAGATCCTGACCACTACCAGCGGCGAAACGCCCCGCAGCTACCGTGTCTATATTGAAAAGGTGAACGACGCCGACCCGCGCCGCAACATGGTGCTGCGCGTCACCGACCCGGCACTGCTGGCGCAGACCGGCGGCATCGTGCAGGGAATGAGCGGCAGCCCCATCCTGCAAAACGGACGGCTGGTGGGCGCGGTGACCCATGTGCTGGTCAACGACCCGACACGAGGCTACGGTATTTTTGCACAAACCATGCTGGAACAGGCGCATTCCGTGCCCGGAACGGACGCAGCAGCATAAAAAAGTATGACATTCGAGCAGAATTTCCATAATTTCCCAAAATAAACCGTTGAACTATCTGGAAAATTATGGTAAAATCCATGGTGTTAAGGGAACTGCACACATTGGAGGAAACAACCATGGATAAAGTGAGATTCTTGATGTCGGATACCGGTGCTCAGATCACAGAAGCCTGTCGTGAGGCGCTGGAGCAAAAGGGCGTGGAAGTGACCGTTGTGGAAAAGGATGGAAACAAGGTTTTACAGAAGATGCTGGCGGTTCGCCCGCAGGTAGTGCTGTTGGACGCCTTTATGCCCGGGCTGGACGCGCTGGCGGTCAAGCAGCGCTACAACGCCGCAGGAGAGCGCCACACCTCGTTTTTCGTCACCGGCGCGTTCCAGAGCGAGGAGATGGTACAGGAGCTGCTGGACGAAGGCTTTGCCTACTATTTCGTCAAGCCCTTTGACGAAAGTGTCCTTGCCGCCCGGGTGCTCAAAGCAGCCAGCGGACAGGAAAAGCACCTGCTCCACACCAGTGTGGACAGCGACGAGCTTACTGTCACCGAAATATTGCACCAGATCGGCGTCCCCGCCCACATCAAAGGCTACCAGTTTCTGCGGGATGCCATCCTGCTCACTATGAACGAGCCGGACTATATCAACGCCGTGACCAAGCGCCTGTACCCGGAAATCGCCAAGAAAAACGGCACCACCGCCAGCCGTGTGGAGCGCGCTATCCGCCACGCCATCGAGGTGGCATGGGACAGGGGAGACGTGGATACCCTCAATAGCTACTTCGGCTATACCATCCATAACTTGCGGGGGAAACCTACGAACAGTGAGTTCATTGCAATGATAGCCGATAAGATGCGGCTGGATAAACGGCAGCGGGTGGGGTAAACAGAGAAACGTATATAGGTGATATTTAAAGGCATAAATTGGAATATTTGGAATCGTGACTTTTGTTTATCGCTATAAAAAATGTAGAATTATGCTCTCATAGCGATAAATAAGTCAAACGAATGGCGATAAATCTCCTGTATTTATTGGGTGTAGTGCCTGATGTATACAGGAGGTTTTCTTTTATGTTGGCAAGAGATATTGAAATGTTCATTGAGCACTGTGGATTGAAAGGGCTGAGCACGAAAACCGTCAATAGCTACGAACAGACACTTAGGCTCTTCATGCAGTATATGGACGAGCAGGGGATTTTACTGACTGAGAAAATCACCCATCTTGCGATACAGGGCTACATAAAGAGCATTAAGGAACGCGGAAAGTACACGGTTACTACGAATCCGAACAGCGGAAACTATCCGGATCGGAGAGTTGATTTTGGAAAGCGAGTGTCGGACGTAACGATCAACAACTATCTGCGGAACCTGCGAGTTTTCTTCAATTGGTGCGTGGAAGAGGAACTGATTCTCCGTTCACCTGTGAAGAAAGGCGACTTTGTTAAAGTAGAACGAAAGCCATTGGAGTTCGTTTCGGATGAAGATTTCAAGCGACTGCTGAAGAGCATGAATAGTGCGAGCTTTAGCGAATACCGCGATTCCATCATCATTCAGCTTCTACTCGATACAGGCATGAGAGTAAATGAGTGCTTGCTGATTGAAGTGACAGATTTAGACATGGTGAAGCGGTGCATTAGCCTACCAGCAGACAACACAAAGGGCAAGAAAGCGCGCTATGTGTTTTTCTCGGATAAGATGGCAACACAGCTTCAACGGTGGATAAAGTATAAAGACCGTTACCGTGATAGCGATTTCCTGTTTTGCACGAATAAAGGTAAGAGAATACAGGTGAGCAATTTCGAGGCCAATGTTCGCAAGTATGCCCAGCGGATAGGGCTAAATGACATTCACCCGCATGTTTTCCGAAACAACTTTGCAAAGCGCTTCCTTATGAGTGGTGGGGATATTTACACACTTAGTAGGTTATTAGGACATAGTAGCGTGACTGTGACAGAACAAGCATATCTTGACATCACTCAAAATGACCTTGCTGAAATGTACCGAAAACATAGTCCTCTTAGCAAAATTATCTGATTTTTGCCAATCAAATTCTATTCTAGGTTAAACGATTTACTTCGCCTTGGCATAATTCATCAGTAAGAATATTAAAAGGGGCACGCACACGACCATTTTGGACAGTATTATCCTTTCTGAATAAAATTAGAAAGGAAATCCCTGTCCATGAAAAAATTGCGGAATGAAAAACCAGAACTCTCAAAGAAAAGCCCCTTCTACATAACTAAGTACCGCTACTACGAGCTGAAAAACTTTTGCTTGCAGTACCCGGACTGGAAAAAGGCTTTAGAACAAGTCAACGGGTGGGAATCGAGCAGCCACGAGGTTTCTGGAATTATAAGAGGAAGCCTCCCGGAAAGCTCAACGGAGCGGCAGGCCATTATACGAGCCTACTATTCGATGCACATTGATATTATTGACCGCTGTGTTGCAAAGCTGGAACCCGCCATTGGTCCATACGTATTAAAAGGTGTGACGGAAGAAGTATGCTATGATGCGTTAAGAGCCAATGGGTGCCCATGCTGCAGGAAAACATACTACAAGTTCTACCATTATTTCTTTTGGCTCCTGAGCAAGGAACGGCAGTGACGCGAAAAGTTCTTCATACTTTATGGAGGTGATTAACTATGCCTAATGAAAAGTGGAAGCATATACAATGGAAACGTGACGGAAGTGACAATGCTCTAATACGAGAATTCCTCGCAGATTCTAACAACATTATGAACTGCGACCAATGCCCGTATAAGATGAAGCATCCACATCATGATGCGCTGCCTTGTGGACAATACCACTGTTGGGTAGAATTATCTTGCTAATGGAAAAGGAGCCGTGGAGAAATCTGCGGCTCTTCCTTTTTTCAACGCGAAAAGTTCTGCCTCTTTTATGGAAGGAGGTGAACGCTATGGAATACCTTCTGGCAAGAAGCGACAGACAGCTTGGCATTTGCCTGAGAATGCTGTATGACGAAGGTTACAAAGGTTTGGTTGTTGAAAGCGTGATTAACGCTAAGAACCGAATGGAGTTCCACGTCAAAGTTATGGCGGACGAAGCCACTATGGCAAAGCTGAATGAACGCTACCAGACGTTGATTTCCTAAACCAGTATTCTGGGGAGCAAAAGATCTGAAACATGGTCTTTTGCTTTTGTTTTACCCATGCTATAATAAAGAAAAGGAGGCGAAGGGCATGCAAGTGACATCACACATGATTGTTCCTGTAAAGAAAAACGGAAAGTGGACGACCTATATCAAAGAATTTCAGGAAGATATTCCAGATTTGGGACGACATTGCTTGATGTGCAACTCCTGTGGAGAACCGAGTTATCCTGAATGCGTGAAAAAATGTCCGGTTGAGCGTGACCGTGTTGAGCGTGAACAGAAACTCGCCCAAGAGAAAATCGCCAAGCACAAGGTTGAGATTGATATTTTGGCTGGGCTGGTACGAGATGGCCTTCTGAAAGTTGAAGATGCTGCGCCACGTGTAGAGATGTCCGTGGAAGAGTTTGAAGCAGCGATAAAAGATTGATGTTTACCCATACAGGAGCTTGTGAGAAATCGCAGGCTCTTTTTCTTTTGCCTGTTCGTGAAATTTTCATTTTCCTTTATGGAAGTAGAGGGCATATTGGAGGATGATACTATGAAAGCTAGATATGCCATTGGAAAGAAACTTTTAGGGACTGTACCTTTTATGAAAGCTGGCAGTGCTGCAATTTGTTTGGTGGCGACAACCATGGAAGCATATGTGGCATACATCAAGCTGCAAAAGGCAAGAGAAGATTTGGATTCTGACAAGACAAAGGGCAATAAGTAAATTAAAAACACGCCCTCTGCTTTTTGTTCGCGAAATTTTCATCTTCCTTTATGGAAGGAGATAGCTCAATTGGTAGAGCGCTGCTGGAATGCAGAGGTTGCGGGTTCGATTCCCGTTCTCTTTCTTTTTTATTCTAGGTTAGTTGACGCGAACTTTTCGTATTCTATTATGGAAGGATGTCTTCTGAAAATTGAAAGGAGAATTTATTATGAGCAGACGAGTAAAGACTACCTACGATCGGGGATATGTGAACGCTATGGACAAGATCCGCGTATTCATCGAGAGCAACCAGAAAGTCATGTACATTGATACAGGCGAGTACAAGAACGCTCAAAGTGCACGCGCGGCCTATGCCAATGCAATCGCATTGATTCGGGCAAAAGGGATTGTGAGACCTACTTGCAATCATAACGACCTGTTCTTGATCAGAAACGACATTTAAGGCGTAAGGGAGCCGTGGAGAAATCTACGACTCCTTTTATTTTCATCACGCACACGACCGGTTTATCCATTATTCTATTACAAAGGAGATTTGAAAATGTACATCATCATTGGTCTGGGCCTTATCTGTGCAATCATTGGCTTCGTGGTTGGTTCTGCTGTCCGGTGGAAGATTGACTATGAGGCCGAAACGATCGGTTCTCTTATTGTTGCTCAGGCAGACGAGAATGAGAACCCCAGTCTGTTCCTGAACTTGGGCGAGGAATCCGTGGACTTTGCCGATAGACAGTATGTTGTTCTCAGGGTAAACAAAGTGAGTAAGCTGAAGTCGCGAGAAAAACATACTGTTTAATGGAGAAAAACTCCAAATATTGACTTAAAAAGGAGATAATCAAAATGGAAGAACTGAATGCAGTCCAGAACGAAAAGTTGATGGACAAAACGATTAAGCACGAGCTTGAACGGATCAAGGACTTGGAGCCGGGAAGCAATGAGTACAAGGCTGCCTATGAGTGTGCTGCAAAGTTCTACGAAATTCGCGTTAAGGAGAAAACAAACCTTGCCGACAAGAATGCACGAGAGGATGAGCTTCAGATGAAGAACAACGAACTCAAAATCGAAGCAAACAAAGCGGAGAAGGCTTGGAAGACCGAGGTGGCGAAGGTCGTAGCAGGCATTGCATCAACCGCTCTGGGGGCATTTCTGATGATTCACCATGACCGGTTCTGGGCTATCTGTTCGGCAGGCGGTGTGCAGGTGTTTGACGATCGCTATCGGGACGGCAAGATGATCTACAAGGAATACGAAAAGAAGTCTGTATAAAGGAGGGACAGGAGAGGCTGCGGAGAAATCTGCGGCTTCTCTTTCTTTTATGAGATATCATGATACACCACCTGAAAAATGGACGAGCTTCTATGGTCAAACGTATCGGTGTAATCACCCAGTCTATCGCATCAGCACATTATATCTGGACCATGGTAAAGGGCTTTGCGTTATCCAACAGCGTTTTAATGAGAAAATGAAATCTACCACATGGAGCGCTATTGACCCATGGCTGAATGACAAAATCTATCTGCATGCTGGATTCAAGGAATATTTTGATCACCATGCGAAGAAAAAAGATGCGAATGGTTGCTATCCCACCGTCACGGTTAGACAAATCATGTGGGCTTTACGCATGAAACCGCTGAAAAAAGAACGCTGGGAGACAGTGTTTGATAGAAGTTTGATTTAAAAAGGAGAAGAACCCTATGGAGGACTTAATGCTTATCCGGTCAAGTTTTATGCGCCGAATCATTTCTTCGGCTATCAACAAGGCGATTGCCAAGCAGAAGTACGGTATCAAGGTCAATCTGGATGATATTCGGGCCGAATGGTCTGATAAGGAGCAGAAGGTGAAGATTCACCTAGAACTGGATGCCGAGATGCCGAAGGCCGACCTCATAGATATTTTGAAAAAGGCAGGAACCTGCTGACGCGAAAAATTCATGCCATCTTATGGAGATATGAAATCTCAAAATTACATTTTGGAGGTATGAAATTATGAAAAAGATGGTAAAAGTGATTCTGGTATGCACGGCAGTATTATGTGCTATTGATCAAATTATGCGTTTTACCGGTCCGTATGCTATAGCCCATATTTGGAACGACATGGTTCTGGATGGGAATTATGCGGCCGCAGACGCAATCAATGCGAAAATCAACAGCAAATATTGCAAGCGCGACCAGAAAGTATTTGAAATCTTTACAGACTGTTTCGCCAGCCTTGGTGAAAAGATGAGAAATTGTTGATGACAGGCACAGAGCCGTGGAGAAATCTGCGGCTCTTTGTCTTTTATATTTGAAAGGAGAAATCCATGAACCTCATGAAATCCGCGTCCCGATTCCTTAAAAAGAATGGCGGGACAATCTTGGCAATTGGCGCTTCCGTGGGTGTGGTGCTGACTGCCATTGAAACAGGTAAGGCGAGTATCAAGGCAGAGAAGCTTATTGAGATGAACTCTGCGGAGCCTACATATACCACGAAGGAAAAAGTGAAGGACTGCTGGAAGTTTTATCTGCCTGCTGCAGCGCTTGGCGCGGGGACCATCGCATGTATCCTCGGTTCCAATGCACTGAACAAGAAGCAGATTGCGAGCCTGACTGCTGGCTATATGGCGCTCGGAAAAGCGTATCAGGAGTACCGCAGAGAGGTTGCACAGCATGTTGGTGCCGATTATGAGAAAGAAATCTATAAGGATGCTCAATCGGTACTCAAAAAGTCTACATCGGACATGGTTGAAGATAAGCTCCTCTGCTATGAACCTATCTCGAAAAGATATTTTCATGCTACGGAGGCTGCCCTGCTGGAGGCATTTTACAGCCTGAACCGCGACTTTGCCCTGAATGGATACGCCTCGATGAATGATCTCTACAATTACCTTGGACTGGATTATATCCCGGAAGGCGATTTGAAGGGGTGGTGCGCCGATTATCTTGCAACCGATTGGGAATATTTCTGGATCGACTTCAGCTATCTCAAACAGAAAACAGATGATGGACTGGAAGTCTACTATGTAGAGGCTTATCAGGAACCCATCGACGACTATTTGAACTATGATCCGAGCAAGGATACACCGTTTTAAGAAGGAGTTTAATATTTATGAAGAACATTAACTGGTGGAAAGTTGCATCCATGGCGATGCTGGCAGCAAGTGCAATCATGGGCTTCGGGCATGACCTGATCGAGGACCAGAAGACCGAGGAAGACCTGCGAGACATGGTTCGGGAAGAGGTGCGCAAACAGATGTCGGAAAAGGGCCTCTAATCGCGAAAATTTCCAACGCTATTATGGAGAAATCCTAAAAGAATTGGAGGTAAAAATTATGTTCGATCATGAATACTTCAAGCAGGTGGATTCTGAGATGCTGGGTGCCTTAAAGGTGCTGGGGCGAGCGATGATTGGCGCACTTGATGCGCTGATCTGGTATTTGCTCCTGCAGCCGATTCGGTTCTACAGCTGGTTGACGGATGACCCTGCTCCGGTGAGAAGGAGAGGAGCATACAAAAACCGCCATTGCGCGGAGGATAGACTCTACTAAGAAGCGAAGAGCTGCGGAGAAATCTGCGGCTCTTTCTTTTATATTTTACGGAGGTATGAAAAATGAACCTGAAAACATTTGGCAAGAAAGTGGGAAAGGGTATTGCAAAGAACCTTCCCAAAATCCTGGTCTGCGGCAGCATTGCGGGCATGGTCACGAGCGTAGTTTTCGCCGTCAAGGCAACTCCCAAGGCGATGATCCTGCTCGATGAGAAGAAGCAGGAACTTGGCACGGAGAAGCTGGATGTAAAAACCATCGTGAAGACGGCTACTCCGGCTTATATTCCTACGGCAATTTCCATGGTAGCATCTGCGGGCTGCATGATTGGTGCCATGAATGAGAACGACCGGCGCAATGCAGCTCTGGCGGCCGCATATTCTCTGAGCGAAAGCGCCCTGAAACAGTATCAGGAGAAAGTCGTGGAAACCATCGGCGAGGATAAGGAGAAAGAACTTCGCCAGGCCATTACCCTCGACAAGATGGCAAAGCAGCCGGAAGAAACGCCGGTTATTGTACCGGCAGCCCGCGACGCATCTTATGACCAGCTGGTCGAGTGCTATGAAAGCTTCTCTGGAAGATATTTCAAGACGACCGTAAACGCGCTGGATCGGGCGATGAATGGCCTGAATAAGCAGCTCCTGAGCGATTTTCGTGTGACCCAGAATGACCTGTTCGATTATCTGGGACTGGAACACACCAAGAACGGCGACCTTTTGGGCTGGGATACGGATTCCACGCTGACCATTGAAACATTCTACAGTTCCAAGCTGGACGAGGACGGAATGCCTTGCATGGTTCTGGACTACAGCACGCCTCCAAAATGGCTGGGGTACTGATTCGCGAAATTTTCACCGACTGTTATGGAGGTATACTCCAACATTTATATTTTAATTAAAGGAGAATCACTATGGAAAACGAAATGATGAACAACATGGACGCTATGACTGAGAACCTGACGGATGCAATGCCGGAGGTCGATAACCTGGTGCCCAGTGTGGACGAGAACCATGCGGAGATGTCGAGCGCATCTGGTAACTTTGGCAAGACGGCAGTATTCATGCTGGCTGGTGCCGCAGCTTACAAGGGTGCTGAGCTGCTCTGCAAGCACGTACTCGTTCCGCTGTGCTATAAGGCAAAGAACTGGATTGACAGCAAGAAGGCGAAGGACGAGCCCATCGAAGCAGAAGCGACCGAAGTGGTGGAAACCGACGAAAAATAATCTGTTGGACAACCGTGACGGAGCCGTGGAGAAATCTGCGGCTCCTTTTATTTTTACAAAGGAGAATAACCATGGAAAAGAAAAATGACAAAAAGTTCAACTGGAAAAAGGCTGCAGTAATCGGTGGCATCTTTGCTGCGGGTGTGGCTGTTGGCGTTGCCGGGGATAAGGCTTACATCAAGGTGATGTTTAAGAAACACTATCAGGATATTCTGAAGGATTACCGGCTCCGTGTGGACACCGGAACCACTATCAAGGGTGTGAAAAAGGTTATCATCAGCATTACAGACAAGATGACCGGCAAGACCTTTGGCACTACCTGGTTGCCTGAGACCGCAAAGGAAATTGGTGAAACCATCCTCCAATACGCAGAGGAGGGTATGGCCAATATGCGGCGAGAAGTATTAGAGTTGGACGAAAGTTCCCTCAGAGCAAGAAGACACTCAACGCTTATATCAATGACGCGATTGATTTTCACATGATTCCTGAGGTAGGGCTTTATTATTCTGAGAACTGCTACTGCATAGCCGACGCAATTGACTTCACAAACAATTTTCTGCGCATTCATGCTTTAAGAGCCAAGCATGAACCGGCAGATATGAAGCAACTTCTCATTTATGATGCACTTTTCTGTTTGAAACATGATATCAAGCCGTGTGATATTCAAATCGAAAACCGCATCTACCAGAACGATGATGTTTTGATCGCCAATCCTACTTTTGAGGACATCGATTCGATTATCGAAAAGATCAAAGAGTTTGATCGGATAGTCCGTGAAGTTAAGTTAGGGGAGACGGCCTGAATTTGATTCATGCTTGATATTTGAACGATGCAAACAATATTATGGAGGTAAACAATTTATGAAAATCGTTGAACCTAAGTACGAAATCCTCACTGATATTTCTGAGGGCGGCATCAAGGAGTTGCAGCAGATTGAGCGGGTGGCCCGGGTCTGCTACAAGAGCGAGGATAAGATCACGCCGGACGGTGAGTCAGCAAAGAAGCTGGTGCGCTTTCTGGTGAAGCAGGGGCATGAGGCTATGCTGGAGCATTCTCAATTGAGTGTGCTGTTTACGTGCGACCGGGCCATTGCCAATGAGCTGGTGCGGCACCGCATTGCGAGCTTTGCGCAGGAGAGCACGCGGTACTGCAACTACTCGAAGGAGAAGTTTGGCGGAGAGCTGAGCTTTATCCGGCCGTTTTATATTCCTGACGTGACTCCCAGCTCTGACCTTGACGAACTTGACCGGTGGAGTGAATGGTATTCGGCGTGCATTAAGGCAGAAGAGCAGTATATGGCCATGCTGAAGGAAGGTCTTCGTCCCGAACAGGCCCGTTGTGTGCTGCCGCTGTGCTTAAAGACCGAGATCGTGGTGACGGCCAACTACCGTGAGTGGCGCAACATCTTCAAGCTGCGTACTCCTGTGGCGGCCCATCCTCAGATGAGAGAACTGATGTGTCCGCTGCTGAAGGAACTGCAGAGCAAGATCCCGGTGGTGTTCGATGATATTTACACGTACTGGCCGAAGGATGACCAGACGCGGAAAGGGAGCATGGTGAAGTAACTATGAAAGGAATTGATAAGAAATATATTGACGTGCTACAACAGTTTGGCTTTCATTTATACACGACCGAAGCCGGATATAAACTGTGTTATAACCCGATAGGTGGAACATTCTCTGCAAATTTTAATGACGAGAATTTCGTAGAGAACCTAATCAACTTTGCAGAGACATTTGATCCGAGTACCTATGCCTCGGTTGAAATCGAGGGTCCCTGCTCAATCAAAGAGCTTGCCGAGACAGTTAAAAGTCTGGAAAAAATTCAGCTTCTCCTCCTGAAAGTAGCTCTTGCATTTGTAAAGATCGACAAAGAAAGCATGGTGAAGTAACTATGAAAAATCGTATTATTTATTTTGCTGTATCTCTGATGATGCTTGTTGGCTGTGTGGTTCTGTGCAGCTGCTCCGAAGCGGATAAGGTGAATCGGAACATTTCCAAGCAGGCCAACTATTTTGAAGCTGAGCGCCGGATCACGGTCTATAACGCACGTACGGACAACGTCATCCTTGAAATGGAAGGTGCTATGTCCATCTCGAACAATGAAAACAACGAACTTGTGTGTACGGTGAAGACCGGCCCAAACGAGTATAAGAAAAACTACATTTATCTGAACGAGTACACCATGTATGTTGTTGAGGATATTACTGGCACTCATACCGATCCATACCATTATAAGCTCTATTTCCACACGGATATTCTGCCGGACGTGGAGGTACGGTCGTGATGAGTGTAGCAGAAATCTATGCCGGGCGCTATGTTGACGGAACCTGGTCGTATACACAGGCGCTGCGTGAGGCCGAAAAGCAAGGTTTTTCAAAAGAAACATTTGATGATAAGGTCTTTGCATGGCGGATAGCACTCGGCGAGGTTAAGAGAATTTCGGAACAGAGGTGGTAGGATGACTACATATGAATTTGTAGATAGCATGGGTGTACCTGTTTGGATGAGCGGCTTCGATGCTCTCATTGACGCTATTGATATTCTCAAAAGCGCTCTGCAGAACAACGAATCGCCAACCATTGTGGACATTAACCGAAAGCTGTGTGTGAAGTACCACACGAGTACCATTGCAATGGACAGGCTCCTTCGTCGGGCTGTAGACTATGCGGTGGTTCGGAAGCAGACGCATGGGCCGCTTTATTATGAGGTGCTGGGCGATACTCCTCGGCAGGCGATGCCGTTGAAACAGTTTTTGTATATCTCTGCGCGATATTTGATGCGGGAGGAGGCGCAATAAGTGATGCGTGATATTTGTGGCATTGACCAAAAGAGTATCGACGATGGTAAGGTTTGGGTGCGCATTCGTGGTACCAATCCGACTGTTCAAAAACCCGTGAGCGAAATCCAGTACGACACGATGATTCCTGCTGTAATCTTCCGGTACAAAGGAGAACGTTGCAGACGGATAGTGGCCATTATCAACCTTGACATCATAGTCAAAGACTGATATTCTTGGAACAGAAAGGGTGTGCTCTGGATGGGATTTTCTAAGGATTTGAAGGAAATTATCATGATGCGCATGGCACTGAAAGAGAAGAAACGGCAGGAAGAGGAAGCTGAGAGAAGGCGCTACATGTTCATTATGTTGCTCATCTTTGCAGCACTCATGACATACGTTTCTGTCATGGCAATGTTTGAAAATTTAGGCATCATCCACTGAAAAAGGGAGGCTCTGGAGCAATTTCAGGGCCTTTTCTTTTTGATGTCAATATTTGTCAAAGATTGTCACGGTGTGAATTTTTGGCCATTTTTTCTCGTGAAATTTATGTCAATAGTTGTCAATGCATGAAAAAATGGCGATTTTTTGGCCAAAAACCCACTTTGTGGCCAAAAATTTTTGCAAAAATGGCCACAACTTTTGACGTAGATACGTTGAAAAAGTGCCGTTTGGCCAAAAACCCATTTTTTTTCTTAATTTAATAAAAAAATTAAAAATTTTATATATAGTAGTTGGAAATAAAAATGGGTTTTTGGCCACAGCGAGTTTTCTGCTCGAATTGGCCAAGAGGGCCACCACTTTCACCTTGTAAAAGAATAACAAAAACTATATAATTGAGTTACGAGGTGCAAAGTTATGAAAAAGCGTGAAATTCCGTTTATGGCCCAGTATGAGAATGAGTTTGGCTATCACGAGTGGACTACGTTGGACAGTGCAAATAATTTGGTGCGCTGCTATTATAATGGCGATACAGAACTTCATGTGAAAGAGCCCTGGTGTGAATGCAATGGCGTCAGGATGAGAAAGGTACGAAACCAGGAAAAGTGGCGTTGTCCTATCTGCGGTAAGGTCTATGATATTTCCGACATTGATTGGCCCATGCCCTATTGGGATGATGAAACTGGCCTGAAAAATGATTATGGCGAATATATGTATCCGAATGCAGAGAAGCGGGCAGGTCCTCCTGAAATGTACGAGGAAGCTCCCTTTACTTGGTATCTGTAAGGTGAAAGTTTGAGGATTGTCACGATTGTGGCAGTCCTTATATTTTTATCCTTCTAAAAGATTGACAAATATTACCAAATATCCCCGCGTAAATTTCTTGCTCTTTTATGGGAGGAACAGTGTGCATAAAACATGCTGTTCCTCTTTTATTTTTGGAGGTTTGTATGCTAGAGAACAAATTCAAAACAGGATTGGTGAAAGACCTGAAGAAACGCTTTCCCGGCTGCATGGTCGTTCATCTTGACCCGAATGAAATTCAAGGGATTCCGGATCTCTTGGTTTTATATCGAGACAGATGGGCAGCACTCGAAGGAAAGAAGACAGGCAAGGCATTGCATCGTCCGAATCAAGACTACTATGTAGCTAAGATGAACGAGATGAGTTATGCCTCTTTTATTTATCCTGAGAACAAGGAGGAGATACTGGATGAACTGGAACGATCATTCACGACTGCAAGGCCAGCACGCTTTTCTGGGGGCGAGTAAGTATCATTGGATCAATTATGATGCGGCCCGGATTGCAGAGTCCTTTGTAAACTATCAGGCGAAGGAGAGAGGAACACGGCTTCATGCATATGCTGCAGAAAGCATTGCGCTTGGGCAAAAGCTTCCCAGAAGTAAGAAGACACTCAACTCCTATGTCAATGATGCAATTGGCTTTTGCATGACTCCGGAAGTGGTTCTTTATTATTCAGAGAACTGCTATGGCACAGCCGATACAATTCATTTTGCAAACAACTTCCTGCGCATCCACGATTTGAAGACCGGTCTGGTACCGGCACACATGGAACAGCTCTTCATCTATGATGCGCTTTTCTGCTTGGAGTATGGTGTTAAGCCTCGCGATATTCAAATCGAAAACCGTATCTACCAGAACGATGATATTTGGATTGTGAATCCGACTTGTGAGGACATCGATCCTATCATTGGCAAAATTATCGAGTTCAACAAAATCATTACTGAACTGAAGTTAGGAGCGACAGCATGAATCCGGTAGAGAGAGATATTCGAGGATATTTCGGTATCGCACCGGAAGACAGTATCCTGGAGCATTATGGCACTAAGCGCCACTCAGGCAGATATCCGTGGGGGTCCGGTGAGAATCCGTATCAGCGTTCAGGCGATTTTCTGTCACGTGTTGAGGAACTGAAGAAGAGCGGCATGAAGGAGAAGGATATTCTCCAGACCATTAACGATTCTCTCCCCGAAGAATATAAGATGGGTGCTACCGAGTTCCGTATGGCACAACGTAGAGCCATTCACGAACGCCAGCAGCTCAAATATGACCGTGCACGTGCCTTATCACAGGACGGTCTTGGCCCTACAGAAATCGGTCGTGAGATGGGCTTATCTGAATCCACGGTTCGTTCAATGCTGAAGAATGACAAGCCTGATAAATATACCAGAACCAAAGAAATCGCTGAGACCCTGCGCAAGGAAGTCGATAAGAAAGGCATGATCGATGTTTCTGAAGGTACAAATCTGGTTCTGGGCGTTTCAGAAGGTGATTTGGACGATGCTATATTTGTTTTAGAGGCAGAGCACGGATATCAGCGTTATGGCGTTGGCATTCGTCAGCCGACAAATATTAACCAGCAAACCAATATTACCGTTCTGGCAAAGCCTGAATATGACCAGAAATATGCATATCAGCATCAGAATGAAATCCAGTCTCTTGGCGAGTATCATTCTGAAGATGGCGGCGAAACCTTTAAGAAGCTTCAGCGCCCCAGCAGCATGAGCTCCGACCGGGTCTGTATCCGGTATGGCGATGAAGGCGGCTTGGACAAGGACGGCGTTATCGAGATTCGGAGAGGTGTTGCTGACCTGAACCTCGGAAAATCGCATTATGCGCAGGTTCGTATCATGGTGGATGACAGTCATTACCTGAAAGGCATGGCTGTATATTCTGACGATATTCCTGAAGGCTATGATGTGGTATTTAATACCAACAAAAAATCCGGCACTCCGAAAATGAAGGTCTTGAAGCCTATCAAGGATGACCCGGACAATCCCTTCGGTGCATCTATTAAGGCGAATGGCCAGAGTACCTATATTGGTGAGGATGGCAAAGAACATTTGTCGCCCATCAATAAGCTGAAAGAAGAAGGCGATTGGGACACCATGGCAAAGAACCTTTCTTCGCAGTTTCTGTCCAAACAGCCGGTCAAACTTCTGAAACAGCAATTGGATCTTACTGTTGCCGACCGCAAGGCAGAATATGACGAGATTATGCAGTATGACAATCCGACGATTCGGAAAAAGCTGTTGCTTGATTTCGCAGATACTTGCGAGGGCAACTCGATGACCCTGAAAGCATCTTCTTTCCCAGGTCAGGCGACAAAGGTTATTTTGCCACTGTCCAAAATCGGCGAAAGAGAATGCTATTGCCCCACATATCCTGATGGCACTCAGCTGGCCTTGGTCCGTTTTCCTCATGCAGGAACCTTTGAGATTCCTATTGTAACGGTCAATAACAAGAATTTGTCCGGGCGTAGAAATCTCGGCAATGTGCAGGATGCAATTGGCATCAACGCAAAGGTTGCAGAACGTTTATCTGGCGCTGATTTTGACGGCGACACAGTTGTAGCAATTCCGAAGTCAAGCAAAGTCGATATTAAATCCACCCCTGCTCTGAAGGATTTAAAAGACTTCGACCCCAAGATTGCATATGCTGTGCCCGAAGGAAATCCCAATGGCGTGCGCCTCATGAAGAAAGAGGAAAAGCAGAAAGAGATGGGAATTATTTCCAATCTTATTACTGACATGACTCTTCGCGGCGCACCTGAAGGCGATATTGCTCGTGCCGTCAAGCATTCCATGGTCGTTATTGATGCAGAAAAGCATAAGCTGGACTATAAACGTTCCGAACGTGAAAATGGTATCCAGGAGCTGAAGCAAAAATGGCAGATCAGAGTGCAAGAGGACGGTACTGAAAAATATGGCGGCGCATCTACACTCTTATCCAGAAGAAAACAGACCGTTCGAGTGCCTGAGCGCAAGGGAAGCGCCCGAATCGATAAAGAGACGGGTGAAAAAATATATAAGGAGTCCGGGCGTACTTATATTGACCCCAAAACGGGCAAGAGAGTACAAGCTATGACGGAAGTAAGCCTTATTTCTATGTACCCCAACGCACGAGACCTGTCCTCTGGCACCATTCAAGAAAATTACTATGCCGATTTTTCAAATGAACTGAAAGCTTTGGCTAATCAGGCGCGAAAAGAGGCAGTAAATATGAAGGGCATCCAGAAAAGCCCTGATGCTGCCGAAAAATATAGAGCCGAGGTTGAGTCTATTAACGCCAAGCTCAATGCAGTTATTGGCAATAAGCCGAAAGAACGGCGTGCTACCATTATTGCAAATGAGAATATTAAGGCTAAAGTACAGGCTCAGGGCTTGGATTACAAGAAGGACAAGAAAGAAATCAAGAAGATTGCCGCTGTTGAGATGCAGCGTGCACGTGATTCTGTTGGCGCAAGCGGCAGCAAGACAAAGATTACGTTCACTGATCGTGAATGGGAAGCAGTTCAAGCTGGTGCAATCTCTGATTCCAAGTTGATGAAGATTCTGAACTCGTCAAAGTCAGATGAAATCATCAAACGAGCAATGCCAAAAGCAAGTACAACATTGTCTTCTGCTAAGTTAGGCAAAGCACAAGCGATGCTGGCAAACGGCTATAGCTATGCAGAGATTGCAAAGGCTTGTGGTGTTCCTGAGTCAACGATTTATGACAATCTTAACAAGTAAGAAAGGCTTTGAACTATGATTCGATGCTTTTTAACCACTGTTGACAACCCGTACAGTCCTTATGAACAGTTTGAGGACTGGTATCGGTTCGACACCGACAAGGGCTATAACTCGTCTGGGCTGCTGATGCGGATGGCTTACACCTCTGATCAGCTTACGGACGCAGAAAATGCGTATGAAATTGAGCAGGCTATTGACCAAATCATAGCCAATGACCCGCTCAATATCTACAAAAAGCTCAAACTCGATATCAAAGACGATGCTCCCAGAGAGCAAACAGCGTAAAAGGGGTATAGGGGGGGTGCTTGAAAAATACACCCCCTCCCCAAATCGCGCCGGTCTTTGATTTTTCCCCGGAGGGAAAATTGAGAATTGGGTTTTAACTACTGCCGAGGCTTCAGGGTGTAGACTGTGCCTCGGTGGTTTTTGTAAGAGCTTATGGGAGGGTGCTCTCTTCAAACAACCTCCATTTGTCGTTTGTTCATTTTTCTTCTCCTTTCAAATGATTAGAAAGACACCACGACCGGCTCCCATAAACTCTTACAAAAGCCATTAAAAAGTGTGGGAAACAGGCAAGATTCTAGTACAAACCAAATCAAAACAGAATAGAAGGATGACAAAAATGAGGACAAAGAAAGCTGCTTCTGAAGACGTGGCTCCCATGCGGCCAACATTGTCCCCAGAAGTACGAGAAAACCAGATGATTTCCCTAGCAATGGATCTGGTGGAGAAGCGATTGCGAGAAGGAACGGCATCTTCAGCCGAAACGACTCATTTTCTGAAACTGGCTACGGTCAAATCAGAACTGGAGAAGAAAAAGCTGGAAGCAGAGAATACACTTCTTCATGCAAAAGCAGATGCTATTCAAGCAGCCAAAGATAACGCCCTTCTTTACAAGGAGGCAATCAAGGCAATGCGGGAATATGGCGGGGTGGAAGATAACGATGAACCAGAGAACATATTCTGAGCTTTGTCAGTATTCGACCTTTGAAGACCGGTTCCATTATTTGCAACTGCATGGTGCTGTTGGGCATGATACATTTGGATTTGACAGGTACCTGAACCAAGATTTTTACCAGTCCAGAGAATGGAGGATGTTCCGTGACAAAATTATTGTTCGGGACATGGGATGTGACCTTGGTGTTCCTGATCACGAGATTACTGACTGGGTTGTCCGAGGTGGAAGGCTTATTCGACCACGCATCATCATTCACCACATAACCCCTATTACAAAAGAAGATGTACTGGAGCATCGAGAGTGCTTACTTGACCCTGATAATGTGATTTGTGTATCCGACCAAACACATAAGGCAATCCATTATGGGGATGACAGCATTCTGGAGCCAGTATTCACAGAACGAAGACCGGGCGATACCTGCCCATGGAGGAAATGACATGAACAACGAAGCTATGATGAACCGCGCAAAGCAACTGGTGGTGGACTACTTTAACGCCCATGTGGACGTGACTGACGGCAAGAAGCTGACGATGGAGGATGTGTTCATCGTGTGGTTCAGCAAAACTCTGCAGAACTGGAAGGCGCTTGTGAGCACCACCGTATCCGACGGCATGTACTATGAGCTCACCCACAATGGTGATAAGGGCGAGACTTATCTGGATGCCTACAAGAAGTGGGACAACAAGTGTATCCCGGACTAAGGAGCAACTATGGACAGCATTCTCACTTCTGTAAAAAAGCTGTTGGGTCTGCCTGCAGACTATGAGGCATTCGACCCGGATATCATCATGTACATCAACACTGTGCTAATGATCCTTTCCCAGATGGGGGTAGGACCGAAAGAGGGCTTTTTTATCTCCGACAAAAGCGCTACTTGGAACCAGTTCATTGCTGACCCGGTGAAGGTGGAAGCCGTGAAAGCCTATGTGGCAGTCAAGGTGCGGCTGCTGGGCTTTGATGTACCGCAAAGCAGCGTGACCAAAGAGGCTCTGCAGAATACCGCATCCGAAATGGAGTGGCGGCTGAATGTGGAGCATGATAAAGGGTGATGATTATGAATAGTTGTGAAATTTGGCACTGGGGCGTCAAAGGTATGAAATGGGGCGTTCGGCGCTACCGGAATGCTGATGGCAGTCTGACACCAGAGGGAGTGCGCAAATATCGAAAAAGCTATAACGATATTAAAAATACTCAAAAGTTGGCCGAACGGTCTAAAACAGTTAATTCAACGGGAATTTCTGCGCTGGACTCTTATAACAATAAATACTATGAAAAGCAGGCACGTACCAAAGTGGACGCTCTGATGAGCCGAATTGGAAAACGTGGGTTTTCCCAAATTGACAAACAGGTTGTATCAGAAGGAAAAAGAGCAGCGGAAAAAGTTAAAAAAGAGGCAGAGCGGTTTAATGCCACTCTTGACTTGAATCTTGACACTAAGGATAGCTTTCTCCTTCTTCGTAATCCGAAAAAAGAATACGATGCAGAGTATAAACGTTATCTTGATAACATCTGGTTCAAAGATAATTGAGGAGGCCAGAAGATGGCACTTTCAAACACGGCCACGCCGATTTATTATGGCCGGTTTCGAGAGGCCGTGATTCGGGGTGAAATTCCGGTATGCCGAGAAGTCTCCATGGAGATGAACCGGATTGATGACCTGATTGCAAACCCAGGCATCTACTATGATGACAAAGCAGTGGAAGGTTTTGTCAAGTTCTGCGAGAACGAACTGACCCTTACTGATGGCGGAGACCTGAAACTGCTGGATTCCTTCAAGCTTTGGGCAGAAGAGATATTTGGCTGGTACTACTTTGTGGACCGCAGTATCTATGTGCCCAATCCCGGAGGACATGGCGGTCACTATGAGCGAAAGCGCATCAAGAAACGGCTTATCACGAAGCAGTATCTTATCATTCCTCGCGGTGCCGCCAAGACCATGTACGACGCATTCATTCAGAGCTACTTTCTGACCGTGGATGTATCGACCACCCAGCAATGCACTACCGCGCCCACCATGAAACAAGCAGAAGAGGTCCTTTCACCGATCCGTACAGCACTGGCTCGGTCGAAGGGACCTCTTTTGAAGTTCATGACGGAGGGCAGTTTACAGAACACGACTGGCGCAAAATCTGACCGTGTGAAACTGGCATCGACCAAGAAGGGTATCGAGAATTTCTTGACGAATAGTCTGTTGGAAGTGCGCCCGATGACCATTGATAAGCTGCAGGGTCGGAGAGACCGTGTAGCAACTGTTGACGAGTGGTTGAGCTGTGACATTCGGGAAGATCCCATCAGTGCGCTTGAACAGGGTGCATCGAAGAACGAGGACTATCTCATTGTCGCGACCAGCTCAGAGGGGACCGTCCGTAATGGTTGTGGTGACACAATCAAAATGGAGTTAATGGACATCCTGAAAGGGGAGTACATCAACCCCCATGTGTCCATCTGGTACTACAAGTTGGATTCCATCGATGAAGTTACAAACCCCGATATGTGGCTGAAGGCAAACCCGAATCTGGGACAGACGGTTAGCTACGAAACTTACCAGCTGGATGTAGAACGTGCAGAAAAAGCGCCTGGTTCCAGAAACGACATTCTGGCCAAGCGCTTTAATATTCCTATGGAGGGGTATACCTACTTCTTTCCCTATGAAGAAACCCTACCACATCGCCACCGAGATTACTGGCAGATGCCTTGCGCTCTCGGCGCAGACTTGTCGCAGGGTGATGACTTCTGTGCGTTTACATTCCTATTCCCAATGGCGAACGGCTTCTTTGGCGTAAAAACCAGAGATTACATTACCTCTTATACACTGTCGAAGCTCCCACAGGCCATGCGCCAGAAGTACGACCAGTTCATGCAGGAAGGAACACTACAGGTGTTTGATGGCACGGTGCTTGATATGATGCAGGTCTATGATGACCTCGATAACTTCATTCAGCAGAACGACTATGATGTCCGGTGCTTTGGATATGACCCTTATAATGCCAAGGACTTTGTAGAACGCTGGTGCACAGAGAACGCGCCGTTTGGCGTGGAGAAGGTCATTCAGGGTGCAAAGACTGAGAGCGTTCCTTTGGGCGAGCTGAAGAAGCTCTCTGAACAGCGGAAACTGCTCTTTGACGAGGCTCTTATGCAATTTGCCATGGGCAACTGCATTGCTCTGGAAGACACGAACGGTAACCGCAAGCTGCTGAAGCGTCGTTCTGATCAGAAGATTGATGCAGTTGCTGCCATGATGGATGCCTACATTGCATGGAAGATGAATCGAGAAGCGTTTGAGTAAATCAAACGACCTTTTGGTAGACTTCGCCGTTCGGACGAAGGTACAGTTCCGTAGGAGCAGAAGGCTTGTCCAGTGCATCCTTGACCAAGACAAGAAGCGGAGACTCTGGCTGTGCATTCAATACATCAGATAGTTCCAGAATTTTGTGCTCGCTTGCAGACACATCGCCTTTGAGCAGACCTTTCTTTTTGCTTTCGATTTCCTTGTTTATTTTATCAGAGAAGGTTTTCAGCGCACCAATCATGCGGTTCTGACTGAGAGCAAACAAAGGTTTCGCATCGGCTTTGATATTCGCAAGGTAAGACTTGTTCCAATTTTGCGCATAGTAAGCTTCCATAATGGTACTGATGGCATACAGCTGGGAAGCAAGGTCAATGCCCTGTTTGTTTTGCAATACGGTTCTGGCCTGATTTTCGTTGGTTTTTGCACCAACAGAATCTTCCAACTGCTCCGTGTAGAACTCCATGTCAGCCACAGCCTTGATTTTTGCACGTTGCAGGTTGCCGATGGTAGCCATGCGCTGCGGCTCACTGAGCATGATGGTCGAGAAGTTTGCAAGTGCATACTTAACAAATGTAAGTTCAGACAGCAATTCCGTGCGTTTGGAAGCCTGAAGAAATACCAGAAGGTCATCCAGCTTTCGATTGACTTCTGTTAACTTGGAACTGATGTCTGCGAGGAAATACTGTCCGGTGGCAAAAGAAGCAACACTGAACATCTGAAAAGCGGCAACTGCTGCAGGATCGACCTTATACAGAGAAGCAGTGCCTGCAAAATGTCCGGTGGCATCTACCATAGTTGTGGACTGACCGCCCTGATTTAAGTTCAACAATGTGCCATGGATGCCTTTTGGAAAACGGAGAACATACGTGCTGGAAACAGCGTCAGCCGCAGCTTGCGCAGGAATCAGTTGCAATAACGAATTGGCAGCAAGCCCTGCCTGCTCTGGAAACTCGACCTTTTTAAAACGGGTTGAGTCATCGAAATCAGGATGGGTTTCACAAGGCGCAATCTCGCAATTGAAATCTGCGGGACGCAGTTGAGAATCAGACATAGTTTCAGACCTCCTCCACACATAAAAACAAGCGGATAGCCCAGTATAACACGGGGGGGGGGGGTATGTTTGCAATACTTATAAAGAAGGAGGATGAAGCTTGTATTATAATAATCAGATTTGGCACTGGGGCGTCAAAGGTATGAAATGGGGCGTTCGGCGCTACCAGAATGCCAATGGTAGCCTGACGGATGCAGGCAAGAAACGGTACGACAGGGATGCAACGACCAATGACAAAAAGAAAAAAGATAATAAGCTGCCTGCGGATGCTTTGCAAGATCCGAATCGCTGGGTTCGTGAAGATCGTGAACGGGCAAAATCTGTCGCAGATGCTGGCAGCCAAATGGCAGGTAACCTGAAAACACTGAGCGACAAGTCCATGAAGATTCAGTCTCGCAGGACAGAAAAGATGGATTTAAGCAAGATGACCGACCAGGAGATGCGGGAACGAATCAATCGGGCCATGCTGGAGAAACAGTACGATGACATGTTCAATCCGAAGAAGGTCTATTCCGGCCGGGAAGCCGTTAGTGATACTTTGGAGGTTGCGGGAAGCGTTCTCGCCATTACCAGTTCTGCGTTAAGCATTGCTCTTGCAATTCAGAAGTTGCGAGAGGGGTGAGTAATTCAAAATGGAATTGTATCACCACGGCATCAAAGGCCAGAAGTGGGGCGTAAGGCGTTACCAGTATGCTGACGGCACGTATACCCCGGCAGGACGGAAGCGTTATGGTGTAAGTCAGAACGCAAGCCGAATGGAGCGCATGGCATCCACAATGGAGATGCGAGTAAAAGACTGTGTGAATACTGCTCGCACACAGGTGACGGGTCGGCAGTATGTTGACGGATACCTGAAGAAGGGCACAACTTTCTCTCGGATTCAGACTTCCAAGGACTTCGAGAATTTCGCGTTCTACGCCACCTATAAGAAGGCTGACAGTGACAAGTACATGGGGCTCTTCGGAAAGAATCTGATGACACGAGCCAACTACGATGCCAAACAGGCAGAAAAGCAGGCGAACGCTTCCGGCAGCGAAGCTGACTTAGTAACGGCCACCGCTTTACGCGATAAAACCAACAGCATGAAGGTCTATCAGCTGAAACTGGAAACAGTCAAGAAGCTGAAGGTGCCTTCTGATGAGAACGCAAGTGATATTACGGCTAGACTGCTGAAAGAGAAAGAGTTCAAGCAGAATCTTGAAGCATCCATAGCGGATTCCAAAGAGAAGATGCGCAGACCCACCCAGCAGGTGCTTTTTAAGCAAGCTGAGAATGCGTTGAAGAAAGACCCCACTACGCTGACGGCTTCTGAAAAAGTGGCTATCTATAAAGCTCTAAACCTTTCTCTGACAAACCATAACGCACAGGAAGTGGCGGCACAGAGCCGTTTCTATGCGGAGCTGAGTAAGAAAGGCTACAATGCGTTGCTGGATTATAACGACAAGGATTATTCCAGCTATCATGCAAAGCGCCCGATGATCGTGTTTGATACAGATTCTGTCCGCCTGCAATCGGTGACAGAGACCAATCCGAAGGTCGTGGACAAGCTGTATATGCGCTACAACGCCGAGCGAATTGCAAAAGAAGTTGGAGCAAACACAATCGGCTACGTTTCCAAGCTGGGCAACAAGACGGTTTCGGAGTGCTCCGCTTACATGGAACGCAAGATGAGCGATTATTTGAGTTAAGGAGGAAAAATTCAAAATGGAGATGAACATTGGCTCCAGGCTGAAACACGCCTGGAATGCCTTTCTCAACCGGGACCCTCCCGGAAGCAGGTATTATGGGGGTGGCTACAGTTACCGCCCTGATCGGATGCGCTTTTCCCGTGGGAGTGAGCGCACCATCATCAATGCCATCGATAACCGCATTGCGCTGGATGCAGCATCCATTACGATCAACCACGTAAAGCTCGATGAAAATAATCGGTTTGATTCGATTATTGATTCGGGCCTTAATTATTGCCTGAATACTGAGGCCAATGCTGACCAGACCGGTCGAGGGCTGATTCAGGATATCGTGATGACCTTTTTGGAAGAGGGCGTTGCAGCAGTTGTGCCAGAGAAAACGAACTTTGACCCGCGCTATAGCAACAGCTATGAAATCTACTCCATGCGCGTTGGCGTACCTGTGGAGTGGTACCCGAATCATGTGCGTGTGCGATTGTTCAATGAGCTGACCGGGCAGAAGGAGGAAATCACTTTCCCGAAGAAGATGGTGGCTCTGATTGAAAATCCGTTTTACGCAGTCATGAATGCCCCGAACTCTACTATGCAGCAGTTGGTGCGAAAACTGGCCTTGCTGGATGTGGTGGATGAGCAGGCTGGCAGCGGAAAGCTGGACATGATCATTCAGCTGCCCTATGTCATCAAGAGTCCGGCGCGAAGGGAACAGGCTGAACAGCGCAGGGCTGACATCGAACAGCAGCTTTCCGGCTCCAAGTACGGTATTGCCTATACGGACGGCACTGAGCGAATCGTGCAGTTGAATCGCAGTCTCGAAAACAACATTCTGAAATCCATTGAATACCTGACGAACATGGTATACAGTCAATTGGGTGTGACGCAGGAGATCCTGAATGGTACTGCGGACGAGAAAACGATGAACAACTATATGAACCGCATCATTGAACCGGTCGTGTCGGCAATTGCAGACGAGTTCAAGCGGAAGTTCCTGACGAAGACTGCTCGAACACAGGGCCAGAGTATCATGTTCTTCCGTGATCCGTTCCGTCTGGCACCGGTGAGTATGATTTCGGAGATGGCAGATAAGTTTACCCGCAACGAGATTATGACCCCGAATGAGCTCCGGCAGGTGATCGGTATGAAGCCCTCGAAGGACCCGAAGTCCGACAAGCTTGCAAACCGTAACATTGCCTCGGCTGACGAGAAGATGCCCATGTAGGGCGAAGAAACTTATGCTGACGAGCAGGGTTACGACTATGCAGATTAGCAGGAAGGAGTGTGAAAAATTCAAAATGGCAATCAATTTTGATTATGACTTTTCCGGTTGGGCGACCAAAGCCAATGTGAAGTGCTTTGATGGCCTGACCATTGCACCGAATGCATTCAAGGACTGCGATGGTAAGACGGTTCCGGTGGTATGGAACCATGACCATAGCGCACCCGAAAGTGTTCTGGGCCATGCGCTGCTGCAGAACCGCAAGGAAGGCGTGTACGCATATGTCAAGCTGAACGACACATCCAGCGGTCAGACTGCCAAGGCCTGCGTGGATAACGGTGACATTGATGCAATGTCCATCTACGCAAACGGCATTCAGAAAGCGGGCCGAACCGTGATGCACGGTATGATCAAGGAACTGAGCTTGGTAATTGCCGGATGTAACCCTGGTGCTCTGATCGATGAAGTCGTGAAGCACGGTGCAGATGGCTCCGAAACAGACAGTTCCGAAGCCTATATTTATACCGATTCTGGTCTGAGCCTGAAGCATGGGTTGGACCCGGACGATAACCCGCTGGAGGACGAAACGTTGCAGCATTCGGATGATTCCAGCGAAACCGACAAGGATAAGAAAGGAGAAAGCAAAATGGCTGATGCCAACGAGAAGACCGTCAAGGAGGTATTTGATACCTTGACGGAGGAACAGAAGAACGTGGTTTACGCTATCATCGGCTCTGCCCTGGATGAAGGCAAGGGCGGTGAGAGCAACGACAAGGGTGATGGTAAGGAGGACAATAGTATGCACCACTGCTTTGAGAACGACAACGGCGGCACTGTGCTGAAGCACAGTCTGGATGAGATCAACAACGTTATCGCGACTGCCAACAAGCACGGCACTCTGCGCGATGCTTTCTTGGATGCAGGCATTACCGGCGATGAGCTGGCCCACAGCATCGAGAACATGGACTACCTGTTCCCGGATGACCACAATCTGGATACGGTACCTCGCATCGTGGATCGCGACCAGACTTGGGTTGACAAGGTTATGAACAGCGTCCATCATGTGCCGTTTGCCCGCGTCAAGGTCATGTTTGCCGACCTGACCGAGGATGATGCTCGTGCCAAGGGTTACATCAAGGGCAACTACAAGAAGGAGCAGGTGTTCAAGCTGCTGAAGCGTTCCACCACTCCGACCACCGTTTACAAGAAGCAGCGCTTCGACCGCGATGACATCATCGATATGTCCACCATGGATGTCGTGGCCTTTACCAAGAAGGAGCAGCGCGGCAAGCTGAACGAGGAACTGGCTATGGCTTTCCTGATCAGCGACGGCCGTGACGACGCCAGCGATGACAAGATCAACGAGCTGAACATCCGTCCCATCTTCAACGATGATGATTTCTACACCATCAAGGTCGTGGTTCAGCCCGGCACCAATGCAAACGAGGACGCCAAGGCCAAGGCAACCATCAAGTCCATCATCAAGGCCCGTAAGGAGTACAAAGGCTCCGGCTCTCCGACCTTCTACACCACCGATGATGTGCTGACTGATATGCTGCTGCTGGAGGACGGCATCGGCCATCCGCTGTACGCTGACGAGGCCGCTCTGGCCCGGAAGCTGCGCGTGAAGGAGATCGTTACTGTTCCTCGCATGGAAGGCCGCAAGGGTGCCAAGGGCGGCGACCTGCTGGGCATCGTGGTCAATCTGGCCGACTATACCGTGGGTGCCGATAAGGGCGGCGAGGTCAACATGTTCGATGACTTCAACATCGACTATAACCAGCTGATCTACCTGATCGAGACCCGCTGCTCCGGTGCAATGACCACTCCGTATGGCGCAATGGCCATCGAGATGGATGCCGCCAACTCTTCCAAGGCCTGATAAGGAGGTAAAACGATATGCTGAACAAGCTCTATGAGCAGGGTAATGACCTGCATGTTGCAAACTACATGGCCTACGGCAAGACCGCAGACCACAAGCTGTACGCTGATGTAGCGTTCAAGAAGACCGTGACCGAGGTTGAGATCAAGGATGCGTTCCAGAAGGGCCGCCTGATCATCATTGAGGGCGCAAACTATCTGCTGCCCGTTGCCTTTGGCACCACTGGCGTTGTGACCGTGACCGCAGGCGAGACTGTGAAGACCCAGGTATGGGCAGCTTCCGCAACGGCCTGATTTCTTTTGTAAATCAAGTTAGTAGAATCTAACTTCAAAATGGAGTGAAATGCTATGAGCAAATGGTTTGGAAAAATCGGTCTGGTGCAGACAGTTGAAACGGAGCCGAGCATCTTTGAAGAAAAAGTGACCGAGCATGATTGCTATGGTGAGCTTTTAAAGAATACCCGGCGTGTCCAGACTGTCGACAAAGTAAATGACGACCTAACTATCGCAAATACTTTGAGCATCCTGGTCGACCCGACGTTGTACAAGCACTTTGACTCCATCAAATATGCAGAGATTATGGGTGCTAGATGGAAAGTGACAGAAGTGCAGATCGATTATCCGCGGCTGACACTTACCCTGGGAGGACTGTACAATGGCGGAACGCCGACTGAAACTTGACGCTATTTTGCGCCAAATCGTAAAAGATGCGTGTGGTAAAGAGAATGTGTACTACCAACCCCCGGCAAATCTGCGAATGAGTTACCCATGTATCTGCTATGAACAATCCAAAATACAGAATGCCGCTGCCGATAACAGAGTTTATTTGCAGCGGATTTTTTATCAGCTGACAGTCATCGATTCACGACCGGATTCCAAAATAACGAAAGCACTTATGCAAATGGCTAAGTGCCGCTATGACCGGCCGTACAAGGCTGATAATCTGTATCACGACGTTATAACGATCTATTTCTAAAAAGGAGGAAACTCGAATGGCAAAAATCGAATGGGATAAGACCGGCGAGCGCAAGTACCAGCTGGGTGTTAGCAATGTTGCTCTGTATAAGCAGGACAAGGGCGCTTACCCCAAGGGTGTGGCGTGGAACGGCATTACCGCAATCAAGGAGAGCCCGGATGGTGCTGATGCTACCGACCTGTGGGCCGATAACATCAAGTACGGCAGCATCCGTGCAGGCGAGAAGTATAACTTCACCCCGGAGGCCTACTTCTATCCGCCTGAGTTCGGCGAGTGCGACGGCAGCGCGGAGGTGGCTCCTGGCGTGACCATCAGCCAGCAGAAGCGTAAACCCTTTGGCCTGACCTGGCAGACCCTCATTGGCAGCGATGAAGATGATGAGCTGGGCTTTATCCTGCATCTGGTGTGGGGCGCAACTGCATCTCCTTCTGAACGCAGCCATGAAACCTACAATGACAGCCCGGACGCTGAGACCTTCAGCTGGGACTGCGATACCACTCCTGTCAAGGTGACTGGCTATAAGCCCACCGCCCATATGGAGCTGGATAGCACCAAGGTGCCTCAGGCCAAGATGGAGAAGCTGCTGAACATTCTGTACGGCACTGCCAACACCACCCCGTATCTGCCGCTGCCGGATGAGGTTATCAAGCTGATGACCACCTGATCCATTCAAAATGGAATCGATTTTATAAAGGAGAAAGAAAAATGATTACCGAAACTCTGACCTATGTGGACTTTGGCGGTACCGAGCGTACCGAGGACTTCTACTTCAATCTTACTGAGGCAGAAGTGCTGAACCTGTCGCTTTCCAAGGAGGGCGGCATGGAGGCGTACATCAAGAAGATCGTGAACGCCAAGAGCCAGCTGGAGTTGGTTAAGCTGTTCCAGGATGTTCTGCGCATTTCCTACGGCAAGAAGAGCGAGGATGGCCGTCGCTTTGAGAAGAGCCCGGAGATCTTTGCAGATTTCGAGGCTACTCAGGCCTATAGCGATTTCTACATGTCGCTTGTCACCAATACAGAGAAGGCAATTGCCTTTATCAATGGTCTGTGCGATACCAAGCCTACGAAGGCTGAACCCGCACCTCAGATCGCAGGCAATGCGCCTATCGCACTGCCTAACGGCTAACATTTAACAGCACAGGGAGGCAGGCAGAATGCTGAAAATCACAATTCCTAAACAGGAATATTGGGATGCACGAACGCAGGAATTTGTGCAGCTGAACGCTGTAACGCTCCGGTTAGAGCATTCGCTTGTCTCCCTGTCTAAATGGGAAATGAAGTGGCATGTTCCTTTTTTCGGTAACGATTCACTGACAAGGGAACAGATGGTCGATTATGTTCGGTGCATGACGGTTACGCAAGGTGTTGAGCCGAGCGTGTATCTTCGACTGACAGAATCGAACATGGCAGCCATTTACAAATATATGGACGAACCGATGACGGCAACCTGGTTTCCGGGTGAGCCAAAACCGTGCGAGCCCAGAATACCGCAGAAGAGTAAGCCTCGCCCTAAGATTAAGGTGAAAGTAAAAGCCTTAACAAGCGAGGCAATTTATGCGCGTATGTTTGCCGCCCACATTCCCTTGGAATGCGAAAAGTGGCATCTTAACCGACTATTCACGTTGATTCGAGTTTGCAACGAGGAACGGAAGCCGCCTAAGAAGATGAGCAAAAGCGAGGCTCTTAGCAGACAGCGTGCATTGAATGAAAAACGCCTGAAGGAATTTGGTACGAGGGGATCAGCAGTTGGTGAACAGCCTGAACAATGCTGAACTTGATAGGTTCGATAAACAAAATGAGCGCTATGCTTTGGAGATGAAGACGTATTCCAACCAGCAGAGCATTCTTCTGAAGCTGTTTGAAGATGGTGATTATGGTGTTGTGACCTCTACCATCAACATGGGTGCTGCCCTGCGAAATATGTCTTACCAACTGAAACGCACCACGAATGCTTACGACAAGTATAACGAGTATGTACAGGCCGGGACGCAGAATACGGATGATGGACTGGCAGCTCTCCACGAACTGCAGGACGAGCGTTATAGCTTTATTGGGTATGCGGAAGCTTTTGCTGATGCGCTTAATATGAGCGATGATGCAAAGAAGGTTACCATGCAGCTTGGCATTGCCATTGCTGATAACTGGAAGTCCATCTCGAATGGGTTCAATAAAGCATGGGGCAAAGTGCAGGAGTCGTATCCGGCAATTGCGCAGAAGCTCTCAAATTTCATTGGCTTGTATATGCGTGACGGTGCTGCGGAGACCATTACCGCTTCAATGTCTGCTGTTGTAGCAGCCATGAACGGTGATTATGGTACAGCCATCAGTTCGACCATCAGTGCATTACTGAATTTCCTCGGGTCTGACTTTGGAAAGACTCTGATGGATACGGTTAAGAACGGCTTTACGACATACATGCCGAAAATTGCATCCTTCATTGGTAAACTCTTTGAGGATGGCGGTTTGCTAGCAGGTATCGGTAAGGTTGTTATGGGGTTGTTTGGAGAAGGCGGTGCACTGGCAGGCGTTGGCGAAGCTGTTATGGGCGTTCTGACAACCATTGCAGGTGTTATTGGCATAACGGTACCAGAACTCGGACTAATTATGCTGGCAATTGCTGCTATCGGTGTGGCAGGCTTTGCACTTATCAAAAACTGGGATAAGGTGAAAGAGTGGTTTGCCAATTTTGGCGAATGGATCTCGAATCTGTTTCAGAATATTGCTGAGGGCATCGGAAACTTTGTGTCCAACTTGGTGGAAGGCATCGGTAACGTATTCAAGAAAATCTGGGAAGTCGGCAAGAACATCGGTCAGGGTCTTTGGAACGGCGTGACCAGTGTAGCTTCCGGCATCTGGAATGGCATCAAAGGCTTGGGCAGTTGGATCGTGAATGGCTTTAAGAGCATTTTCGGTATCCATTCTCCCTCGACTGTTATGGCTGAGCTGGGCGCTTACATGGGACAGGGCTTTGCAAACGGCATCACCAGTACCGAGGATGGTGTGAATCGTTCCATGGACGATATGACCAGCTCTGCACTTGACATTGCCATGAATGCGGCCCAGATGCTCTATGATGTTGCAACTGGACAGGAGACTGCTGAACCGATTTTTACGCCGGTGCTGAATCTTTCTGACTATGCATCTCCGACCAGCTGGGCAGCTACACAGGCATATACGCCTTCTGCTGAAACAGCGGAACGTGTGTATCGCAGTAATGAACTCGCACAGAGGATTGGCGGAAATCAAAATGGAGCGTTTACGAAGTTCCGGTCAGACAATAGCGATGTGGTAAACGCAATTAGCCAGCTGGGCAATCGCGTGAACCGAATGGCAGAATCGATCAGTAAAATGAAGCTTGTACTTGACAGCGGAAAGACTGTTGGTGAACTGGCACCGAAAATCGATTCTAACATGGGCGGAAGAAACATTCTGGCAGAAAGAGGGGTGATTTGATTGGAACGCGAGTATTCTGTGAATTTTGGACAGTACAACACGTGGTCTGATTGGCACCTCACGCCTGCAGAACGCCCCATCGTTGTACCTCCGACCGAAAAAACGCATAATATCGACTTGCCGGGTGGTAGTGGTGTAATTGATGCAGCACAAGCATTGACGGGCTACCCGGTATTTAACATGCGAGAAGGAAGCTGGGATTTTTATGTAGAAAATGATGTTGAACCCTTTATGACAATCTACAGCAAGGTGATGGCCGCACTTCAGGGTAAACGACTTCGCGTCAGCCTGGAAGAAGATGCGGCCTATTTTTATGAAGGCCGATGCTGGGTGGACAATCCCAAACAAAGCAACGGTCACACCATGCTCACTATCAACTACAGCTTGAACCCGTATAAGCACAAGTTTGCGGACATTGGAAAAGTTGTGAAAACCGCCGTTAATGGCAGCGCTACAATTTTCTCTGGTTCGGTCAGCAATTATACGGGCGAGCCGATTTGTCCGAAATTGGGCATCGAATTGTCTTCTGGGGATGCTATGTCCATTGAGTTCACAACATCTAGCAGACGGTATACAACATCGCTGGCAAAAGGCACGTGGGTTGACCCCATTATCATGCTGATACCAGGGGAAACGACGTCCATTGTTGCGAAAGGCTATGGGACAGTGAGCTTACAGGCGATTGGAGGATGGTTATAGTATGTTTAGCGTATATGCTGACGACAAACTGTTCTATTCGCCACGGCTGTTGGATGAGAGATATGCCATTACAGAACCTCAGGCAACGCTTGAACTGAATAAAGCAGGCAGCTTTACGTTTAATTTGCCATCCATCAATCCGATGTACTCCAGTTTGAAAAAACTGAAGACGATCATTACGATTCGAGAAGATGACGAGGTGCTCTGGAAAGGTCGTGTATTAAACGACGCGAAAGACTTTTACAACACCAAGGCAGTTACTTGTGAAGGTGAACTGGCTTTTCTGAACGATATTCAATATGAACCACATGATTATTCCAAAAAAGGAATCAAAATGGGGGAGTATTTCAAGAAGCTTATTGAGCACTATGCTTCTGAATGTTCGGAAGAGCGAATGATCAAACTCGGCAATGTACGAGGAGCCTTTACGGATGTGCTTATCTATCCCAAAACAACGGACTACACGAACGTTTGGAATCTTATTTCCGGCAATCTTATTGGTGCATCGACCGGTAAAGTTGGTAAGGACGAGGTAGACCTGAGTGATTACGATAGATATTTGTACATCCGAAGGGAAAAAGGTGTATCTTACATTGATTTTGTGGACGACATTGGAAAAGCATCTAGCCAGATTATCGAATTTGGCAAAAATCTTCTGGATTTGAGTGAGTATGTGGATGCTTCCAATGTTTACACACAGATCATTCCGCTTGGCAAAGCTGACAGCAAAGGAAACCGTGTTGATATCAAACTTGTAAATGGCGGAAAAAACTATTTACAGTCTGATAGTGCCATTGCACTCTTTGGCAAAATCCAAAAATCAGTTATCTGGGAAGATGTAACCAATCGAAACACTTTGAAAGCAAACGGGCAACGAATGCTGAATAAGGCTGTTGAGATGGCAATTAAAATTACGATTCGTGCATTCGACCTGCATCGAATCAATGTCAATACTGACAAAATTGATTTTGGTGACAAAGTTCATGTTGTAAGTCTGCCGCATGAAATCAGTTCGGACTTTCTTTGTTCCAAGATTGTATTCACACTCGATAATCTTGAAAATACAGAGTATACGTTCGGATTGGATTTTGAAACCATGTCCGGTAGCTTTGCATCCTACAAGCGTACCTACCAGTATAAAATGGAAAGCGCACTGGAGATTGGCAATCAGAATACACAGGACCTTCTCGATGCGATGACCCGTATGGACTCTTTGCAAACACAAGTAGATGGCAGCATATGCTCATGGTTTTATCCCGGTGTTCCTACAGCAGAAAACTATCCAGCCGTCGAGTGGACAACGCCTGAAGCAAAGCATGCTCACATCGGTGACCTGTACTATGACAAGTCAACAGGTATTGGATACCGCTGGACAGAGAATAGTGGGGGTTACTATTGGGATGCTATCGAAGACAAGCAAGTTCAGCAAGCTTTGCAAGATGCCTCGCGGGCACAGTCTACTGCGGATGGAAAAGTGCGTTGCTTCAGCGCCCAGCCGTACCCTCCGTATGAGGTTGGTGACCTTTGGGTACAAGGTGGTAGTGGTGATATTTTGTGCTGTCAGCATGACCGTGAAAGCGGCAGTTATGTGGCAAGTGATTGGGTGAGAGCATCGAAGTACACCGACGATACCAAAGCTATTGAAGCCGGAAAAACAGCAACAGATTACATCAAAGATGGCGCAGGTGGAATTCAGGTTGGTCCCAATGGAAGCAGCAATGTAACCATGACTGATGAGGGGCTAGTTTTTAATGGCATCCGTAATCTGGTTCCTCTTTGGGAAAATGCCGATCCTACATCCGGTATGGCAGGAGGAACAGTTATTTGTTCAGATGGGCGTCTGGCATCTTACGCAGCAATTGCAATTGGTTGTCAGGAATATTACACAAGCCCATTTGATAGCGCTTCGACAGAAGGTGGCCTGATCCAGTACACAATCGTAGTGCTGAATGGAAAGGAAGCACGTTGTTCTTATGCGTGGGATAAACCTCGTGCACGTAAGGTAACTGCCAACAAAAACGGAATCACCTTTGGACCGGGCGGCTACTACGACACCAAAAAACTGGACAAGTGGATATGGCCGTGGACTGATGTGACATACGGCGCAAAGTTCGATGCTCACAATCAGTGCTGCGTGCCAGTCGTTATTTATGGATTCCTTTGAGGAGGTGGTGCCATGTACGTTACAACGTATAAAGCAGATGGAACGATCACCAGCATTGGGAAGGTAAGCGATTCTTTTCCCGTGGACCGTGAGCACCCGCCTGATGGCTTGCTGTACACGGATGAGATACCGGATGGCCGGGGCATCATCCTGCAGTATAGAATTCAAAATGGAGAATTTGTTTATTCTCCACAACCGACCACAACCGAAGATAAGACCGAAGAAGAGGAGGTAACTTATCAATGACTGAATTGAATCTGATCCTTTCTAAGAATGGTCAGGCACAGCTGGCAGATGGCAGCAGCACCCTGAACATGGGCTATGAGGGCAACAAGAGCGTTTATGCTCTGCGTATCTCGCCCCGTGATGAGTGGGCAAACCTGACCATCAGCGCCTACTGGCACACCCCGAACAAGGAAATCACGCCTCCGGCAACCCTGTTCGCAAACAACGTGGCAAACGTCCCGGCTATCGTAACCGCGATCTCTGGCGAGGGCAAGGTGACCTTCCAGGGCATTCGCGATGGTGTAATCGTCACCAGCGCAGACGTGCCCTACACCGTTGGCGAGAACAGCGGCACCGAAATGGCAGATCTTCCTGATGCTGGCAGCACTACATGGGAGCAGCTGATTGCTGCAACGCAGGCAAGCGCAGATGCGGCACGCAAAGCTCAGGCGGCAACTGAAAAAGCGGCTGCTGGGCTGAGCGCTGTTCTGACGGCTTCCGCTGCCGCGCACAATGGCATCTTCCGTGGTAAGAACTTGGGTTCTGCTCCCACGGAGGCACAGCTGGCAGCCATCAAGGCGGGTACCTTTGACGACCTGTACGTTGGTGACTACTGGTCCAATGGCGGCGTGAGCTATCGCATTGGCGGTTTTGACTACTACCTGCAGTGCGGCGATACCAGCTTCGGAAGCCATCATGCAGTCATCGTGCCGGATACCCAGCTGTATACCCACAAGATGAACGCAACCAATACGACTGAGGGCGGCTATGTCAACAGCCTGATGCGTCTGGAAGGTCTGGCACAGGCCAAGGAAAAGGCGGTTGCAGTGTTTGGTGCAGACCATGTGCTGACCCATCGTGTCTACCTGACCAATGCTGTGACCAACGGTAAGCCTTCTGGCGGTGCATGGTTCGATAGTGATGTGGAGCTGATGAACGAGAACATGGTCTACGGCAGCCATATCTTTGCTCCTGCCTGCGATGGCAGCACGATTCCCACGAACTATACAGTGGAGAAGAGCCAGCTGCCCCTGTTCCAGCTTGCACCGCATCTGATCTCGAACCGCCAGTGGTTCTGGCTGCGGGATGTTGTTTCGTCTACGTGCTTCGCGAATGTGAACGGCAACGGTTATGCGGACTACGGCAACGCTTCGGATGAGGATGGCGTTCGTCCCGCTTTCGTCATCGGCTGATCAACCATCAGGCGGCCTTGTGCCGCCGTTATTTTTTGTTTGAAAGAAGGATTTTTGCGTGTCTAATATTCCTAAAAGTAGGAGAAAAGCGACCTCATTGGATGCTTTGGCACTGGCCCAGAATATTCGCTCTGAAATTACAACGGAGTTGATGCTGACTTTTGGGTACAGCGAAAAACGGCTGGAACAGCATATCCGTAAAGTCACAGATTATATTCAGGACGATGCACTGCGGGAACGAGCTGCAGCTCAACTTCGGGAGACTAATCAGGACTTTAGTATGTGGTTTATTGAGAAAGAGCGGGACGAGGTTCTGAGGCTTTCTCGTGGAATATCGGCACACCTTCGGGCAGCTAATACGATCAGTCCTGTCAATATGAGTGAGTTTGAGGAGCGCAGACTGCAACTGGACAAAGCGCTGGAATGTTGCAATGTGCTTCAGGACGAACTGAACTATATTGCAAAAGTTCTGCCTGCTGACAAAAACAAATACACGCGCATTGTATTGAAGCTTGAGAAAGACTTCAACCTCATTAAAAAATTGCGGCAATCTGATAACGGGCGTTTCCTACCGCACATTCAGGCAGCCGCAAAGTCCGAATAACAACAATTGGGTAGCCTTTGAAAAGTTTCGTCTACGTACTTCGCGAATGTGAACAACAACGGTAATGCGAACTACAACAACGCTTCGAATGAGAATGGCGTTCGTCCCGATTTCACATCCGTGCATTATGGACAGGATTCCCTGCACGGCAATGGGAAAGGAAAGGCTATCCGTTCGGGAGATAACCCGATGAATGATAACTGTGACGGTTCCGGTTACGACCGATGAACTTACAGCGCAGTTTATGAGGCAAAATGAATCCTTATTACGACACAAACGTTCTCTATGATGCGGGAGACCGCGCAATGAATGGCTCCCAGTTTAAGTATGCTTCGAAACTTTATAAGTTGAATCAGCTTCTCATCACAGCAAAATTACAGAAGGCACTTCAAAATGGAACTTACCATCCGAAAGGGAGTATGAAGTTCCGATATCGTGAGCGAGGAAAGGAACGCCTCATTTCCAGCATCGTGACCCCTGACAAGGCGGTGAATCATGTAATTTGTGACGAGGTGCTGACTCCATATCTACAAAAGTTTCTACAGTACGACAATTCGGCATCTCAGAAGGGGAAAGGCGTAGCATTTCATCGAAGGCGTTTTGAAAATGACCTGCGTAACTACTACCGCGAAGAAGGTACGAATGAAGGGTATGTGCTTTTTATCGACTTCAGCGGGTACTATGCGAACATTCAGCATGAACCGTGTAAGGCGGTGCTTCATGAGCTACTCGAAAAGAGCGGTCTACGTGATGAACTTCGGCTTATCACCGAGGACTTGATGGATGAGATTTTCAAGACGTTCGAGATGGATGTCAGCCGATTCTCGGACGAGGACATTGAAGCCATGATGAATGGCAAGGTTGACCCTTTTATGAACATGGGCGTGCCGAAAGAGCTTTTGACCGGTGAAAAGATGCTGGCAAAGGGAGCCGATATTGGCAACCAGCTGGCGCAAAACATTGGTATCACATTTCCTTACCGAATCGATAACTACTGTAAAATTGTCTGCGGCATGAAGCATCAAGGCCGCTATTCTGACGATATGCATATCATCCATCGGAGCAAAGAAGTGCTTCTGAAGGTTTTAGAGGGTATCAAGACAATCGCGGCAGAGTACGGGCTGATTCTCAATGAGAAAAAGACGCACATCTGCAAGCTTTCTGGCGACTACCGTTACCTTCAGGTAAAGTACACGTTGCTTCAAAATGGAATCGTTGTTCGGCGGATTCACCCAAAAGCAATCACAAGAGAACGCCGTAAACTAAAGGCTTATAAGCGCCTGCTGGACAAAGGAATCGTAACCATGGAAGAAATTGATGGTTATTTTCGCTCCTGGCTCAGTGGGAACTACAAGTATATGAGCCGCGACCAAATCTATAAGATGAACAGCCTGTACGTGAAGCTGTTCGGAAGGAGTGTAACATGGAAGAAAGGGCATGGAAGGTTACGTTGGCTGATGGCACATCCCTCGGCAGCCTGAAGCTGAACGGTAACAACTTCATCAGCACCACTGAAGTCACCAAAGAGATGTTCGAGGACAATCTGACAGAAGTGACCATCGAGGGCGGTGACACCATCGAGAAGCATGAGAACATGGAACTGGTGCAGATCAGCAAGATGGGCGAAGAGTGGTGGTTCATCCTGCGGGATATTCCGGCAGAGGAGCTGGAGCAGATGGCTCTGAAGGCGCAGCTGGACTATCTGAGCATGATGGTTGACCCCGAGTTGTAAGGAGGAGTTCAAAATGGCAAATCACAGCAAGAAGTTCAACGATGTGCGTTCCTACTACAAGTATCACATGTGGAAGAAGCGGCAGGTCGTGAATGCCGTGAAACAGGGCTGGATCACGGAGTACGAGTACGAGGAGATCACCGGCGAAAGCTATCCCGTACAGAAAGAGGAAGAAGCAGCCGTGGCAGCCGCGCCGGTTACTGAGACGCCTCAGGTTCCTGTTACGGCGGAGACCAAGGGTGGCACCGAAGATGCAAGCGAGGGAGCAGATGTGACCTCCGAGGAATAAGGAGGGCATATGAGCATCGAAGCATATTCTCTTCTGAAGAACGGCAACCTGAAGCTCTCGGAACACTTCAAAGTCCGGGAGTTTTATTGTCGAGACGGCTCTGACCCGATTTTCGTGGATACAGAGCTTGTGGAGATTCTGGAGAAGATTCGTACCCACTTCAACAAGCCTGTGACCATCACGAGTGCATTCCGCACGGCAAGTTGGAACGCTAAACAGAAGAATGCCGCCAAGTACAGCCAGCACCTCTATGGCAAGGCGGCGGACATTCAGGTGCAGGGCATCAGCGTGGAGCAGGTGTATGCCTATGCGGACAAGTTGCTTGCGGGCAGGGGAGGTGTTGGCATCTATCCTCCCGGCCTTGGAAGGGCGAACGGCTGGGTGCACGTAGACGTGCGCAAAGAAAAGAGCCGGTGGAGGGGGTGATGCCAATGGAGACCATCCTTTCCGCCATCATTGCCGGAGCGGTGACGCTAATCGGCGTATTGATCGCAAATTCAAAATCCAATGCGGTCATGGAGTACAAGATCGAGGAACTGACCCGCGAAGTACGTAAGCACAACGGCTTTGCGGAGAAGATCCCTGTGATCCAAAGAGATATTCAGGTACTTAATCATCGGGTGTCTGATATCGAAACATACGAACACGAAAGGAGCTAACACTATGAACTTCAATATTACTGCGGGTACCATTGCACGAACTGCTGTTCTGCTGCTGGCGCTTACCAATCAGCTGCTGAGCGCCATGGGCAAGAGCCCGCTGCCCATTGAGAGTGCTACCGTGGAGCAGTTGGTGACGGCAGGCATCACGACCATCGCGGCCCTCATCGCTTGGTGGAAGAACAACTCCTTCACCAAGGAGGCCATTGCGGCAGATGCTGAGTACGACCGGCTGCGCAAACAGAACGGGAAGTGATTGATATTTGAGGCGGGAGGAAAAAAGCGAGCGATATCCTGACTGAATGTTTTTCTCCGGCTGCCTGAAATAGTTTCATCTGACACTCATCGTTGACCCGATAGGTCTGTTTTAGATTGGAGTGGCCGGTAAGATGAAGAAAGACCCTGTGATATTTATGCTGGTCCTCTAGGGCTGCCATGAAAATTGCAGGGTCTTTTATTTTTGCCCTAGAAAATGTTGCAATTTGAGCGTAGAAGTCGTATACTGGCAGCATAATGAATCATTTGCACGCACACCGATAAATACAGAGATTTTTGACTGAATTTATTGCCTACCTATTATATATCAGTTCCTGCGGGATGCCATCCTGCTCACCATGAACGAGCCGGAGTATATCAACGCCGTGACAAAACGCCTGTACCCGGAAATCGCCAAGAAAAACGGTACCACCGCCAGCCGTGTGGAGCGCGCCATCCGCCACGCTATCGAGGTTGCATGGGACAGGGGAGACGTGGATACCCTCAATAGCTACTTCGGCTATACCATCCATAACCTGCGCGGCAAACCCACCAACTCGGAGTTCATCGCGATGATAGCCGATAAGATGCGGCTGGATAAACGGCAGCGGGTGGGGTAACATCTGCAAATTGAAAATACGGCTGATTTGAGCGCTGCTTTTGAAAAGCGTGATAAAAACTAAATTAACAGAAGAGCCGCAGTCGGGGATTTTCTTCCCGGCTGCGGCTCTTTTGATATGAATAAACGTATTACGGCTCGATTTTGATTTTATCTTTGGCATATTCCAACGCAAGGCCAATAAGCTCGTTTCGAGAACGGTTCGTCTTTTGCGCTAAATCGTCGTAAAAGTCAACAATGGATTTGTCTACCCGAATCGTGAACATAACAGGTTCTGTGCGCTTTGTTATCTTGAGTTCGTCCATAATTATCACCCTGATTCTATTATGATGCACAGAACGATAGAAAGAAATGTTGCAATTATGTTTATAATTAAACATAAAATGATATAATGGAATAAAGAAGCCAAAACAAGGAGGATTGTACAATGGAGTATCATTTTACAGGGACAGGTGATTCACTGGACGTTACCTTTATTGCAGACGGCATCATTGATGGAAGCGGAAAGGTTATTCCTTATCCAGCAATTAAGAGCATAAAGGTAAAGCGAAAAGGAAATGAATCGGTATTGATGATTACAGCAGAAGAGAATGATACAAAAGTTGAATACTGCTATTCTGTTGCCCCAAAGGACGAGGAAAGCCTTAAAAAAGCAGTAGCTGATATTGAGGCATGCTACATAAAGAAACGAAAAGGAAAATGCTTACTAAATTGGAAAATTATAGGCATGACGGCAGTGATCTTTTTGCTGGTATGCGGTGGTGGCCTCGGTTGGTATGCGAATAATAGTAGAGAATTAGCCGACAGCGAAAAAACAGCCGATAGTGAAATTACTTCGTCGCAAAAAGGCAGCGTGGATAACGAACCTCGAATTGAGTTTGAAGAAACAGAAACCACGAAAAGAACAGATACAATCTATAATTGTCCAGAATACACCGTATACCCTACAAACATCAATGCAGATAAGATTGTATGGACAACAACGGATGAATCTGTTGCGAAAGTTGAAAATGGAATGTTATATGCTGGAAAAGAGGGAACGGCGCAAATAACTGCAACGATTGATGGTAATATAAGCGCGTCTATGACTGTAAACGTCAAAAGCAAGGCTAAGAAAACTTCAACTTCATCGTATAACAGTTCAAACGATGAAAATAGTTTGACATACAGTTCGAGACCCGGTTGGATTACAGGCGGTCCCGGTGCTGGCTCTACGGGAAAGGTCTCTGGTAAATCTTCTAATCAAGAATATCAAAATGCTTTAACGAAAGGCTTACAATACGCAAACCAGCTTCATATGTCAAAGAAAGCAGTATATGACCAACTGACTTCCTCTTATGGTGAAGGCTTCCCGGCGGATGCTGCACAATATGCTATTGATAATATGACGGGCGTAGACTGGAATGCGAATGCCCTCGAAAAGGCAAAGCAATATTATTATAATATGTCGATGTCCAAAAGCGCAGTTTATGACCAGCTTACTTCTGAATACGGTGAGCAGTTTACAACGTCCGAAGCTCAGTATGCCATTGACCATCTGAATTAAGACACAGTGACCCAATAAGAGAAAGACCGCAGACGGAACAAAAGCCGTTTGCGGTCTTTCTCTTTGCATTTTCCTTCCCATCTGGTACAATGGTGCAGAAGGGAAGTGACAAAATGCCGGAAGTGGATGCGATCCGTGCGCAGCTGTTTGCGCTGCAAGATAAGGAATATCGGGTCTTTTACAGCCGCCTGATGCCCACCCTGCCACCGGAAACGGTGATCGGGGTGCGGGTGCCGCTGCTGCGCAGGCTGGCAAAACAGCTGGCGGATACCCCGGAAGCGGAGGCGTTTCTGCAAAAACTGCCGCATTTTTATTATGAAGAAAACGCCCTCCACGCCTTTCTGCTGGAGCCTGTCCGGGATTATGGCACAGCGTTGGCGGCAACGGAGCGCTTTTTGCCCTATGTGGATAACTGGGCGGTCTGCGATAGCTTCAGCCCCAAGGTGTTTGCGCAGCATAAGCCGGAGTTGCTGTCTGCTATCCGGCGCTGGCTGAGCTCTGACCAAGTGTATACCGTGCGCTACGGGATCGGGATGCTGATGCGGTATTATCTGGACGATGCCTTCCGGCCGGAATATCTGGCTTGGGTGGCGGTGGTGCACAGCGAGGAATACTATGTCAATATGATGCGGGCGTGGTATTTTGCCACTGCACTGGCAAAGCAGCCCGCAGCGGCACTGCCGTGGCTGACCGAAAAGCGGCTGGACGTGTGGACGCACAACAAAACCATCCAGAAAGCAGTAGAAAGCCGCCGCATCCCCCCGGAGCAAAAGCAGGCTTTGCGGGCGTTGCGCATTCGTTCACAAAAGCTTTGCGAAGAACGGCGCGTTTGACTGTTTACAATGTGGCGAATTTATTGTAAAATAGAGTATAGCAAAAATGCCGGGTCTGTCCGGCGAAAGATAAAATAGGTGGTGTTTGGATTATGGCATTGAAATATAAGCGTATCCTTTTGAAGATCAGCGGCGAGGCGCTGGGCGGCGAAAAGGGCATGGGCTTTGACGAGCCCACCATGGACGCCATTTGCGGCGGCGTGAAAAAGGCTCACGAACTGGGCGTGCAGATCGGCATCGTTGTGGGCGGCGGCAACTTCTGGCGCGGCCGCTCCAGCGGTAAGATGGAGCGCACGCTGGCCGATAAGATCGGTATGCTGGCTACGGTGATGAACGCACTGGCTGTCTCCGATAAGCTGGAGCAGCTGGGTGTGCCCACCGAGGTGTTCACCTCGATCACCATGCCGCAGGTGGCCCCTGCCTTTACCCGCAAGGACGCTCTGCGCGCCATGGATGAGGGCAAGATCGCTGTGTTCGGCGGCGGCACCGGCAACCCCTTCTTCTCTACCGATACGGCTACCGCGCTGCGCGCCGTGGAGGTGAGCGCCGACGTGATGTTCAAGGCGACCATGGTGGACGGCGTTTACGATAAGGATCCCCACAAGTACCCGGATGCCAAAAAGTACGATACCCTTACCTTTACCAAGGTGCTGGAAGATCAGCTGGCCGTTATGGACGGCACCGCAGCTACCATGTGCCGCGACAACAAGCTGCCCATTCTGGTGTTTGATCTGGCCGACCCGGACAACATCGCACGGGCTGTGCAGGGCGAGAACGTGGGCACGCTGGTCTACGAGGGCTGAGCATAGCGCCCCGGTGCAACTGCATACGATTGGATAGAGCAGCAGCGGCGCAGTGCGCTGCCTGCATGGATCAATAGAATAAAGAAACAGGAGAACAACGACAATGAGCAGCAACACCAAGGTTTACGAAGATAAGATGAAGAGCTCTGTGGAGCATCTGAGCCGCGAGCTGGCCGCTGTGCGCGCAGGCCGTGCAAACCCCGCCGTGCTGGATAAGGTGGTCGTGGACTACTACGGTGCTCCCACCCCCATCCAGCAGTTGGCCGCTGTGGCCGTCTCTGAGGCACGCACCCTCACCATCACCCCTTGGGACCGCACCCTGCTGCGCCCCATCAGCAAGGCAATCATGGCCAGCGATGTGGGCATCACCCCCATTGATGACGGCGTTACCATCCGCCTGAACTTCCCCGCACCCAACGAGGAGCGCCGCAAGCAGCTGGCCAAGGAGGTCTCCAAGCTGGGTGAGGACGCCAAGGTTGCCGTGCGTAACGTGCGCCGCGACGCTATGGATAAGGCTAAGGCCATGAAGAAGGCCGGCGAGCTGACCGAGGACACCCAGAAGACCATGGAAGAGGATGTCCAGAAGCTGACCGATAAGTATATCAAGAACATTGATGCTGCCGTGGAAGAAAAGCAGAAGGAGATCATGGCCGTCTGATCCGCAGCACACAATAACAACTGGGAGGTGCCGTGCGCTGGTGAAAGGTGCGCGGCACTTTTTGCAGGGCAGCCCTGCTGCCGGGAGGTATAAATGGCACACCCCAAAGAATTTGCCGAGGGGCTTTCCATCGGCATCATCATGGACGGCAATGGCCGCTGGGCGAAAAACCGCGGCCTGCCCCGCACCGCAGGACACAAGAAGGGTGCAGCGGTGTTCAAGGATATTGCCAACTACTGCGATGAACTTGGCGTAGCATCGGTGTACTTCTATGCTTTCTCTACCGAGAACTGGAAGCGCCCGCTGGAAGAGGTGGGTGCCATCATGAAGCTGTTCGCCCAGTACCTCATCGAGGGCTTTGACTACAAGAACCGCAATATCCGCATCAAGTTCTTAGGCGACCGCACCGCGCTGGACCCCAAACTGCAAAAGATGATGAATGAACTGGAAGGGGACTCTGCCTGCAAGACCGGCATGACCCTGAACATTGCCATCAACTACGGCGGCCGCCCGGAGATCGTGCGGGCAGCGCAGCAGCTGGCCGCAAAGGCCGCGGCAGGCGAGATCCGCCCCGAGGACATCAACGAGCAGATGATGAGCGATGCCATGTATACCGCCGGACAGAAGGACCCGGACTTTATCCTGCGTCCCAGCGGCGAAAAGCGGCTGTCCAACTTTATGCTCTGGCAGGCCGCCTATTCGGAACTGGTGGAGATGGATGTGCTCTGGCCGGACTTTACCCGCGCCGATCTGGATACCGCCATTGAAGAGTTCAACCACCGCAGCCGCCGGTTCGGCGGCATCTGAGCGGCAATCTGTCCGTATTGCAAACCCTGCACCTATGGTGCAGACCCGACAGACCCGGTACTTCCTCGGGTCGGAATGCGTTGCCCTGCAAGGGGCTGCTGCCGGAAGAACAAAGGAGATCAAACCTATGAAAACACGCATTATTACTGCGATCGTGGGCATTCTTGTGCTCATTGGCGTGATGTTTACCTTCAACACCATGGTGTTCAATCTGGTGATCGCAGCCATCACCCTGATCGCCATCCACGAGATTTACAGCGCCCTCGGCTTTGAAAAAAAGGACTGGCTCATGTACGCAGTGCTGGTACCCTATACATTGCTGGTCATGCTTTCCAGCTATAGCGCCATGCGCAAGCTGGTCATGCCGATGTCCTTTGTGCTGGTCACCTTTTTTGCCATCTATCTGGTGGTGCGCAACGGTACCATCAGCTACCAGAAGGCCAGCGGTCTTTTGGTGTTTTCGGGCATCGTGATCTTCTGCTTCTACTCCTTCGTTCTGCTCAAGGAGCGTCTGCCAGTGGAAAAATTCGGCTATGACGCGGTTTTCTTCATCCTGCTCATCCTCTGCTTTGCATGGGGCGGCGATACCTGTGCCTATTTTGCAGGCCGCGCCTTCGGCAAGCATAAGCTGTGCCCGGTGGTCAGCCCCAAAAAGACGGTGGAGGGTGCCATCGGCGGTGTGCTGGGCACCATGGTGTTCGGCGTGGTCGCCACCCTCATCTACTCCATAGCGGCAAACCGCATGGAGGCCTTTACCCGCTCTAATATCGGCGTTTCCATGTATGTGATTATCGCGCTGCTGGGCTGTATCGCCGCTGTGCTGGGCATCTACGGCGACCTGTTTGCCAGCGTGGTCAAGCGCCAGTGCGGCATCAAGGACTACGGCACCATCTTCCCGGGGCACGGCGGCATTCTGGACCGCTTTGACAGCGTGATGTTCATTGCGCCTTTCGTGACCATGGTCATTACCGCCGTGTTCTACGCCTGATACAGGGGAGGAAACTATTATGTCTAAAAAAATTACGCTGCTGGGTTCTACCGGCTCTATCGGCACCCAGAGTCTGGATGTCATCCGCGCTCAAGGGTACGAGGTCTACGGCCTTTCTGCCCATAGCCATGTAGAAAAAATTTTGCAGCAGATCGAAGAGTTCCACCCGAAATACGTCTGTATGACCGACCCGGACGCCGCCGCAAAGCTGGACGCTGCGCTGGCAGGCCAGGCAAATGCGCCCAAGCTGCTCACCGGCCCGGAGGGGCTAAAAGAGCTGGCTGCGCTGGACGGCCCGGATGTGGTGCTGAACAGTGTGGTGGGCATTGCCGGCCTTGGTGCCAGCCTGTGCGCCATCGAAAGCGGCCACGATCTGGCACTGGCCAACAAGGAAAGCCTTGTTACCGGCGGTCATCTGGTCACGCAGGCTGTGGAAAAGCACGGCGTGCAGCTGCTGCCCGTGGACAGCGAGCACTCCGCCATCTTCCAGTGCCTGCAGGATAAGGAAAGCGCTCCCAGCCTGACCAAAATTCTGCTCACAGCCTCCGGCGGCCCCTTTTTCGGCATGACCACCGAGCAGCTGCGCGGCAAGACCCGGGCAGATGCCCTCAAGCACCCCAACTGGAACATGGGCGCGAAGATCACCATCGACTCCGCCACCCTGATGAACAAGGGTCTGGAGCTGATCGAGGCCGTATGGCTCTTCGGTCTGCCCCCGGAAAAAATCCAAATCGTGGTGCAGCGCCAGAGTATCGTCCACTCTGCGGTGCAGTTCAGCGATAATTCGATCATCGCGCAGCTGGGTGTGCCGGATATGCGCATCCCGATCCAGTACGCCCTGACCTACCCCAAGCGTGTGCCGGGCGTAGTGCCGGAGCTGGACTTTACCACCCTGAAGCTGCTCACCTTCGATGTAGCCGACGAAGAGACCTTCCGCTGCCTTGCCGCCTGCAAAAAGGCCATCCGCAAGGGTGGTCTTGGTCCCTGCGCCGCCAACGGTGCCAACGAGGAAGCCGTTAAGCTGTTCCTTGAGGACAAGATCGGCTTTTTGGATATCGGCCGCTTGGTGGAGGCTGTTGTGGATAGCGACAGCTTTGGCGGCGACTATACGCTGGCAGACGTGTACGAGTGCGACCGCATGGCGCGCGCATTCGTGCGGGCACACCTGTAACGCTTTATCAGCAATATACGCCTCAGCACTGTTTTTGTAACAGTTCCGGGGCGGTATAGGAGAACGAATGTCATTTATTATCACCATTCTTGCCGCGCTGCTTGTGTTCAGTGCGGTGATCGCCATCCACGAGTTCGGGCATTTTACTGTGGCAAAGCTCTGCGGCATTCAGGTCAATGAGTTTTCCATCGGCATGGGGCCGGTGCTCTGGAAAAAGAATCATAAAGGCACCCAGTACAGTCTGCGTGCCCTGCCAGTGGGTGGCTTTGTAGCGCTGGAAGGGGAGGAAAGCCCCGAAAGCCAGCAGGCAGAAGCTGTCCATACTGTGCAGGAGCAGCCCGCCCCGGAGACGGAAGCACCTGTGCAGCCAACCGGCATCCCTCTGAACGAGGCACCGGTATGGCAGCGGGCACTGGTCATGGTAGCCGGTGCTGTCATGAATTTCGTGCTGGGCTTTGTGGTGCTGGTGTTTTTGATCGCCGCCCAGAATGAGCCTATCACCAGCAAGACCATCTACGCCATTCAGGACGGTGCCCTCTGCGGGCAGACCGGCCTGCAGGCGGGGGACAAGGTTTTGGCGGTGAACGGCCGCCGCTGCTTTGTGGCCAACGATATCCTGTACGAGCTGGTGCGCACCCGGTCTTACAGCGCAGATTTTACCGTCCTGCGGGATGGCCAAAAGGTGCAGCTGCCGGGGGTGCAGTTCGACACATGGCAGGACGAACAGGGTGAGACCCACATGAGCATCGGTTTTTCCGTCTATGGACTGGAAAAGACCCCCGGCAACGTGCTGCGGGAGGCGGGCAACAGCGTGCTGTATTACGGCCGCATCGTGTTCACCTCTCTTATTGACCTGCTGCGCGGGCGGGAGAGCATCAATAACCTCTCCGGCCCGGTGGGCATCGTATCGGCCATCGGGCAGGCCGCCAGCTACGGCTGGCAGGACTTGCTGGAACTGCTGGCGCTGATTACCGTCAACCTTGGTATCCTCAACCTGCTGCCTTTCCCGGCGCTGGACGGCGGCAAGGTGGTATTTTTGGTCATTGAAGGCGTCACCGGCCATGCAGTGCCGGAAAAGCTGCAAAGTGTGCTCACCCTTGCAACCTTCGGGCTGCTGTTCGGGCTGATGCTCTTTGCAACCTACAACGATATTCTCCGGCTCATCACCGGGACAGTATAAGAAAGGGGAACCCTTATGCGGCAGAAAAAACGTGAAGTGAAGATCGGCAATGTGACCATTGGCGGCAGCAACCCCATTGCGGTGCAGACCATGCTCAATGTGCCGGTGGAGGACATCGAGGGCAATGTGGCGCAGGCCAAGCGGTGCGAGGCCGCTGGCTGTCAGATTTTGCGGGTGACCTGTCCCAGCCCGGCAGATGCAAAGTGCATCGAGGCCGTCAAAAACGCAGTGAACATCCCCATCGTGGCAGATATCCACTTTGACTATAAGGCTGCGCTGGCCTGCGCGGACGTAGGCGTAGATAAGATCCGCATCAACCCGGGCAACATCGGCGATGATGACCGGGTAAAGGCAGTGGTGGATGCCTGCCAGCAGAAGAATATCCCTATCCGCATCGGCGTCAACGGCGGCAGTCTGGAAAAGCACATTCTGGCCCGCTACGGCGCACCCACCCCGGAAGCCATGGTGGAAAGCGCTTTGTACCATGTGCGGCTGCTGGAAAAGTTCGATTTCAATAACATCGTCATTTCCATTAAAAACTCCAACGTGCCCCGCATGATGGAAGCCTACCGCCAGCTCAGCGCCGTCACCGACTACCCGCTCCATGTGGGCGTCACCGAGGCCGGCACCTACCAGATGGGTCTGCTGAAAAGCGGCATGGGCATCGGCGGGATGCTGCTGGAGGGCATCGGCGATACCATCCGCGTGTCGCTGGCTGCCGAGCCGGAAAAAGAGGTAGAGGCAGGCTTCAACATTCTGCGCGCCGTGGGCTTCCCGGTCACCGGACCGGAGGTCATCACCTGTCCCACCTGCGGACGCACCCAGTACCCCTGCACCGAGATCGCCAACGAGGTGGAAAAGCGGCTGCAGGGCTATAAAAAGTCCATCAAGGTGGCCGTGATGGGCTGCGTTGTCAACGGTCCCGGCGAGGCACGCGAAGCCGATATCGGTATTGCAGGCGGCAAGGGCGAGGCTGTGCTGTTCATCCATGGCAAGCCCATCAAAAAGCTGACCGGCGATAACATTCTGGATCAGTTCATGGACGAGATCTATAAATTGTAAGTATTCTTTTCCCTACTGCCACACCCGCAAAAACGGGTGCGGCAGTTTGTGCTGTAAAGAACCCACCAAAAAGGAGTACCATTTGTGAAACCACTTGTTTCCCAGCTGTGGCCGCAGTTTATGGCGGACCCGGATTTTGCGGCCTGCTTCGGGCAGGTGATCGTGGAGCACGCCCGGATGCTGCGGCAGGACCGGCAGGTCGAGTTTACCCTGCGCAGCGCCGCCCCGCTGGACCAGAATCTCTGCGCCCGGCTGCTGGCTTCCCTGCAGCCGGACTATGAAGGCTTTGAACTGAAGATCAAAAACCTGTTCGGCTATGCCATGCTGGACGAGCACGCTTTGCGCATCCTGCTGGAGGACATGAAGCGGGACGGTGTGCCCATCAACGGCTTTCTGGACAGGAGCAGCATTACCATCACCGGGCAGAATATCACGGTGGGGGTGTGCCACGGCACAAAGTTTTTGCAGGAGATGGGCTTTGAGGAACTGCTTGCAAAGCGTATTGCCGAGCATACCGGCGTTACCCCCAAGGTGACGCTGCAAAGCGCAGTGACTGCGGCGGAGCAGCAGCAGATGGAGGAAAAGCTGGAACGCAAGATTGCACCGCCGGTGGTCAAATTTGAGAAAAAGAACACCGCACCGTCTATCAAGGTGGAGGGGCTCAACCTTACCGACAAGCCGGTCACCATCTTCCACGGCAAAATGTTCACCCCCAAAAATCTTACGCCCCTCAAGGACTTGGGCGGCGAGGGCGGCAAGTGCATGATCTGGGGCGATGTGTTTTTTACCGAGGTCAAGGGCAATTACCGCAAGATCTACACCGTGTCTATCACCGACTATACCGGTTCTATCAACCTGAAAGTCCGTGCACAGGAAGGGGAGGACTGCTCCAAGTGGGAGGGCATCGGCAAGGGCAGCACGGTCATCGTGCGGGGCGACTGCTCCTACGATAAATACGAGCACGACTACATCGTGTACCCCTACGATGTGCTGATCGTGGAGCGCAAAAAGCGGGAGGATACCGCCCCGGAAAAGCGGGTGGAGCTGCATCTGCATACCAAGCTTTCCAGCATGGACGGCTTCTGCGACCCCGGCGGCATCGTCAAGCTGGCGCACCGCATGGGACACCCCGCCATTGCCATCACCGACCACGGCGTGTGTCAGGGCTATCCGGAAGCCATGCTGGCAGCCGATGACATCCACAAAAAAGACCCGGATTTCAAGCTCATCTACGGCTGCGAGGCCTATTTTGTGGACGACATGGTGCCCTGCGTTTACGGCGTAAAGGATCAGCCGCTGGACGGCGAGTTCTGCGTGTTTGACACCGAGACCACCGGCCTTGACCCCGGGGTAGAGTACCTTACCGAGATCGGCGCGGTCATCATCCGCAACGGCGAGGTGGTGGAGGAGTTCGATACCTTCGTCAAGCCCGGTAAGCCCATCACCCCCAAGATCACCGAGCTGACCGGCATCACCAACGAGATGGTAGCGGACGCCCCCGGCGAAAAGGAAGCGCTGGAAGCTTTTCTTGCCTTTGCGGGCGACCGCATTCTGGTGGGACACAACGTCCACGCCTTTGATATGCGCTTTCTGCGGGCAGCTGCCAAGCGCAGCGGCATCAAGCTGGAGCCTACCTATATTGACACCCTGACCATGGCGCAGACTATGTACCCGGGCCTGCACAATTATAAGCAGGGCACCATCAATAAGCATCTGGAACTGCCCGCCTACGAGGCGCACCGCGCCTGCGAGGACTCCGCTGCACTGGGACGCATCTTCTGCGTGATGCTGAACGACTTAGCGGAAAAAGAGGTAACGAAGGTCAGCGAAATCAACACCGGTCTTGGCGGCAACCGTGAGGTGCTGAAAAAGAAATACTACCACCTGATCATTCTGGTCAAAAACCAGATGGGTCTGAAGAACCTGTACAAAATCGTCAGCGAGGCACACGTCAACTACTTCTTCAAAAAGCCCCGCGTGCCCCGCAGTCTGCTGAACAAGTACCGGGACGGCCTGCTGCTCACCAGTGCCTGTGAGGCAGGCGAGCTGTACCGCGCCATCGTGGACGGCACCAGCTACGAGGAACTGAAAAAAATCGCCGCCTACTACGATATTCTTGAGATCCAGCCGCTGGGCAACAACGCCTATATGGTGCGGGACGGCAAGGTGGACAGCGAGGAACGGATCAAGGAGTTCAACCGCACCGTCATCAAGCTGGGCGAGGATCTGCACAAGCCGGTCATCGCCACCGGTGACGTGCACTTTACCGAGCCGGAGGATGCGATCTACCGCGCTGTACTGCAGGCGGGCAACGGCTTTAAGGATGCTGACAATCAGCCGCCGCTGTTCTTCCGCACCACGCAGGATATGCTGGCGCAGTTCTACTATCTGCCCAAGGAAAAGGCCTACGAGGTGGTAGTAAAGAACCCCCGCAAGATCGCCGCCATGATCGACAACAATGTGCGCGCCATCCCCCGGGGTACCTACCCGCCCAGCATCGAGGGCGCAGAGCAGCAGCTGCGCGATGCCACATGGGAGCACGCCAAGCGGGATTACGGCGACCCCCTGCCCGAGATCGTGGAAAAGCGGCTGCAAAAGGAACTGGACTCCATCTGCGGCCACGGCTACGCGGTTCTGTACGTCATTGCGGTCAAGCTGGTGGCCTACTCCAATGCGGGCGGCTATCAGGTGGGCAGCCGTGGTTCTGTCGGCTCCTCCGCTGTGGCGCACTTTTCCGGCATCTCGGAGGTGAACAGTCTGCCGCCCCACTACCGCTGCCCAAAGTGCAAGCACAGCGAGTTTATCACCGACGGCAGCGTGGATGATGGCTTTGACCTGCCGGACAAAAACTGCCCCCAGTGCGGCACCCGGATGCTGGTGGATGGACACGACATCCCCTTCGAGACCTTCCTGGGCTTCTACGGCGATAAGGAACCGGATATCGACCTGAACTTCTCCGGTGAGTACCAGTCCAACGTGCACCGCTATACCGAGGAGCTGTTCGGCAAGGCCAACGTGTTCAAGGCCGGCACGGTGTCCGGTATTCAGGATAAAACGGCCTACGGCTACGTTAAAAAATATCTGGACGAGCGGCAGCGCACCGTGAACCACGCCGAGGAAAACCGCCTGACGCTGGGCTGCACCGGTGTCAAGCGCACCACCGGCCAGCACCCCGGCGGCATGGTGGTCGTGCCGGACACCTACGAGATCTACGATTTTTGTCCCATCCAGCACCCGGCGGATGACGTGGCGGGCGGTCTGTTGACCACCCACTTCGAGTTTAAGTACCTACACGACACCCTGCTCAAGCTGGACGAACTGGGCCACGATATGCCCACTTTCTACAAGTATTTTGAGGAATACACCGGCATCCCGGTGGACAGCATCCCCATGAACGACCCCAAGGTGTACAGTCTGCTGACCAGTCCGGAAGCGCTTGGTGTGACCCCGGAACAGATCGACAGCCAGACCGGCACCTTCGGCATCCCGGAGATGGGCACGAACTTCGTGCGCGGAATGTTGGTGGAGGCACGGCCTAAGAATTTCTCCGAGCTGATCCAGATCTCCGGTCTGTCCCACGGCACGGACGTGTGGACGGGCAACGCGGACGAGCTGATCCGCAGCGGCACCTGCACCATTGCAGAGGTCATCGGCTGCCGTGACAGTATCATGCTGTACCTGCTGCGCAAGGGGCTGGAACCCAAGATGGCCTTTGATATCATGGAGGCCGTGCGTAAGGGCAAGGTGGCTAAGGGCGGCTTCCAGCCGGGCTGGGAGGAAGCCATGCGGGAGCACGAGGTACCGGACTGGTACATCGAGAGCTGCCGCAAAATCAAGTATATGTTCCCCAAGGCCCATGCTGTGGCCTATTTGATGAGCGCCATCCGGCTGATGTGGTACAAGATCTACAAGCCGCAGGCCTTCTATGCGGTGTACTTTACCGTGCGCGGCGACGATATCGACTACGAAGCCGCCATCGGCGGTGCTGCCGTGGCGCGTGCCCACATGGAGGCGGTCAAGCGCCGTCTGAAGGAGGAAAAGAACGCCAAGGATGAGGACGTGCTGGTCAGCTTGCAGCTGGTCAACGAGATGCTGAGCCGTGGGTACGAGTTTTTGCCCATCGAGCTGGGCAAGAGCCGCGGTTCCAAGTATGTGGTAGAGGACGACAAGGTGCGTCTGCCCTTCAGCGCCCTGAAAGGATTGGGCGGTGCCGCCGCCGAGGCACTGGAGCGGGTGACTATCCACGGAGAGGAATATATCTCGGTGGAGGAGCTGCAGCAGGCCTCCGGTGTGGGCAGCAGCATTCTGGACCGTCTGCGTCAGGTGGGCGCACTGGGCGACCTGCCCGAGAGCAGTCAGGTAAGCTTTTTCTGAGAAACAAAGGCCGTTGCACAGATTTTGTGCAGCGGCCTTTTATCAGGTCTGGACGATTTTGAATACCCGCCGCGTGTGCTTTGGGCATTTTCAGCGGAAAGGTTTTTATAATTTCCAAGTCTGGAAGTTCTGCGGAACTTCCAGACTTGCTTTTTCACCAGAAAAAGAGGCTGCCGCACGGAATACCATGCAACAGCCTCTTTATATTTTGCGATAATATCAGATCAGAGCAGGGAAGTGCTTACTCCACGCTGATCATATAGTAGTAAACGGGCTGGCCGCCGCGGATGTGGCTTACTTCCACATGGTTGGGGCACTTTGCCTTTACGATCTCGGTAACCTTTTCGGCGTCCTCGTCGCTCACGTCACAACCGGAAATGATGGTGACAAAGCTGGAATCCTTCTTGCACATATTGCGTGCCAGACGGTAGGTGGCCTTGGTGATATCGGTGGAGGTGGAAACGATCTTGCCGTTCTCCAGTGCCATGATCTCGCCCTTGCGGATGCGCTTGCCATCGTACTCGCTGTCGCGGGCGGCGTAGGTAATCAGACCGGTGGACACCTTGTCGGCAGCAGCCATCATGTTGATGGTGTTGGTCTCGGCATTCACAGAGGGGTCAAAGTTCAGCAGTGCGGTAATGCCCATGGGCACGGTGCGGGTGGGCAGCACCACCACCTGACGGTCCGCCAGCTTCTGTGCCTGCTCGGCAGCCATGATGATGTTCTTGTTGTTGGGCAGCACGAACACGGTCTTGGCGGGAACACTCTGGATGGCTGCCAGAATGTCCTCGGTGGAGGGGTTCATGGTCTGGCCGCCGGA